>MDSZ01027855.1_pt1 | contig 25924 bp, 25 predicted proteins | sample 811201 | NCBI WGS metagenome assembly MDSZ01 (sample SAMN05326647, study PRJNA326480) | marine metagenome | isolation source: seawater | place: Indian Ocean: North | collected 2010 | reverse complement strand
TGGGTGTGGAAGCGCGGTAACGCGTGAAGCTGACCAGTACTAATAGCTCAATTGGCTTGATTTATGCACTGAAAAGAATTTTATTAAATTTTACTTAGCAAAATGTTTTTAATATCCGAAATATTTATTTTAACAGGGTTATTACCCAGTCTTTGAGGGTTGACCCCGCTTAAAATTTTATTAATCGAAGTGTTGATATTGATTTTAAGTTTTTTTAAGCTATTTTCTAAGCTTGCTTTTTTTTTGAGGTCGTGAATATATTGATCAAGTTCCAAAATATTTTTTGTTTTTGTAATATTAAAAAGTATTTTGTATCTTTCTTTTAGATTAAAATTACAATCTGCCATATCTGCGTTAAAGTAATTAAATTTTAAAAAATCATTCAATGTAAGAGATACTGCGTGTCCATGATCAATGCCAAAATGAGCTGTAAAAGGATATGAAAGAGCGTGTGGCGCTGTTGTTCTAGATATATTTATTGCTTCTCCAGAATAATTGGCAGCGAGGCACATTTGATAAGTATTTTTTATCGTAGGTTTTGTAACAAAACCAATATAATTTTTAGTAAGTATCTTCAGTGATTTTTTTGCAAAATATACGCTTTTCTTATTTGATTTTTTTGAAAACAAAGATTCAACACTTTGTGCAAACGCATCGAATCCTGACGAGGCTTTTAATCTGAAATTTAAATCTTTAATAAGATTTGGTACTAATAAAAAATAATTAGGTTTCAAATACTTAGACTCTACTGAGTATTTAATTTTATCTATATATATTACTGCACTCGAGGTAGTTTCAGCTCCCGAGCCGGCTGTTGTCGGTACTGCTAAAAGAGGAATTTTTTTTTTAAATTTATAGTCTGCTTTTAAGATTTTTTTTTTAACATTATCCAAATTAAAAAAAACACTTGAAATCTTTGCGTAATCTAAAACAGCACCCCCACCTATAGCTAAAATTAGATCGGGTTTAAATTTATTAATTTCATCAATTATCTTTTTTAACTCGTTTATTTCAGGAATTTTAAGTTTTTTAAAAAAAACTTTTGGTTTGTTTTTTTCAAGAAAACCTTTAAGCATTTTTTTTGCGCCAGAAAGTTTAAAAGATTTTTGACCAGTTAGTAAAAAAATTTTTTTTGACTTAGTATATTTTGAAATTCTTTCAATTTCTTTAATAAATTTATCAGTTGTTCTAATCATTATTTGATAAGATTGATAACTTCATTAATTGAGCTAATCTTTTTTTCACTATCAAAAGATCTCTTATTAACTAGTATTGACTTAGCAACATTTACCATCGCAGGATATGATGCTCGTATCATTTGGTTAGCATAAATTACAATTCTAAAGCCATTATTTATCAACTCTTTTTCATATGTTTTTGAGTAAGTGCTCGGTACCGCAACTAATGGCTTAAAATATTTACTTTTTTTGAATTTTTTGGCAAAAGAAAAAATCTGAGAAGGATTTTTTTCTTTACTATGAATTAAAATAGCATCAGCTCCAGCATCGCTATAAGCTTCAGCTCTCTTCAATGCATCATTTTGACTTTTTCCTAAAATCAAACTTTCAATTCTTGCTATTACTAAAAAATCGTCAGAAATTTTATTTTCTTTTGCTTTTTTAATTTTTTTACAAAATCCTTTGATGCTATCTTGTTTAGCGCCGCTTTGATCTTTAAATAATGAATTTTTTTTTAAGCCGATTTTATCTTCAATTATTACTGCAGATACACCACAACGCTCAAGAGATTTTATCATGTAAGGTAAGTGTTCAAGTCTTCCACCGTTATCTGCATCAAATATTATTGGTTTGGTGGTCACCTCTAAAATTTCATTTAATCCCAATATTCTAGTTGAGTAATCAACTGATTGGTTATCTGGTTTTCCTCTTAGCGCAGAGTCAGTTAAACTTGAAGACCACATACCGTCAAATTCAAAGTAATTTTGATTTTTAATTACTTTTAAATTTTCAATTATTAATCCCGTCAAAGCACTATGAGACTCTAAGATTCTTACAATTGATTTTGCCTCAAGGAGCCTTCTTAATCTCGATTTTCTTTGATCGGGCGAAGTTCCTACTTTGAGGATCTTTTCTTTAATTAAAGATGACGAGATATTTTTAGTATATTTTGGTTCAATTAGTCTACCTTTCCACTTTTTTAAAGTTTTTATAACCTGAGACCGAATTTTTTTTTGAATTCCTTTTTTCCAATCATCACCATGTACCACGTAATTTGGTTTTATCAAATTAAGGTTATATCGGTAATCAAGAGTTTTCTGAGGTACAACCCTTTTTACAAACTTAATATTTTTTAAAATTATCTCACGTTGTTTATAAGACAAATGCGGAATTTTTTTGTAAGTGGATATAGCTTGATCTGTAAGTAAACCCACAACTACCTCACCCAGACTATGTGCTTTTTTAAGAATGTTTATGTGTCCCTCGTGCAAAATATCAGCAGATAGGCCAACGTATACTAATTTTTTTTTTTTCATTTAAGTAATTTTACATGTAATACCCTATAAACAAAGAAAAAAATCACTTTACTGTTCAAAAAATGAACGCTATTATGTTCAAAATTTGAACTATATGAAAGACAACCAAGATCATTTTAATGTGCTCAGAAAGATTCACAAAAAGAAGGAGTCTTCTCAAAGAGAGCTTGCAAACGAATTAGGTTTCAGTTTAGGAAAACTTAATTACGTGATGAAAGCCCTTCAAGAAAAAGGATTAGTTAAGATACAAAATTTTAAAAATAATCCAAAAAAAATTAATTATTTCTATGTCCTTACTCCAAAAGGTATAGCCGCGAAAACAAAACTCACAATAAATTTTATGAAAAGGAAGATGGAGGAGTATGAGGAGCTTAAAAAAGAAATCGAAAAATGATACAGGCAGAAAATTTAATTTCCAAACTTCAAAAGAATAAAATTGATTTTTTTACAGGTGTTCCTGATAGTATTTTAAAAAATTTCTCAGCAAATCTTGAAAACTTCAAAAAGGAAAAGCATATCATAGCTACAAATGAGGGTTCGGCTGTCTCTATTGGAATTGGTTATCATCTATCAACAAAAAAAATTCCTTGTATATATTTTCAAAACTCTGGTTTAAGCAACGCAATCAATCCATTAGTCTCAATAGCAAACAAAAAAGTTTATTCTATTCCTTTATTACTAATTATAGGTTGGAGAGGTTCTCCTAATAAAAAAGATGAGCCACAGCATTTAGCTAAAGGAAAAATAACCAAAAAATTACTTTCACTTTTGAAAGTGAAATATATAGTTTTGAGGAAGAGTAAAGATTTACTTAAAATTTCTAATGTAATTAATTATGCCAAAAAAAATAAAAAAATTGTTGCTTTCCTTGTTGAAAAAGACATCCTTGTAACTAATAAAAAAATTAAACAAATTAATAACTCAAAATATGTTTTAAGATTTGACTTTATAAAAAAATTTTTAGAAATTATTCCTTATTCATCAAAAATAATCTCTACAACAGGCTACACTTCTAGAGAGCTGCATGAGATTAGAAAAAAATTTCAAATTAGAAAAGGTGTAGATTTCTACATGGTTGGTGGTATGGGACATTCATCGAGTGTGGCTCTGGGATGCTCATTAAACAGCGGTAACAAAATTTTTTGTTTAGATGGAGACGGTTCAACTTTAATGCATATGGGTTCACTAAGAACGATAGGTCATTTAAATAAAAAAAATCTAAAATATATTGTGTTAAACAATAATGCTCATGAGTCTGTTGGTGGTCAGTCAACATATGCAGATGGAATTAATTTTAAAAGTTTATCAAATAGTTTAGGTTTCAGAAACTTTTATAAAGTAAAAAATAATAAAAATTATTCATATATTATTAAAAATTTTGTCAAATCAAAAGGACCAAGTTTTTTAGAAGTTAAAATTCAAAAAAAATCAATGGAAAACTTATCTAGACCTAAAAACTTATTTAAAATTAAAAAAACTTTCATGGCGGGAAAGAAATGAAACATAATTTAAAAAAAGGTTTCCTTTTATGGATAACTGGACTCTCTGGCTCAGGCAAAACATCTCTAGCAAAAAAACTTCATCCAAAAATTAATAAATTACTTGGCCCTACAATTATACTTAGTGGAGATAATTTTAGAAGAAATTTTGACTTAAAGGGATACTCATCATCTGAAAGACTTTTATACGGAAAAAAATACACTGATTTTCTAAAGCTAATAACCGATCAAAAAATAAATGTAATTTTTGCAGTTGTAGGCCTCTTTGATGAATTAAGAAAATACAATCGAAAAAAAATAAATAATTATTTAGAGATTTTTATAAAAGCGGATATTGATAAAATTAAGAAAAGTTCAAACAAAAAACACTATTTAAATAATCAAAAAAATATTGTTGGAATTCAAATAAAACCAGAATTTCCAAAAAAACCAGAAGTAACAATTGAAAATAATTTTTCTAAGAGCTTAGAGTCAATTGCAAATGAAGCATATGAAAAAATTAAAAGGGTTATTTAATGAGGAATATAAATAGAATTTTTGGTACAGGAACTATGAGAAGTGGAGGATCTCTTGTTTCCAATATGTTGTCACTTAATAGCGATATTCAGATCTTCACTGAAACTTTTTATTTTTTTAGACATATTTATAAAAAATATGAGAAAATTAATTCACTATCTACAAAATATCTTATTGCCTCTGAACTTTGTAATAGAATTAGATTCAGAAAAAATATTTTTTTGGACAAATATAGCTTACTAAACAATCTCATTAGTGAAAAAATTTCAAATGATAACAATCTATACAATAATTTATCAAAATCAGTTTTAATTTCATTATCAGGACAAAAAAAAATTTTTGGTGAATATTGCAATGGAGAATGGAGACATATTGAAAGTTTTTTACAATTTGATAAAAAAAATATTGCATTTCAAGTTATACGAGATCCAAGAGCGATTTTATCTTCAGCAAAAAAAGTCATGTTTAATAAAAAATTTAGTTATCTTAATGTAATTTTTAATTGGGCTGATTCAATAGATTATTACAAAAAATATAAATCTAAATATAATAAAGATAGATATTTGGCATTAAAATTTGAGGACATTCAAAATAACCCAGAAAAAGAATTTAAAAAAATTTGTAAATTTTCAAAAATTAAATTCAAAAAAATATTTTTATCTAAAAAATTCTGGCAATCTAAACTGGTTGATCCTGTTAATTACGTAAATTTTTCTGCATATGATAAAAAGAAACAGTATGGATTCTCAAAAAAAAGAATTAATAATTGGAAAAGAAACTTAGCAACATGGGAAGTTTTGTTAGTTGAATTTTTACTTAGAGATAGAATGATTGAGATAGGTTATAAACCAATAGCAAATAAAAATATTAAAACGATTAGAAAAGGTCTTAAAAAAATTGAGTCTAATCCAATTTTATCTAATAGACTTAAAAATTTTTTAGAAAAAAACAAGGGTACAGATTTAAGAATGAATGACCCGTCCAAACCTGAAAATTGGGGGTCGAGATCAAATCCTACTGGAAGATTTATAAATGATAAAGATTACTCAAAATATAAAAAAAATTTAAAGATAATTTATAATTTATTTAACAAATTGAAAAAAAATGAAAAATAGAAAAATTTATATTGTACATGCTGTTGATACCGAGGGTCCACTAAATGAAAGTTTAAAATCTACTTTTGAGAGAATATATGAATTATTTGGTTTAAGATTCAAAAATAAAAATATGAAAACTTTAAATAATTTAAGAAGAGGGTTATTAAAAAATAAAAAAATTAATTTAGAAAAACTTAAAAAAACAATAAATCCACATTTATTAAACTACAATAGATCATGGAAAGATATTAATAAAATGTTACAAAAAATTAATAAAAAAGATTTTAGGAATGCCATTTTAGATAGTAATGGAAATGGTTGGAAATTTAGTTGGCATTGTGTTGATCATGTTGATTATAAGATCAACCCCAGAAAAAGAACTTTAGGTTATCATAAAATTTTTGATTTTTATTCAAAATATATAAAAAAAAATAATGACAAAGTTCATTTTCACTTTCATCCTATGTCAACTTATAAAGAAGCTCATAGGAATGCAAAATCTTACTTCAATTCTCCACATCTTTATCAAGTAATTTCCAGGCGTATAATAGACAGAGATTGGTTTCCTACTGCTTTCCGAGCAGGTTTTCACATCGAAAGACCAGATATAAATTTATTTTTGGAGCAGTTTATTCCCTTTGATTTATCAAATACATCCAAAATTGAAAAAAATAAAAAAAAAGATTTAATTGGTTCCAGAGGTTTTGACTGGAGAAGAGCGACAAAAAAATGGAAAATATATAATCCACATCATGACGATTATCAAATACCAGGTCACTGTAGAAGATATATTGGAAGAGTTTTATCGATAAGAAATAGAGTAGATTCTATTGATTTAAAAGAGACTCTGAAAGCCTTTAAGCAAGCAAATAGTGGAGAAAAAACCATGCTAGCTGTAACTAGTCATGATTTTAGGGATTTAAAAACAGAAGTCGAAGAAGTTCGAGGGTATTTAAAAAAAGCAATGAAAAAATTTCCAAAAGTAAAAATCTATTTTGTAGATACTGCAGAGGCTTTTAGAAAAGTTTTAAATTTTTCAAACAAAAAAAAACTTAAACTCAAGATAACAAAACTTAAAGATAATAGTTTCAAAATTTCAACAATCAGTGGTAAAGTTTTTGGGCCACAACCTTTCTTAGCAATAAAATTTAAAAATGGAAGATATATGAGTGATAACTTAGATTTCGGTTTAGATAAAAAAACTTGGTATTATAAATTTAGCAAAGAAACAGTCCGACCAAAAGATTTACAAACCATAGCAGTCGGTGCGTCAGATAAATTTGGAAATTATGATGTTTGTAAATATACGATTAGGAAAAATAGATGAAAAAAAAAATTATAATCTTTGGTGCCGGTGGACATGCTTTATCTTGTATTGATGTGATTGAAAATTCATCAAAATATAAAATTGTTTTTTTGCTAGAAAAAAAAGGGGAAGATAAAAAAATTTTAAATTACAATATTTATAAAGAAAAAAAAGATTTAAAATATTACAAAAAATTCACAAAATTCGCTTTTATTGGTGTGGGGCAAATGTCACCAGTCTCTATTAGAAAAAAAATCTTTGATAAATTAATTAAGGAAAAATTTTCATTACCTTCGATAATATCTAATAAATCGTCGATTTCTAAAAACGTTAAAATAGGAATTGGAACAATTGTAATGCACGGTGTTAAAATTAATTCTGGAGTAAAAATTGGAAAAAATTGTATTATTAATACTGGCTCAATTATCGAACATGGTTCAATCATTGGAGACAATTGCCATGTTTCTACCGGAGTGATTTTAAACGGAAATGTTACTATAGGACGTAATTCTTTTATAGGAAGTGGTTCAATTTTGCGGGAAGATATTAAAATTAAAAAAAATTCTTTTATTAAAATGGGTTCAATTTTAAAAAAAAATAAATAGATGAAATCTAAAATAGAAATAATTGCTGAGATAGGTGTTAATCATAATGGAGATTTGTCAAAAGCTATTAAACTAGTTCAGCTTGCAAAAAAGTGTGGAGCGGATGCAGTAAAATTTCAAACTTTTTTTGCTGATGAAATTTGTAAAACAAATGCTAAAAAAGCAATTTATCAATCAAAAACTACACCAAAAAATTTATCACATTATGAAATGTTAAAATCACTTGAATTTGAAAAAGAAGATTTTTACAAAATTTTTAATTTTTGTAAAAAACTTAAAATTAAATTTATTTCAACACCTTATGATGTAAAAAGTGTAAATCTTCTAAAAAAATTAAATATTGATGTATATAAAGTTGCATCAACAGATCTTGTAGACATAATTTTACACAAAGAAATTATAAAAACAAAAAAACCAGTCATTATTTCAACAGGAGCATCAAAATTGAATGAAATAAAAAAAACCATTCAACTTTATAAAAGACAAAAAAATAAAAATATTAGCTTATTACACTGCGTATCTAATTATCCATGTTCAAAAAAGAGTTTAAATTTAAATGTAATTACCACATTAAAAAGGACTTTTAATTTACCAGTCGGTTTTTCCGACCACTATAATGGAAATAAAGCAGCAGAGTTGGCAGTTGCCCTTGGTGCAAAATTGATAGAAAAGCACTTCACTTTAGACAAAAAGATGTCCGGACCAGATCACATTTCCTCACTTAACCCTTATGAGTTCAGAGAATATGTAAAATCAATTAGAGACACAGAAATTTATTTAGGATCGAATATCAAGCAAGTTCAACCTGAGGAGAAAAGTATAAGAAAAATTTCTAGAAAAAGTATTACTTTAAAAAAAAATATGAAAAAAAATTCAAAGATCAGCTTAAAAGATATTCAAATGAAAAGGCCAGGTACTGGAATTATCGGTCAGCAGCTTGATTTAGTCTTAGGGAAAAAATTGAAATTTAACCTTAAAAAAGATCATCAAATAAAAAAGAAAGATTTGTATTAATGATATTTGTATCAACAGGCCTAATTAAAAGAAAATCAATTTATTCTTCCATAAGGTATTTGCACCATGGTGGTATAAAGAATATTGAGATGTCAGGAGGTCAACATGACTCTCAAATTATGAATAAGATTAAAAAGTTAAAAAATGAAATAAACTTTTCAATTCACAATTATTTTCCTCCTCCAAAAAAACCTTTTACTTTAAATTTAGCAACTTTTAATGATGAAAATTTTAAAATTTGTAAAAGACATGTGATGAAAACTATTAGATATTGTGCTGAAATAGGTTCAAAGTTTTACAGTTTTCATGGTGGTTTTTTAATAGATCCGAACCCAAAAGAATTAGGAAAAGAAATTTCCAGACAAAAAATTAATAATGAAAAGATTGCTACAGAGTTATTTTTAGAGCGTGTAAGTTTTTTTTCAAAAATAGCAAAAAATGAAGGCATAGAGTTATTAATTGAAAACAATGTTTTAACCAAGAATAATTTAAAAATATTTAAAAAAAATCCTTTAATGATGACTTCAACAAAGCAAACAGAAAAATTGGTAAAATTTTTACCATCAAACGTTAATCTACTGATTGATCTGGCTCATTTAAAAATTTCGGCTAAGACTTTAAATTTTTCTGCACCTAAATTTCTAAAAAAATTTGACAGGTGGATTAAAGCATACCATATAAGTGACAACAAAGGTTTAAAAGATACGAATGGAAATATTTCAAACAAATCATGGTTTTGGCCATACTTAAGTAAGAAAAAGAGTTTTTACACTCTAGAGTTGAAAACATTAAATATTAAGATTATTAATAAACAAATTAATCTTTTAAAGAATTTTATAAAGGAAAAATAAAAATGAAAATTGTTATTATAGGAATTGGTTCAGTAGCTTTGGGAATTGCAAATATTATTTCTAACGAAAGAAATTATCGAATAGCAGGTTTTATTGGAACTAACGAAGAAGATAAAAAGTTTAGAGGAAAAAAAATATATAAAAATTTTTCTTTTCTTGGAACTAGAGAAATACTTAAAGATTTAAAAAAACAAAAAGTTGAGGGTTTTATCGTTGCTATAGGTGACGTATATATTAGAGAGGAAACTTTTCATCAATGTACTAACGAAGGCTTGACGCCAATAAATGCTATTTCAAAAAATGCATTCATTGATGATAATGTGGACATTGGCGCAGGAGTAGTTATCAATAGCGGAAGTATTTTACAACATGGTGTTTCTATTGGTAATAATTGTTACCTGGGTAGTGGTTCAATTTTTGAATTTAAAAGTAAGTTAGATAATAATTGTAGTATTGGTTCTGGATGTATAATAGGGTCTCATACTTCTTTACAAAAAAATATTTATGTGGGCGCGGGAACAGTATTTAATAAAAAATTAAGTATCGGAAAAAATCAATTAATTGAAAGCAATAAAGTTGTTGTAAAAAATTTACCAGGATTAAAAAGAAAAAAATGAAAAAAAAAATTTTTGTTACGGGTGGTTGTGGCTATATAGGTGGACTATTGATAAGAGATTTATTATCACAAGGATATCTAGTAACTTGTTTAGATCTTCTTATATATGGGGATAGCGCAGTAAAATCTTTATCCAATGATAAAAACTTTAAATTAATAAAAGGAGATATAAGAGACAAAAATATACTAACCACGGCTCTAAAAGGATCTGATGCTGTCGTGCATTTGGCTGCTATTGTTGGTGATAAACCTTGTGAAGCTGCATTGAAAGCCTCTTATGATATAAACTTTAGAGGGACAAGACTTTTAGCTCATATAGCAAAAAAAGAAAAAATTAAGAAATTTATTTTTGCATCTACATGCTCTAATTACGGTGTGAGTGATCCCAATGAGTTTGCAACAGAAAATAGTGAGTTAAATCCAGTTTCGCTTTACGCTGAAAGTAAAATTGATTGTGAAGATTTTTTAAAAAATTTTTCAAGCGAGGATTTTAAAGTAATTTCATTAAGATTCGGCACCGCATATGGAATGGCGAATAGAACGAGATTTGATCTAACTGTTAATTCTTTTGCTTACGAAGCATTTAAAAATAATAAAATCTCAGTGTTCGCACAAGATACATGGCGACCTTATATCCATGTACAAGATATCTGTAATATAATTATTGAGATGATTAAAAAAGAAAAATTTATTGAAAATAATAATACCTTTAACGCAGGGTTCACTGAAGAAAATTTTACAAAAAAACAAATTGTTGAAAAATTAATTCAACATATACCAAATTTGAAGGTAGACTATATAAGTCTTAATAATGATAAAAGAAATTATAAAGTAGATTTTAGTAAAATAGAAAAATTTCTAAATAACAAAAAGACAAAAAATGTTAACGATGGGTTTAAAGAGATTCTCGAAGCCCTAAAAAATAAAAATATAGAAGATAAAGATTTTTATAACGCAAATCTTGACGCTTTAGTAAAGTTTTTTAAACAAAATAGAAAAAAATTAGAGGGAAACTTTATTTATGATTAAAAAAATAAAAATTCCATGGGCTAAACCTGATGTGGGTTTGTCAGAAAAAAAAGAAGTTCTATCATCATTCAAAACAAATTGGTTAACCCAAGGACCAAAAGTTAAAAAATTTGAAAATGAAATGGCCAAGGTGTGTAAATCTAAATACGCTGTTGCAGTTAGCAACGGGACGGTGGCATTAGATATTGCTTACAAAACTGCGGGTATTTGCCCAGGAGATGAGGTTATAGTTCCAGCTATGACTTACTTTTCAACCGCTTCAATGGTTAGTTATCAAAAAGCGAAACCTGTTTTTGTAGATATAAAAGAAAGTGATTTTAATATCGATCCAAAAAAAATTGAAAAGGCTATAACTAAAAAAACCAAGGCTATCTCATTTATTGATTATGGAGGAAATCCAGGTGACCTAGAGGAGATAATAAAAATTGGAAAAAAATATGATCTCAAGGTGATCCAAGATGGAGCACAATCTTTGGGAGCTCAATATCATGGCAAACCAATGGGAGCAAATACATTAATTTCTACAATGAGCTTCCACATGGCAAAAATAATTTCAACTGTTGAGGGAGGAATGGTTTTTACTAGTAGCAAAAAACTAAAAGAGGAAATTGTAATGCGTAGAAGTCACGGTGAAAAAAAACCAGGAGATTATGAGCACAATTTATTAGGCACAAATGCCAGAATGACAGATATTCAAGCAAGTGTTGGTCTAGCACAATTAAAAAAACTTAAAAATTTTGTTAAGAAAAGAAACTATGTTGCAAGATGTTATAATAATTTATTTGCGGATTGTGAAAAAATTACTTTACCTAAAACTAAACCATATTGTACAAATTCATATTTTTTCTATCCTATATTAATTAATAATAGAGATTATATTGCAAAAAAATTAAAGAAAAAATATGGAATAGATACGCGCGTAGCCTACAAATATCCAATTTACAAACAAAAAGTATATGTAGAAAATAAAAAATCTTTTATTAAAAAAAATTGTCCTGTTGCAGAGAAAGTAAGTAAAAAAATCTTAAATTTACCAATTTACCCCTCACTAAAAAAAAAAGAAATCTCATATATTTTTAATTCGATAATGAAAGAGATAAAGTGAATATAATTTCAATTGTTGATAGTCATACTTCTAGCGCATCACTAATTTGTGATGGTATTATTGAAGTTTTAGTAAGTGAGGAAAGATTTACAAGGAGGAAGGGGCAAATTAGTTATCCAAAAAACTCTATTAATTACTGTTTAAAAATTTTAGGTAATCGAAAATTAGATTTAGTTCTTTTTAATGGAAAAATAGCACCAGATCCATTTTCAATAAGACTTTCTAGATCCAATAACTATACAGTAAATGATTGGGTTAATGAACAATATGAATTTCAAAAACTAATATTAATAGATAAAGAAAAAATTTCAAAAGTTAAAAAAAGGTATTTTTTAAAAATGCAAAAAAAACTTAAATATCCACAAACAAATTACTTAGGAATTAATAATGCTAAATGGGCATACGATGGATCTGATAAGGATCGAAAGCTCTTTAGAAAAATACAAATAAAAACTTTAAAAAAACATCTTAATATTGAAGAGTCGAAATTAATCTTTTCCGAACATCACCCATCACACGCAGCCTATGCTTATTTTGCAAGCCCTTTTAGGGGTAAAAAATCATTAATTTTTACTATGGACTCAGTAGGTGAAAAAATAAATGCAACAATATCAATTGCCAATAATGATAAAATAAAAGAAGTTTTTAGAACTGGGAACTGTAATTTAGGCAGACTGTGGAAATATTTGACCCTTTTACTTTGCATGAAACCTGACGAGCACGAATATAAAGTTATGGGTTTGGCACCTTATTCAGATCGATATTATTCAAATAAAGTAAATAACTTATTAAAAAAAAACTTCCAAATCGTTAAAGGTCATAACTTTGTAAAAGTTGGAAAAACTAAAGATATATATTTTTCTTTTAAAAAAATATTTGAACCATTTAGATTTGATAATATCGCAGGTGGATTGCAAATTTATACAGAGGAAATTGTATCCAAATGGATAAAGTTCGCTGTAAAAAAATATAAAATAAATAGAGTAGTTTTTTCAGGGGGAGTTTCAATGAACATAAAACTTAACAAGTGTATTTCTGAAATTAAAAGTATTAGAAATTTTTATGTACCAGCTAGTGGTGGAGACGAATCACTTGCTCTTGGAAATTATTATAATGTTTTTGGAGGCCCAAAAACAAAATATTTTGATAATATTTACCTTGGGCCAGAATATAATAATGAACAAATTATATCTTCTATTAAAAAAATGAAAAAGAAAAATTATATTATAAAAAAAAATGTATCAAATAAAGTTGTAGCTCAATACCTTGCTAAAGGTTATATCGGTGCAAGATTTAGTGGAAAAATGGAATTTGGAGCAAGAGCACTAGGTAACAGAAGTATAATTGCTGATCCATCTAAAATTGAGGTGTTAAAGAAAATTAATAAACAAATAAAAAATAGAGATTTTTGGATGCCATTTACTCCAACAATTTTGGATAAAAGTTTAAAGAGATATATTAAAAATCCAAAAAAAATATTTTCACCTCATATGACTGTGGCATTTGATACCACTCTTTTAGGAAGGTCGCATCTTCAAGCTGCAATTCATCAATATGATTTAACTGCTCGTCCCCAAATGCTTAAAAGAAGTTTTAATAAAAAATACTATGATTTAATAAATGAATTTTATAAATTAACAGGGGTTGGAGGTTTACTCAATACGTCTTTTAATCTTCATGGTTTCCCTATAGTTATGTCACCTTCCGATGCAATGCATGTATTTAATAATTCTGAATTAGATATGTTAATTTTTGATAAGTATTTAATTTTAAGAAATAAAAAATTAGTTTAGTCTTTTAAAACCTTCATGGCATTCAGGTATTTTATTTAGTATTTCTATTTCTTTTCCTTTTTCAAATTCTCTTATTTTCTTAAAAATTTTATCCAAAACTTTGAAATATTTTTTCATTATTTTAACATCATGATTAACTGATAAAAAAATTAAATTTGAAGCTAAAATTGATTTCTTCAACATTACGTGAGTGATATAGGATTTATATTTAAGCCAATTTTTTGATAATATTTTAAAACTTGGAATAGCATTTAAGCCTGTAATTTGAAGTTTGAGCTTATGTTTTTTTCCTAAAATTTTCCATTTTTTTTTAATTTTTTTTCCATTATTTGTAACCAACTTCCATGATTTAATTTTTTTCATTTCATTTAAAGTTTTGATTGCCGCAACAAAACCGGTTCTATCGGTCCAAAACGTGCTACTTATAAAAGTATTTTGAGCGCAATCCATTATTGATTTTTTCCCCAATATTGCTGTGATAGGGTAACCATTACCTAGAGCTTTTCCAAGTATACAAATATCTGGAGTTACACCGTACTTTAAATGAATACCCCCAAATGTTTCTCTAAAGCCACTAGTACACTCATCAAAGATTAAAACAATATTTTTCTTTTTACAGAAATCACTGATTTTTTTTAAAAAATTTCTTTTTGGTGCAAAATTTCTATGAACTTCCATTTTTACAACTCCAATTTTATTTTTTTTGCAAATTTTATAAAAACCATTAATGTCGTTGTACTTAAAAGGAAAAACTGTATTTCTTAACTTTTTTGGCACCCCACTTATTGGTAAACCATTTAATAAATGTGTATTTAAATTTTCCTTAGATGATAAATTTGCTGATAAGTACCAATCGTGCCAACCATGATAACCGCAAAATGCTACATTGTCTTTTTTTGAGAAGGCTCTCGCAATTCTTATAGCTATTGAATTAGCTTCACCACCAGTCTTTGCAAACCTTACCATGTCTAAATTTTTATGCATTTTGATAAGCTTTTCAGCTAAATAAACTTCCTCAGGACAGTTTAAAGAGGACATGTTTCCCTTTTTAATAGACTTTTTCACTTCCCTATCGACGTTATTGTTGCAATAACCTAAAAGGTTTGTGCCAACACTCATGGTAGAAAAATCTAAATATTTCTTTCCATCTAGATCCCACACATGACAACCTTTGGCCTTAGAAAAATAAGTTGGCCATTCATTAGGAAGAAACATCTCAGGTCTTTTAGATAACAACATGTTACCGCCAGGAATGACATTTTTTGCTCGTTCCCACATTTTCTGCCCAGTTTTCATTTTGCCCCCAATATTCCGTATTAAACCTCTGTCGAGACTAAAAATTTTTTTATTTTTTTTAAAAAGATTTATTATATCTTTATTTAGAAAATATTTTTTTTTCAATCTAATCTTAACATCGTTTAGAACTTTTATGTCTGAAGGCACATCTAAAGTAAGCCTGACATTTGAATAATCTTGTTTTTGTGAGAAATTAAATTTTTTATTTGCATTTTTGATTATATATGGCGTGACATGCTCTTTATCATATAATTTCTTCGCTTTGAAAAATGCATTTTCTAATTGATCAAACTTGAAAATTTCTACATCAAAACCATCTGGGTATGTAGGGGGGTTAATATTAGAAATGTAGTCATAATCATTTCTTTTTATTTTTAAAATCATCTCATCTAAAATTTTATAATCAATAAATGGACAATCCCCAGTTATTCTTACCACATAATTGGATTTAAATTTTTTTGACACTTTATAATATCTTTCAAGAACATTTTTACTTGAGCCTCTATAAACCTTAAAACCTTTTTTTCTTAGGATATTTACTAAATTATCATCAGATTTAGAATTTGTTGTAGCCACTACTAGATTATCAAAATTTTTTGATTTAAGAACTCTCTCTAATAAAAAAATAATTGCGGGTTTATTACCAATTTTTTCAACTATCTTATTTGGGAACCTAAGTGAGTCCATTCTAGCTTGAACTATAATTGTTACTTTTTTATTTTTTTTTACCATGTTTGTGGGTCTATAATTTTTGTATTACTTACTTTCAAACTATCGTAATTATATTGTATTTTAGACTTTTTGTAATTTAATATTTTTTTTAATTGATCTATATTATCAACTCCAATAATAAGTTTATCGATCTTTTTTCTAGAGAAAGCAAAATTTAAACAACTATCCAGATTTGATAAATTATTTTTTTTTAACCAATAAAAGAAGTTATCAAAATATTTGTTCTTTGATTTAAATTTTTTGGGAATATTATTCTTTTTTTTTAGCAAAAGCCCCTGCAAGAAAATCGATCTTCCATGTGTTTCTATCTTATTTCTTTTTAAGATATCTATCCATCCAGTTTCGATAATTCTTTGATCAAATAAATTTATTGGAAATTGCACAATATCCGGTTTAAATTTTTTAAATAAAACTTTGAGTTCATTTGGAGAGTATATTGAAAAACCAATTTTTTTTGTTAATTTTAATTTTTTTATTTTTTTTAAGTTTTTAAATATTAGTTTACCATTTTTGTTTTTAAGAAATAAAGGATTATGAATTAGTAAACCATAAAGTTTTTTTTTCTTAAGTTTTTTTAATGAGTTTCGAACCTCAAGTTCAAGTTGCTTCAATTTAACATGTCTTTTATTCAATACTATTTTATTTATAATTGAAAAGTTACTGGAAAAATTTCCAATTTCTTTTTCAGAGTTATATTTTATTGCCGTATCAATAATATTTATTTTTTTTTTTTATTAATTTAAGAAGAAGTAAATTAATTTTTTCTTTATTATTTAATAGTTTCTTCTTATTAATACCGTATCTTTGAGTTAAATTTGCAGTTCCAAATATAATTTTTTTGCTTAAATCCATGTTTTAATACTTTTTTAATTTAAAGGCCTAAATTTTACTTGACTGTTCAATAATTGAACATTACATAATTAACTTAAATTATCAATTAAATAAAGTGAAAATTAATGAGTAATTTAAGATATGTTATTGGAAATATCCTAAAAAATAATATCGCACTTTTTACAGCTCTAATTTTAGCCATGTTGATAGAAGCATTAATGGCAATATCCTCAGTTGTTACTATAGTGCCTTTCGTTGATATAATTTTATATTCTCAATCTGATAGTTCTAACCAAGTTACAAAATTTTTTAACAATATTCTTAATTATTTTGGTCTCTCAGGAAATTATTTAACTTTCGGATTGTTATTTTTTTTTACCAATCTTCTTAAAGCACTTATTTCTATTAAAGTTTTAGAAATTATTTTAAAAATAAAATTTCAAATAATAAAATCTTTCAGAATGTCCTTGTTAGACGCAAGCTTTTCATCACAGTGGAAATTTTTCAATGGTTTAGGAAAAGGCAAATTAATGAATTCTTTAAATGAGGAGCTTAATAAGATTTCAGACCTTTTTTCTGAACTTGCAACTGCGGCTAGTTATTCTATACAAATTCTAGCCTACCTCGTATTGCCCTTTCTATTTGATTTTAAAATAACAATTTTAGTATTGATAACTACTTTGGGTCTATTACTTCCATTTATCTTTTTAAATAGAATTCTTTTAAGGCTTGGTAAAAAAAATACCGAAGCAGGAAATTTTGTTATTGGTTTAATAAATGAAAGTATTCAAGCTGCTAAATTAATAATAAGTTACGGCAATAAAAAAAAAAACTTGGATAAGATCAAAGAAGCTACTGAAGAATTTAATATAACAGCAGTAAAACAAAGGATACTCCAGTCGCTTTCAAGCAATGCTTTTAAACCAACAGCGATTTTAATTTTGATTTTGATATTTGGGTACGTAGGTGATATTCAATCAAATCTAACTTATTTAGCTGCAATATTTTGGAGTTTATACTCTGCATTACCTATATTGGCTATTCTACTTAGATCCAATTTAAAATTAGCAACATATTTTCCAAGTTTTGAGCAATATAATGACTTAAAGAATAAAGCAATAAAATTTCAATATAACAGCGGAGTAAAGAAAATAGAAAATATAGAAAATAAAATTTATTTTAAAAATTTGTCATTTCATTATGATAATAAAATAAACATTTTAGAAAATTTAAACCTAGAAATAAAAAAAAACAAAATCACTTCAATTGTTGGAAAATCAGGATCAGGCAAATCAACCATATCTGATTTATTATTAGGTCTTCAATCTCCCCATGAAGGAGAGATATTTTTTGATAATGATAAGATTAACAATATTGATATAGACTTTTTGAGAAAAAAAATAAGTTTTGTTCCTCAAGACCCAATATTGTTTTATGACACCATTAGAAATAATCTAATATGGGCTCAAAGCAACCCATCAGAAGATGATATTATTAAAAGTTTAAAATTAGCAAATGCTTATGATTTTATTATGGCATTGCCAAAAAAACTTGACAGTGTAGTTGGAGAAAGAGGAAGTGAGCTATCAGGTGGTGAAAGACAAAGAATTGTATTGGCCAGAGCTTTTCTAAGAAAGCCCTTTTTGCTAATTCTTGATGAAGCTACCAGTGGTCTTGATAAGATATCTGAAAATATAATTAGAGACACTCTTAAAGAGCTTTCGAAAAATACTACAATTTTAGTTATAGCTCATAAATCCAAAATTATAGAGGCAAGCGATTATATCTATGTAATTAATAATAAAAAAATTATTGAGGAAGGTAATTTCGAAAATCTAAAGAACAAAGATAAATCATTTTTTAACACTCTCAATTACTAATTATGACAAATAATCTGGAAATATTACCGCCAAGACCATGTGCACTAATAATTTACACCTCACCAAACTATAATGATAAATTTCAGAGTCTTTTTAATAGAAAAATTTATTTTATACATCAATTATCTGAAAAGTTAAATTTAACTGTATTTATTATAGCCGCAATTTACACGTTGATCTTAGGTGAAAAATTTATATTTAATTATTTCAAAGTTTTATCTTTTTTTGTTAGACCCAAAGTCATATTAACGACTTATGATAATTATGATTTTTTTTATCTTCTAAAAGACAAAATAAAAAATAAAAAGATCAAATTCTGCTCAGTTCAAAATACTTGGTATGGAAGCAAGACAACCATGTCACATTTTGATAAAAAAATGAAATATAAATGTGACTATTTATTTATTTTTGGAGAGGCTTATAGAAAATTCTATAAAAGATACATTCAGAATTTTGACGAAATAGATATTATAGGTTCTTTTAGATCAAATTTTTCAAAAAAAAAAATTACAAAGGATTTAAATAAAGATAGAGTAAATTATATTTCACAATTTAGACTCAATCATCCAGCGACAAATATTCAAGTTAAGATCGTTAAATTTTTAGACAAGTATGCTTATCAAAATAACCTAAAATTATTTTTATATTGTAAATATAACAGCAATATTGGAATGTCCAAAACCCTGGACAGAAAATTGAAAGAAAAAGAATTTTTTAACAAATTAAATCTAAAATCTAAATTTAAATTAGTATATAGTGATTACATAAATGGTAATTTTGAAAAATTAATGGACCAGAGCTTAGTTGTGACAAACGACTCCACGTTAGGATATGAATTATTTGGAAGAGGAAAAAAAGTAGCTTTTTTCACTATCAGAAGAAGCAAAAGATATAATGTAACTTTTGGGTGGCCAGCTAAATATTCTCATGGAAAGTTTTGGACTAATAATTTCTCCGAAACAAAATTTAAAAATATTCTTGACTGGATGAGAAAAATTAAAAAAGAAGAGTGGTTAAGGTATTCAAAAAAAATAAGAAAAAATCTCATTAGTTCAGATATTGGAAATTTAATTTTAAAGAAAAAAATTGACAACTTAATTAAAAAGGAGAAACAAAATGATTAACAAAAAAACAATATTGATTACAGGTGGAACTGGATCTTTTGGGCAATGTTTTATTAAAAAGATTTTGCAAAAGTACAATCCAAAAAAGATATTAGTTTTCAGTAGGGATGAACAAAAACATTTTAGATTAAGTAACAAATTAAAAAAATATAAATCTAAAATGAGATATTTTATAGGTGATGTAAGAGATTACGAAAGATTATCATTTGCCATGAAAGGAGCTGATATTGTTATTCATGCAGCTGCAATGAAACACGTTCCTATTACTGAATACAATCCATTTGAAGCTGTCAAAACTAATATTATTGGTTCTCAAAATGTAATAAACGCTTGTATTTCAAATAAAATAAAAAAAGTTATTGCTTTAAGTACTGACAAAGCTTCCTCTCCAGTCAATCTTTACGGAGCCACAAAACTAGCTGCAGATAAAATGTTTATCTCAGCCAATAACTATACTGTTAAAAATAATGACCCGATTTTTTCGGTAGTTAGATATGGAAATGTGATGAGTAGTGAAGGATCAATAATACCTCTTTTACTTAATAGTAAAAATAAATCATCGTTCAATATTACGGATAAAAAGATGACAAGATTTTCTTTAACACTGGATGAGAGTTGTGAATTTGTGCTTTCATCATTAAAGAATATGATTGGAGGTGAAATTTTTGTTCCCAAAATCCCTTCATACAAACTTTTAGATTTAACGAAAGCTATAATTCCTAAAGTCAAAATTAAAGAGACTGGTATTCGACCTGGTGAAAAAATTAATGAGGAACTTATATCGGAAAGTGAAGCAATGAGAACAATAAGTTATAAAAATATTTATATAATATTGCCTGATTCGGAATATCAGCATCAAAGCTCAACTTATATTAATAAATATAGGGGAGCTAAATTTTGCAAGAAAGGATTTCGCTATAGAAGTGATGAAAATAAAAGATTTCTCTCTATAAAAGAATTAAGAAAATTGGTTTATAAAAATAATTAAAAATTATTTATGAAATATCTTAAAATTTACAAAAGAAAAAAAGTTTTGATTACCGGCAATACTGGTTTCAAAGGAACATGGTTATCAATTTGGCTTGATATGCTCGGGGCAAAAGTTGTAGGCATTTCAAAATTACCACATACAAAACCTTCAAATTTTTTAGAACACAGATTAGATAAAAAATTTAAAACTTTTTTTTTTGATATAAAAGATAAAAAAAAAGTCGAAGAAACAGTAAAAAAAATTAATCCTGACTTTATTTTTCATTTAGCAGCACAGTCTTTGGTTTTAAAGTCCTATGAAAAACCGTTGGATACTTGGCACACGAATTTAATAGGCACTTTAAATATTCTCAATAGCTTAAAAAAGATCAAAAAAATTTGTTCAGTTGTGCTTATTACCAGTGACAAATGTTATAAAAACTTAGAAACAAAAAGAGCATACAAAGAATCTGATAGATTAGGAGGAGATGATCCTTATAGCGCATCAAAAGCTTCGGCCGAGTTATTAATAAACTCATATGTAAAATCCTTTTATAAGAAGAAAAAAAATATTCGTATAAGTTCAGTTAGAGCTGGAAACGTTGTTGGGGGTGGAGATTGGTCAAACTACAGACTTTTTCCTGATTGTATAAAATCTATCTTTAAGAAAAAGAAAATTATATTAAGAAATCCTAAATCTACTAGGCCATGGCAACATGTTTTAGAACCATTAAATGGATATTTAAAATTAGGATATCATTTGTACGTAAGTAATAAGTTTCACGGACATTCTTTTAATTTTGGGCCATCGTTTAAAAAGAATTATAGAGTCATCGATGTAATGAATGAAATAAAAAAAAATATTCCAGATGCAAAATGGAAAGTATTAAAGAATGGTGGTAAAGATGAAAACAAATTACTTAAACTAGATAGCAAAAAATCATTAACTCTTCTAAAATGGAAAAACCTACTTAATTTTCAAAACACAATTTATTACACAACAGAATGGTATAAAAATTATCAAAAAAATAAAAATATAATAGAGTTTTCCAAAAAACAGATTACAAACTTTACAAAACTTATTTAAAAAAATGAAAGTAATAATTTTAGCTGGTGGTTTTGGGACAAGAATTTCTGAGTATACAAAAACAATTCCGAAACCGATGATAAAGATTAATGGAAAACCAATTTTGGTACATATTATGAGTCATTATGCCAAATTTGGATATAAAGATTTTTATGTTGCTCTTGGATATAAAGGAAAAGTTATAAAAAAATTTTTTAAAAAAAAAATTAAAGATTGGAATATTCATCTTGTCGATACAGGAAATAAAACTATGACAGGTGGTCGATTAAAAAGATTGAAAAAATTTATAGGTAATGAAACATTTTTTATGACTTACGGTGACGGTGTTTCTAACGTTAACATTAAAAGCCTTTTAAAATTCCATAAAAAGTATAAAAAATTAGTAACACTTACAGCTGTACAACCCACAGCAAGATTCGGTGCTGTAAAATTTAGCGGTAAATTTGTGAAAAGTTTTAAAGAAAAATCCAAAATTGACGAGGGGTGGATTAATGGTGGTTTTTTTGTAATGGAGCCAAATTTTTTAAAATTTATAAAAAGTGATAAAACATTTTTAGAGAAGGAACCCCTTGAAAATGCATCAAAAAAGAAAGAGTTAATTGCCTATAAACATAGAGGTTTTTGGCAATGCATGGATACTAAACGTGATAAAGATTTGCTTGAAAAAACTTTGAAAAAGAAAAAAATTTGAAAAAAAAGATTTTAATAGTTGGAGGGACTGGTTTTATTGGTTTTTATGTTGCCAAAAAGGCTTTAAAAAAAAACTTTTATGTTGAGAGTATTTCAACAAAAAAGCCACAACAAAAAAGAAAAGTTAAAAAAGTCAAATACTTAATTTGTGATATTTCAAAAAAAGAAAAATTAAAAAAAGTTGCAAAAAGAAAATACGATTATGTCGTTAATTTAGGTGGCTATGTGAATCATAATGATAAAGATCAAGTTTTTAAAAGTCATTATTTAGGGTGTAAAAATTTAGTGCAAATTTTTTTGAACTCAAAAATAAAGTCATTTGTGCAGTTAGGAAGTGGAGCTGAATATGGCGATGTCAAATCACCTATTAGAGAAACAGCTTTTTGTAAACCAAAAGCTCCATATGGAAAAGCAAAATTAAAATCTACCCTGTACTTACAAAAAATGTTCAAAAAAAATAATTTCCCAGCCACAATTTTAAGATTATTTCAAGCTTATGGTCCAAAACAAGATTTGAATAGAGTTGTACCAATTACGATAAATTCTTGTATTAAGAACAAAAGCTTTCCATGTTCAAATGGAAAACAGTTGAGGGATTTTATCCATGTGAATGATGTTGTAGAAGCAATTTTTAAATCATTTAAAAATAAGAGTTCAACTGGCGAAATTATAAATATCGGAAGCGGTAGACCGATTAAAATTAGAGGTCTTATAAAGAAAATTGTCCATCTTACTGGGGGAGGAAAACCAGAATTCGGACAAATCCCTTTAAGAAGAGATGAAACAAAAAAAAATTTTCCAGATATTTCAAAAGCTAAGAAGATATTAAAATGGAAAAATAAAATAAATTTGTCAAAGGGATTAAAAAAAACTATTAAATCATACAGACAATAATGAAAAACGAACCTCTAGTTAGTGTAATCATAAATTGTTATAATGGAGAAAAATATCTAAAAAAAAGTATTGAGAGTGTGCTTTCCCAAAAATACAAAAATTGGGAGTTAATTTTTTGGGACAATCAATCTACTGATAGCAGCAAAGAAATATTTAATTCTTTTAATGACAATAGGCTTAAGTACTTTAAATCAAAAAAATACTTAAAACTTTATGAGGCAAGAAATGAGGCAATTAAAGTGTGCAGTGGAGAATTTATATCATTCTTAGATAGTGATGACTGGTGGACACCAGACAAGTTAAAAGAACAAGTGCCTTATTTTGAAAACCCCAAAGTTGGATTAGTATACTCAAATTTTTACTTTTATTACGAAAAATCAAAAAGAAAGAAAAGTTATAAAAAAAAAAATTTTTTCTGGAAATATAAAAAAATATCTTTTAAATAACTTTTATATTGGAATTCTAACTTCATTGATTAGGAAAGATGCTTATTATTCGGTTAATGGATTTGATAAAAGTTATGAAATTATCGGTGACTTCGACCTCAACGTAAAGTTAAGTGATAACTGGCTTTTTTATGGTATTAATAAATATTTAGCTTTCTACAGAATCCACGGACAAAATTTATCTATAAAGAAGAGAGATTTAGAAATTTTAGAAATGGAAAAATGGCTTGTTAACAAAAATAGCACAGAAAATATAGATTTAAGCAATATCGAAAATTATGTGAATTATCTAAAATTTTTCGATATTCTCCAAAAAGGTAGAAGATATGACGCATTTAGAAAAATATTAAAATTAAAAAATAATTTTCTTAAGCTGAAATCAATTTTACTTTTATTTCTTCCTATTTCTTTAATAGAAAAAATTAAAAGTTAAAATTTTAAAAAATTAATTTCTAATTTTCTTTAGATTTTGTGAACTAAGAGCTAATATGAACCAAGCAATAGAACCACTCCAGCTACCATAGAGACTTCCTGTAGATTTTAAAGGCCAGATCTCAATGAATATTGCTATTAATAAAATTAAGGAGATAAGATTTTTTTTGGTTTTTAAATTTTTGTACGAATTAAAAAATAATAATATTATAGCTGTAGCAATAAATAAATATCCCAAAATACCGTTATCGTTTAAAATTTCCAAATGATAATTATGTGGATGAGATAAACACCATTTGTCTTTGATGCTTACTTCGTTATAACAATATCTTCTTGAAGATTTAAATCCATTTCCAATTAATTTATTTTCTGAAAATGATCTCAAAGTCAAAAGATAAATATATCCATGAGTGCTTGAGTTCGAAGTCTCAGAAAAAAAATTAAATTTTTTAAGATTATTTGGTATTACTTCATCTTTTTCAGATTTTTCAAGATATTTCGACCAATCAAAAATAATATTTCCATAGCTGGAAACTTTACTTGTAACAAAAATTTTTTGATATAAATTAAGGTAGCTTTGATTAATTGACTCATTAAACTTAAACAAATATCCAAAAAACAGTCCAAAAATTATAAAACAAATTATAATATTAATTCTTAAAGATTTTATAAATAAAAATAAAATTAACAACGAAAAAAGTAGAAGTATTAGTGGAACTCTATTTCCTGATATAATAATTGAAAAAAGTATCAGTGAAGTAAAAAAAATAAAAAAAATATTGTAATATTTTTTATCTCTTAAATTTATTAAAGAAATTAAGGAAAGCAAAAAGAACTCTTGCAAGTATCCACCAGCTATCTTTTCATTCCCAAAAATCCCAGTGTAAAATTCATTATATAATGGGCTTAAGCCAATAATATTTTTCCCGAAAATAAATTGAAGAAGAATATCGAATGCAATTATAGTTGTTGTATAAAAACAAACCTTAAAAAGTAGGTTTAGATTTACAAAATCATTTTCACTTAGTGTTTTTAAAATAATAAATAAAAATAAAAATCTTAAATAAAAAAAACTTTTTAAATAAATTTGTGTTCCTGGTATTTCATTATTTAATAAAGTAGAGAAAATTGCAGAAAAAAAATAAAGAATTAAAAAAATTGTTACGAGATCAAACTTTAATTTCAAATTATTTTTATAGATAGTAAAAGCTCCAAAAATTAATAATAAAAAAAGATTAGTATTTATAATTAAATTTCCAGTTAAAAAAGATAAAGGAAATAAAACAAGGAAAAAATTAAAGAAATGTTCAATTTTGTATTTATTTACAACTAACATAAATTATTGAATTATAATTTATTATCATTAGATTTAAACATATACTACATTATTAATAAGATAATATAAGATTGCTATAAGGGATTTTGGGCGTGTAGTTCAGTGGTAGAACGCTACGTTGACATCGTAGAGGTCATAAGTTCAATTCTTATCACGCCCACCATGCTGTTTATTGCTATTTACATTTATAGATAATAATACTATAAAACTTTGCCTGGTGATTATTGCGAAGGGGCCACACCCGATCCCATTTCGAACTCGGAAGTTAAGTCCTTCAGCGCC
>MDSZ01128881.1_pt1 | contig 25927 bp, 11 predicted proteins | sample 811201 | NCBI WGS metagenome assembly MDSZ01 (sample SAMN05326647, study PRJNA326480) | marine metagenome | isolation source: seawater | place: Indian Ocean: North | collected 2010 | reverse complement strand
TTGAATCACCAGCACACGCTTCCACGCTGGTATTTTCCACATTATCTGCATAAGCCCGTATACTACCCTTACCAGTCCAACTTCCATCTCCAGTGAAGGTCAATCCATGATCGATGGTTCTAGTGTAATTTCCGCGGAAATTCTTGACCACTGTAGTAGTTGCATCATCCGCGAATGAAGGCGTGAATGTTCCAGGCTCAGTAAAGGTCACTTCACCGTGTCCAGGACCCACGATTCTTGTCTCACTGGTGGTGAAAGAACCATTTGTGGTAGTAATTGTATAGTTGTCCTCTGTAGACCAGATGTTTCTCAGAATGAAATCGGTATTGACAAGTGGGTCGCCTTCGAAGAACTCATGACCAGTCCATGAAACAACTCCACTCACTCCAGATGTGTCGACCAAGATGTCGATTTCTTCGCCGTACTTCTCACCAGAGTGTCCTTGTTCGCCAGTAACGTTGAGGTGAACTTCATTCAACCAAGTCATGTTTGAAACTCCTCCAAGAATTCCAGTCAATGGGTTGGTATCTCTATCCTCATTGTTCTGAGTTACCAAGTCAGTGATTTTCTCTTGCATCTTACCTTGCCGGATCAGATCCTCATCACCTACGCTGCTGAAGTCACCAAGATAGGCAGATAATCGCAAGTGGCCAGCCGGTGCAACTACGCAATATTCTCCATTTTCATCTGTATCGACTGCTGCAATAGGTATCCAGTAGGTATTGTTGTCCATATCGGCCTCATGCTCGCCACTGAATGCATCTCGCTCGAGTAGAATTCTAGTGTTGTTCATTCCTTGTCCATCATCGGACATTTCGACCTTTCCACAGATTTCAGTTCCAGAATAATACTTCAATATCTTGACCTGAGTATTTGTATACTGCAATGGGCGAGTTCCTGCGAACTCTTCTGGGAATCCTGCTTCATCGCTCAATCCGGCACCATACCAGTTTGCGATAACAAAGTGATTCAACATGGCACCTGGCAAAGGTACAGCCTGTTGTAGCATCGTACCTGGGGAACCACGTGTTTGGAAGTGTTGAGCCGGTTGAGGATTCGATGAACCCACATCTAGACCAAGAGTGGAGGCACCATATCCTACGTATGTTCGAGCCAACATTGTGTCGAAGAATGCAGGTTTGTGATCAACGCGGATATCTACAAGGTTGAGAGGAACATATTCAGCTCCCTGTTGTTGTTGATTCAACAAATCCTGTAAATATGCCTCTTCGTATCTCTCTGCGGTCATCTCTTCATCGATTCCATCTCTCTCAGTTTCGTAAGTAGTCTTGAGGAAAGTGTCTACATCCTGCCCTCCAAGAGAGGTCGGTGCATGGAAAATTCCGGTTGGATTCCCATAGTTATAGGCACGATCTTGGTCATATCGCCCGCCAATGGGGTACAACCTGTTATCCACCGCGAAATAACGAATCTCGTGATTCCTGCGGAATGTTTCTCCAGGGGCGCCCTCACTGTCAGGTACATCATAGATATCAAGCGCCATCAAGTTGCTATACAACGAATTCAATTCCTCTGTATCCAAAGCATCGGTCAGCAACTGACGAGTTAAAGCCAAGCGAGCGTTCTTCCTGTGTAGATTTGAAGCAACATTGTCAAATTCCTCAATGAGGTCGGTTGTGTACCAATATTCTCCAATGATGTAGTATGTGGTTTCTGTTTCTGTAAGGTCATCATTAACGGTCTTCTGATTGAAGCGGACTCTAGCCTGCTCCTCTGAGACATATGAGTCACCCTTGCAAGTATTGACTGATTCATCGTCGCAGGGTTCCACATCTACGCCATCATAGATTCTCCAGAGGTTTCCTTGTGATTCATTGAGAACTCCATCAACCAATTCGCCTCCCTTAGCCAATACCAATTGTCCATTGCTCTCGACCACAGCAAAGGTTCTATCCTTGGCACCATCAGGTCCCATCTCGGTCTGAATGTGTATGAATTCCTCCAACTGATCATCGTCAAGTGCATTGTCCAAGACTCGATAGAATGGGCTGGTCAATTCGTACCCCGCACCTGAAGTGGAGGAATACATCATGTCACCCTCTGTCAATTGCCAGATGAACAAGGCCACCAAATCGTCTTGTGAACGCGAGAGCAACATGTTTCCTGTAGCAGGAATTCCGGATTGGAAGTTGTCAGAGACCGAAGGATGCTGGCCCTGAGCCAAAGCTTGGAATCCATAATCCCACCATGAAACAAAGGCTGGGCGGTCGCCAAATCGTTGCGCACAAACTCCATCTCGCCATATACCTTCGAGTTCGTTACATTCGTCTTCAGTATTGGCATCAAGAGTCAAATCTTGCGATGCTAACCAATCATACGCCGTATTCCAACCCCAACCGTTGAAACCTGGTCCAAAGGAATTCATGTACCAACTGTCGCCATCCTTGTATGGAGTATTATCCAGCAAAGAGAAATCCCAAATGTCGAATCTAAACATATCAGGAGACAAATGGTAGATTGTTGAATCGATGTCCTCCTTGGCATCGCTACCGCGTGGAATTCCTGCGTCCAATCCATAGGTTGCATGCTGAGACATCAGCATTAGCATAACTAGACCAAGAGCACTGAATGCGGGAGTTCTCCACAATGCCTTACGAGTGGCAGTGAATCTCTCACCTGGTGTTCTTATCCCTAATCTGCGCCATTCCTTGGTGAATTCTGCGGCACCACTTCCTTGCCATACTCCTACGATTGCCCATGATGCTAGAACTGCCATGGCTGGAGAGGCGTTGAAGATAAATCGTCCAGCAGACCAAGCCATGTAGGCTCCGATCAATACCCACAAGCCAAGAATCAGACGCGTCTGTCTTCGGTGCCTGATACCTTGCCAAACTCCCCATACTCCTGCGGATAAAGCAGCGATGAAGACCAATGGCCCAAACGAAGCAAAGAGGGTACCTCTGCTAGGCGCTTGAGCCTCAGCAATCGTACCGAATATCTTGTTCTTAGTGAAGTAATATCCTCCAGTAAACAATACATCCCAACCGTTGTAGACATTGAAGACGAACTGTAGAACTGCCAAAATCGATAATACTGTTGCAATCATTGCAACACCAGTTCCGAATACCAGTAACCAAGGCTTGTCACGATATGCCATTACAATGAACGATGCCAACAGTGTGAATCCAAAGATGTAGAACATTGGCTGGAAACCACTAGCATCCCATACCAGATTCAACTGTGGATGCGCATAGAATGGCATTGGCACCAAGAACACCACGCTCAGCATGATAATGTTGAGAGTAGCAAGAATGGTACTATCCCTGCGACGAATCAAGTTCAGCAGAATCTGTAGACTGAATGCAGCAAATATGATTGCAGGACCGTAGACGAATCCTTTCCATCCAAGAGCGACTGTTGATATCGCCATACCTGCCAAAACTGCATATCCAACTGCGGTCTTCTTCTGATTGACTACACTACCCATCGCAGCAAAGATGTGCCTAGGGCGCCATGATATCTCCTTGACCAGACGTTCATTTCCACCGTGTTGAACGGCCTTGAGATAGTAATGGAATCCAAGGGATAGGAAGAGCAGTACGAAGGCATCGTGGTCTGCCAAAGCAAAGGTGCTATGGCTTACGTGACCGGGCATCAATGCGATTAACCAAGCAGTGATGACACCAGCACCCTTACCGATTTGATCTCTTGCCAATGCAGCCAATGGGAACACTGTCAAAGCCCCGTACAGAGCAGGAAGACCTGCTACAGACCACCATACTGCTTCTGAAGCCTCAAGGCCAAGGAACGGTGCTGTTAACATTCCACCTAGTGCTAAGCTCCATGCGAACAGAGGTGGCCTTGGATTTATTCCGCCAATTGGATAAGCCCTATCAGCATCGAAGATGAAATGTGCGTGCTGCGCAATGATGTAGTCTACTGCTCGCTTCATGTACCAAGGGTCCGAACCTCCAGTCATATCCCAGCCGAGAGTGCCGGTTGCGGCCATAGCCGGAATGATATTCCAAGTTGTTCTGACAATCAAGGCAACGATGAAAGCAGACATGGTAAGAACTCCGGCCCAATGTGCCTGCCACCATTGTCTCGCATTGCTTGGGTCTACAAGTGAACGATTGTCCCAACCGCCCCACTTGTCGTGTCCTGCGATGTAGAATACACCAACGAACACGAAGAAACTGATTCCCAACCAGATGAACAAACCTTGAGTGCCCTCTAGCATCTCAACTTGCATCCATCCAGCTTCTTGCCAGCCTCCAATCGTGTACATTATCCAACATGCTGCGATCAACATTGCTCTAGTGAACCAACGCTCGGCTATACAGAAGCCGATGAATAACAGAATAATCCCCGTGATAGCGGACCACCAGTAGGTAATGTGACCGTGCTCCACACCTCCAATCGATAATTCCAATCTTGTCGCGACATCCCCAGTTGCAAAGTGAATCAAGCCGGCTAGGTGGGCAAGAGCCCATGTTCCGAATACTGCCATCAGGGTCCACTCTGAAGAATTAGGCTTGTATCCCTCTCTCGAAGGAAGGAAACTCCACCACTTACCCGAACCTGGAGCGAATAATACCCCGCGTTGTGCTGCAGCGACAACAACTCCAATCAAAACTGAAATCGTCCAGACGCTGAAGAAAAGGAATCCTGTAGCCTGTCGATGTTCGTTGAGATAGTACTCACTCCATTCATCGGCTCCAGGCGTACCATCCTGAACTTGGTCATTGGGGTTATTGTTGATGAGGTCTTGTTCCTCAGCAGCCCAAACATCGGCTGCACCAGCAATGAACAATGCAAACATGAATCCGATGATTGCAAAAGTCAGAATGGTCTGTTCCTCGTGTCTGCCACGAATATCGAACAGATGGCCTCCAATCGCTAGTAGCAAGAAGAGCAATGCTGTCAATGCCCCTACCGAAGTGGTGCTAGCCAATGTCCAAGCAATTACCAAACAGATTCCAAAAAATGCTAGAGAGAGAACAGAAGAACGCATTTCGTACAGGCCGGCATTAGCGATGTATCGCGGTACGGTTGCGAGAATCGCTGCGGCACAAAGTACGCCATAGGTCATTCCCGCTTCGGCGGTCAAAAATTCCAGACCGAGGGCCTGGCTTGTGGCAAAAGACAGCAAGATAGCCAGAGGGGCAATTAGCCACCCCAGCGCAAATGCTGGCCCACTATCGTCTTGTTTTTCTTCTGTGTTCTCCATACGGAACCATCTCTCTCAACGCTCAGCCTAAAGGCTGAAGCGTCCACGCCACCTGTGGTCTATTTTTAGTGCTTCTCATGGTGAAGCATAGCCATCTTGGCGCAGTACCACGATTTGCACCTAACGGGTTATAATATTCACAGGCCTGATAATTTACAAGGCGCGATGTCCGATATCCCTTCGAAATTGAGCGCCCTCGAGTTGGATCTTGTCAATCAATGAATATGCAGATTCTGCCGCTTCAGATAGGCTGTTAGCAATACCTGTAGCAGAGAGAACTCTGCCTCCACTGGAGACTAATTCACCATCCTTCCAAGCAGTTCCTGCATGATTAATCCATGACGAGGATTGACCTTCTTCAGAATTAACAATAAGACCATCTCCAGTAATTCTCCTTCCCTTTTCCACCGAACCGGGATAACCCTCTGCAGCCAATACAACTGTCAAGCAATGCGAATCGCGGAATTCTACATGCTCAGAGGAGAGTCTACCTTCAGCACAAGCCAGTAGATGTCCTGCTAAATCTGACTCGATAAGAGGAAGGGTGATTTGGCACTCAGGATCTCCAAAACGAACATTGAATTCTACGACGTAAGGATCTCCATCTTCATCTATCATCAATCCAACATACAGAACTCCGCGATAAGGGGTGTCCTTCTTACTCAATCCAATATGCATTGGTTCAACTATCCGCTCGATAGTTTTGCGACGTACTTCATCAGTATAGACCGGTGCCGGAGCATATGCCCCCATGCCGCCGGTATTAGGCCCCTTGTCACCTTCTTCCAACCTCTTGTGATCTTGACTGGCGGGCAAGCAAACATATCCGGATTCATCCATCAACACTAGAACACTCGCTTCCTCTCCAGGAAGGAAAGATTCCAACAACACCTTGCCATCACTCTCAATGGCTTGCTCAATCGCCGTCCGAGCCTCTTCAAAATCAGTAGTCACGACGACTCCCTTTCCTCCCGCAAGAACATCTCTCTTGACAACCCAAGGGTCTCCAGATTCTGAGTAGGAAGACAAAGCGGAATCGATATCCGAATCAGCATCGAGAATCAGATAATCCGCAGTAGGAACTCCAAACTCAGACATCGCAGATTTCGCAGTTAATTTGCTACCTTCTAACATTGCGTTCTCTGAATCCGGTCCGAAGCATGCAATGCCTGAGGAACGTAACGAATCTGCCAAACCATCCACTAACGGGGCTTCAGGGCCAACGACCACTAGGTCAGCGCCCAATTCCTTGGCCAATTCGACTACAGCTGAAACATCAGAGGCTGAAATTGGGTGATTCTGAGCAAGCAACCTAGTGCCTGCATTACCAGGGCACACATGGACCTCAGAAACGCTTGGTGAGGCTGCTAAAGCTATGCACAAAGCATGCTCTCTACCCCCTCCTCCGACTACCAACACGACCAATCTAGAAGCATCTGACATGTCCCTTCGGGGGTGACCCTGCACGATAATCGTTGACATGATAGCATCCGGTATGTTGAACAGCCTGTTCCTCCACAAGATACCATGGAAGGAGATATCGGAGGTGTTGGGACCGGCTGGCTCATCCTTACCGTCCTATGGTTGTACTTGCCCGGATTTCTAGTAAATACATGGGCAATGATGTGGGGCAAATGGCTACCAAAGACCGGATTAGGGCCATGGCCTATCGATGGTGGAAGGATACACAAAGATGGCAATCGCTTGCTGGGAGATGGCAAGACATGGAATGGTCTGATCGGGGGTGCGTTAACCAGCGGCTTACAAGCCATGCTGATGGCCAGTTTATTCGCTGGTGCAGGTCCAGACGATGCACCTTTCATGGATATCATGTGGGGCATCGGACCCGAGGATTGGTTCTGGATGGGAGGAACGATGATTACCGCCTTCTTCATCGGTTCAATGCTTGGACTTTCCTCCCTAATCGGTGATTCAACCGGCTCTTACATCAAGCGTAGAAAAGGAATGAAGCGAGAAGGAGATATTTCCAGTAAAGCACCACTTCTAGACACCTTGCCTTTTGCAGTAGCCACATTCACCTTTGGAATACTATTCCTTCGAGGTTCTGCGATAGGTGATCCTGATGCGATCCTTGGGATGCTAGTCCTTCTAGCGGCTACTCCCTTCATCCATCGCCTGTTCAACCTCTTCGGTTATTGGTTAGGGTGGAAAGACGTACCCTATTGATGGTAGTAAAAAACGCCTTGATACGACCTATTGAAGGCGAGTCGTTAATGACTGAAGTTCTCTCGCTCGATGCATGAGAAGACTTAGTGCCTTCCGAAACAGTTGCCTAGTAGTTTTATTGATCTTGTTGAGTATACAATCCAACACCATCGCCGCCCCACCTAGTGACGGTAGTAATTCCACAATCACAAGTGATGAAGAATGGTCCAGTGATGGCGTATTCGATGGAAGCGTGGTTATCGCTTCAGGAGCCACCTTGACCGTGTCGGCAAACATGACGATTGCAGAAGACTCAAGCATTACTGTATCACAAGGTGGAACTCTAGACATTGATTCAGGTTCAATGCACGCAGAATCCGAAAACTATTGGTTAACTGTGTACCCAAATGAAGCTAGCATAGAAGTCCCACTCCAGGGCATCGGGGGGGACACAACTATCCGGATTTATTTCTCCAACAACATAACTTCTGGGACCTCATTAAAAGCAGGATTTAACGGCAGTACACTGCAAGATGTAACTGGTAATTTTGTGGATTTCACTAGTAACCTTGCACCATCTACAGCCTATGCAAAAATAGATCTGCAAACGCCATCTCTCAATACGGTCCATATAACCAGAATTACAGTATTAGAAGGTAGCGACAACAATGATGTGGAAGATATCAGAAGTCTAGTTTATCGCAATATGAAGGCCGATGGCGCAATCTCGTGGAGCATAAATATTCAACAAGGTGGCACTCTGCATACGAACTCTGCTACGTTAAGTAGCATTAACCTCGAATGTTTTGGCAATTGCTCTCTGACTGCAACCACCATGCGAACATTTGAACCCATAGATCTCGGTGCGACAGGAACCTTGAATCTTGACGACTGCAACCTGAATGGAAGTATTACTGATGAAGATGTCAAGGGTTCACTTGGTGCACAAGTGAACTGGGATGAAGATAGTGAAGGGACTGGCGGAGATGTTGATAGGTGGACAATCAAAAGCCATGAACAAACACTAACAGCACCTTTGTTTCAAGTTGAAATAGGAATTGAAGGATTCGAGCAAAATGGATATTTTAACTTGCCAATGAATGTCTCCACAGGAACTGGTGGAACTGCCACACTACCTCCAAGAATTGTGCAATGGATGGATTCTTCAGGAACTGTCAACTCTGATAATGCAACCATTGTCAGCATACGGTTCAAAGGTGCAGAAGATAGTTGGGGTATATTCTATGGAGAACCCCAAGCACTTGGAACTGATGATGTGGAATTATCATTGGACTTACCTGAAATCTCGATTACATCGTTAGAAGTTGTAGATAGTGAGGCTACAAGTGGAGACCCTGTAGTTGTCAAGGCTACTGTGAAAAATGATGGAGCAACTGCCTCAATCAAATTGATTTGCGAAGATTCTAGCGGCGGGGATGTTAGTACATCTCCAACATTCATCCCTGTCAATGCAACATCAGGTCAATCAGTAGTGGTTGAATTCACTTGGACTCAATATTCAGATGGCAAGGAATCATTGAGTTGTGAACCCGTTGTTCCAAATGCATTTTCAGATAACCCAGACATGGTTCTTGGTGATTCGAGTTCAGCAACCAGTGGAGAATTAGACTGGCAAGAACCAATAGAAGCCAATGATGGTGGGATGGTCACTATCATAATCGTTGCAATTTCCATCGCTGTCGCTGCATTACTATTCATGTCCAAGCGCGAGACCGATAAGGAGTACGATGTTGAAGTTCCAGAAGACGAAGACTCCGACGCCGAAGAAAGCGAAGATGCAGAAGAAGAGGCAATTGAAGAATCAGAAGACTGATCAGCAGGCTACCGCTGGTTTGTATTCCTCTTCGTGATTCTTGTTCTCATTCTCTTCCCAATAGTAATGGAATCCGTTGGTCTTGGAGAATGTATCAAATGAATCGCCCGTGGAAATTGTGTGAGTTATGGTCAAAGTTGCCTTGTAGCAACCATCCCCTTGCCAAAAGTCATCGCGAGGGATATAATGTATATCTCTGCTGAGTTCATCCTTGGTAGTGTCCATGCTGTTGCTCATAACAAGGTCCATCCAGCCTGCAGTAAAAGTTCCAGTATCCCCACCGCTTGAGGTCATGCTATCTCCATCTACAGTGAATGTTGTCGAAGCATCCCAAACCGTAGAACCATCATAAGTGATGACCAAAGTGAAGCTGTAATCACTGTTCAACTGCTTGATGTAAGCGTCCCAATGACCTTCTCCACTTTCCACTCTGTTGAGATCTGTGTCCTCCATACCGATTCCAATACCTATCTGCAAGCCAAGATGTGTAGTGTCAGTATGCCCTGAGCCGTCTCCCGATTCATCTTCCTGCTCAGTTACTGGTTGCATGTCAGCGCCAGCTGCAGTCACAGTTCGTTCCAAAACCTTGGAGTCGATTTCTCCATCCCATTCGATATCACCCGATGATACCTTGATCGTATAGGTCAGGGCAGCATTCCCATTTTGATCCAAAGTGCTACCCTGGTACAATTCAGACAAAGGAGCAGAGACTTCTGAATACCCTTTTGTGGAATATTCTATTCCTGTCGCAGACCAAACTTCTTCTCCACCAACCACTATGCTGGCAGATGCATCTTCACCCACCGTGTTATACAGAGTGAATAGCAAATTGTCGTTGACTTCATCGATGCTGAATTCTGAGGCCCTGACGTTTCCACCTTGCCAAGAGAAGGCTGCGAAATATGGGATTGCAGCGACAACGAGGAATGATAAGCCAATGGCAATAGTTCGATTCTTGTTCCAATCGCCCTTGATCTCCTTGAAACCCCAAGCAGTACATCCCCACGCGAGTAGCAACAAGGCGAACGGGATGATTCCTTCCCAATTCTTCAGATCCCATACCATGTATACGACAAAGCACATCGTAACAAGGCCAAGGCCAATACCTGCTTGTCCTGTTGAAGTAGAACCTCCCGTCGACTTTGACGGATCCTTTACCTTATCCAGCAGACCTGAGCCCTTTTCTACACTAGAACCGGAATTAGTCGTTTCCGCATCACTCTTTGAGACATCTTTTGCCTTATCCAGTAATCCTGACATACAACTCACCTATACTACTCCGTTCCACGGGTGACTCATCAAGTCTCCGCCCTTAAGAGTGAAAACTCACGGGGTTATTCAACCCGTTCAAACGAACCGTCAACAAACAGAAGATTCGGTTTCAGGTTCTTCCTCTTCTTCATCATTGATGAAACGCCGGCCTAATACCGCGGCTGCAAGCGCAATCATAGAAAGTGCTGGAATTATTTCAAAGCCGGGAAGATATACTCCGCGAACGTAGATAGTAATCATCTGTAATTCAGCAGTAGTCTCACATTTCTCTTCTCTACAAGAGAAATCGCTAACGGTCTGGAACTCCAACTGGTAGTACTCGTCGGTCCAACCCTGATTCTTCGGAGTTCGAACGTTAATTCTCACCTTGTATGGAGTATCGGTAGCCTGCATCTCCATACTGACTGCAGGTAGAGTAATCTGGAAACCATCCTCTCGTAATTGATCGATATTCTTGTCAGGTATTGAGAATCGCATCTTATCCTGCTGGTTACCGTGGTTGTACACATCGAATACGAAGGTGTAATCGACCTTAGGACGTAGTTGAGTGAAGGAATTCTGGGCTACGATCTGAATCATGGAGAACTGCTGGATACTGACAATCATGTTCATGTTCTGAACAGTAGACTGAGTGTTGGTGATTCCATTCACGTGGGTAACTGTTGCAGTCACCGTGATTGGGTGATCTTTCATCTCCGCCTTCACCGGAGCCAAAACACCGATTGGGAAATCCGCTGTCTGTCCGGCACCAATCGAAAGCGTACCACTGGCTGCGACAGCAATACCAGGAGAGGAAACAATCTGAATACTGACGGTCTCGTCATAAGCAGTCGGATTCTGCACCGAGCACATTGTAGAACCATCACGGGTCTTACCGGGTGCAACATCGATAGTGATAATCTGGTCGTTGCAAGTCAATGTAATCATCGGGGTTACGCTTCCTTGAGCCTGAGCCGTTGGCACAGGAGCAAGCGCTACCATGAGCGAGCCAAGATATACTGCAAAAAGCAGCATTGGTGTGCGCCTCATATTTTCATCTCCATATTTTTCCACTCTGCCCCCATTCATAACCATTATGGGTTGTAGCATTGACAAAACACGATGTTCCCTACGGGAAAAAAGAGTATTCTATCTTATTATTCGTCATTTCTGATGACAATTCTACTGTTCTCAAACTTCGCATTGAGAGTGGGCCTGGCCGGATTCGAACCGACGGCCACCCGGTTATGAGCCGGGGGCTCTGACCAGACTAAGCTACAGGCCCTCATGCTTGGCCGGTGCATCAGGATGACAAGGATTTCGCTGTTTCCACCTCAATCCTCGAATTGTGCAAGGCTACTCTGATATGGCCTTACGATATCCCTTGCTACGGCTTCAGCCTTATCCCTAACCGATTCTGGAACAAACACATGAACGCGCTGATCGGGTTCGACTAATGACAAGACCAGCGGGCTAGCCTGACTAACATCCCTGCCATCTTGAAGCATAATTCCCTCGCTGTAGGGAAGATATCCACGCTTGGAGATAGATGCGGTTATGACATCATCTTTCGCATCAAAACCCGCTTCTGCAACCAGCCTTCCCAGCGGACCTGACAAACGCTCAGCCATCTCTGCCGACAATCCTTCTATCCTCAATGACTTGTGGAATTCTCTGCGCGATAACAGTCTTGCTGCTAAGGAAGACAACTCATCATCAGAATGATCGGACCATCGCATCATTCCCAACTGAACATCTGCATCTGTCAACCTACTGTATTCTGCAACGCTAAGATTCTCATCGGCCAACATACTACGCAATCCTTTGTCCAGTTTCAGTTCCCCAAGTTCATGCAATTCTCGAGCCCTCTTCAACATACGAATCAGATATGACTGAGTAAGTAGGTTCACCTTGTGGAAGTAGACCTGTTGGTACATGTGGAAGCGACACACCAAATATGCCTCGATAGCAGGGAGGCCCCAATTCATGATGTATAGATGACCTTCATCATCAACGCGCATGGCTCTAAGGACACGATCCACATCGAATCCACCTATCTGAGCCCCACTATTCGCCTGATCTCTGAGGAGATAATCCATTCTGTCAACATCCAATTGACTGGAAACCATCTCTTTGAGGAAGGGTTCAATCTCCTTACCATCGTGTTCCTTCTCCCCATTCATTATGGCCAACAAACGACCAAACCTCTCTTCTCCAAGAACCTCTCTTGTCGCAGCGCCGACTTCGGTTTCACTTGATTCTAGCATCAATGCTCCCCATTTCTCATGGGAATGGAATGTTGCGAAGACCTCAGGAGTCTCGAGTAGATGGGAGTAAGGAGGGTGCCCTATGTCATGTAGTAGTGCAGCCACCTGTACCAGTTCAGCATCTGAATCACTAAGGCGCCCAGGATGAATGGCCTGCAACTGTGCACAAAGTTTGCCCGCTAAGTGATAGGCACCGAGGCAATGGATGAATCTACTATGATTAGCAGCAGGGAATACGTAGTAACATGTTGACAATTGCTGAATGAATCGCAATCTCTGCATTTCGCGGGTATCGATAATGCGAGCAATATGCGCTGGAACTAGAATATCACGATGTATTTCATCGCGAATCACCCTGTCTCGCACGGCTACCCCTCAACTGGCTGGGCCTCGCTGAATGACTTCAAACCCCCGCATGTCACTCTTGAACATATTTGAATGGCAACGCGTATATCAAAAGTCAACCGATACCTCGAGGGGACATGGGCGAGGAACAGGCTCCCGCTGAATGGAGCAGTAGCAAAGTATTCTTGTCAGGGGCAGATGGCAAGTTATGGCCGATGTTCTTCTTCTCTGTGTTACTGGTTGCCGCCCTGAATTTCTATGCAGTCAGCAGGGAACCTGACAGGGTTATGATTGGGGAATTGCACGAACACGAGAATGAAGTCGTGCGCATCGAAGGAAAAATGGTATCTTGGGTAGAGGACCCATATTCAGATGGTTCCCAAAGATTGGACATCATCGTACAGGATGATACTGGAGTCGCAGAGGTGAGGTGGTTCAAATTCGGAGATGTTCCAACCATCGGTTCAACCATTTCAGCGGTGGGAGATGTACGCCAATGGGAAGGGCGATTCTGGATTCAGTCCTTAGGTAATGGTGCAATTCAGTGGAAAGCTTCTGATGTAGCCGAAACCGAAGAAGTGCCTCTAGCATTGATCGGACAGGATGCCGAACCATACCTCAATCAAACAATAACCGTAGAGGGATACATTACCAAAACCGTACATCCGGATACTGTTTGGACTTCTGCATACATCGCAGACCACCCTAATTATGCCAATTCAAAACATCAATTGCGATTGTTCATCTCCAGTTCCAGTGGAACATGGATTGAAGCGGGTTCCAAGATAACAGTTCAGGGACAGGTACGTTTTGAAGAGCGTGAATTCCGCTATGTCATGTATACTCAAGGTCCAGAAATAATGGTTGATTACACGGTAATCCCCACTCTGGCAGAACTTGATTGGAATGAGAGAGACACATGGGGCTACGAGATGAATAAACTCGTTCAGATCGATGGTATTCCATCGCAAGATGAATCCGGTTCATGGTGGATTCAAGGGCCGGCTAGCCATCAGAAGATTTGCATCTTACCTGGAGGCCGACTTTTGGAAGATAATGCCTCGACATTCGACGGCGTAGATGGAACTTGGACCGGTAGACTCGTCTGGTCATCAGCAATCGATGATGTCTGCATCGATGATGGTGGAGAAGCCAGCAGCGAACCAATAATTGGAGTGGAAGACCTGTTGTATCAGATTGTGACATATCCGGCACAATACATCGACGACGAATCAAAGGAATGGAATGTTACAGGTTACCTCGCTGAGTCACTATCCCCTGAGGATGATTCCGCATCTGTAAGAGACGCAAAATCGTGGAGAGATGACAAGGTAAGTGTGTATGTTGAATTTCAATCTTCAAGACAGCAATGGATTGAGGAAGGACAACGCCTAGAGATGACTGTTAGTGTCGGTTGGAATCCTGCCTATGGAAGCCTGAATTTAGTTGCCAAACAATGGACTGCACAAGGAGATCCAATCGCACCTGAAACTTTGTCTTGGGACAGCGATGTCACGATTTGGGGTTATTCAAAGAACAATCTCGTGTATATTGATGGCACCATGATCGATGCTAATGGTTCAGGAGAAACTTGGATTGTTCGACCGGGAACATCTGATAGGGTATGTGCTGAAACTCAGAACCTACAGAATCTATCTTTGCAAGCGATGAATCACAGCCAGCCTTGGCTTGGAAGACTGATTGAGAAGCAAGATATCAACAACCGCACCACGTACCTTTGCCTCTCAGCAGCAGGTGCAGAAGATAGCGATGGAGACGGACTCTCAGATTATTCCGAACAAGAAGTATATGGAACAAATATCAACGAAGTTGATAGCGACGGAGACGGATTCACAGATACTGAAGAAGCACTTGCAGATAGCGACCCACTTGTCGCTGAATCCACGCCGAATACATGAGGAGGGTACTCTATGTCTTGGGAAGTCGAACTCGCATGGTTGCTCGGTTCAATGTTTGCGGGCATGATCATGGGAACCTTGACTGGATTGATTCCGGGATTTCACGTCAACAACGTTGCTCTGATTCTATTGGCTCTGTCCCCCGCGCTATTAGACCTCGGGATTCCTTTGTCTTCAGTTGCAGCATTGATCGTCTCTTGTGGAACTGTTCACACCTTCCTGAATTACATACCTTCGGCATTGATTGGGGCTCCTGATGGAGACACTGCACTATCGCTGTTACCAGGGCATCGAATGCTTATTGCTGGCCATGCAGCAAAAGGAGTTGCATATTCTGCGCGCGGTTCTCAATTGGGACTCTTGCTAAGCCTACCACTAATTGTGGTTGCAAGAATTGTGTTTGGTCCTGAGATGGGCCTGTATCAAGAAATGCGAGATGCCCTACCTTGGATTCTGCTGGTTATTTCCATCTTACTACTGGTCACCGAAACAACCCGCCTGACATGGCCACAATGGATGCGAACTTTGAGTGGGGGAAGGCTCGGCGAGGATTCTCGATTTGCAGGGTTTCTAGCCGCTACTGGATTCTTTTTCTTGGCAGGAATGTATGGTTGGGCTGTGTTCGCGCTACCTGCACGTTCACCGGTAGGCATGCCAAATGCCAGCCTACTGCTTCCATCCTTGGCAGGGTTGTTCGGAATTGCTAACCTGATCGACATCTATTCGACTACCAGCGAATTACCACCGCAGAAAGACGACTGGGAGTTACCCCCTGCGGGACCATTGGTGGTTCCTTGCTTCTGGTCTGCAGTAGCGGGAGGTTGCATGGGAGTTCTACCTGGAATGACCGCTGCTCAAGCGACAGTTCTGGTTATGGGTGGACGCAATGTTGTAGCCAAGGTTCAGGGCAAGGAAGGATATGGAATGGATTTTGAAAGCGGGATGATTCCCGTACTAACCCATGAAGAAATTCTCGAGAGGGCGCGTAGAGAAGCTGCTGGAGAAGAAATCGAGGACCCACATTCAGAGCAGGACTTGGAGATAATCGCCATTCTTTCTGCTGTGAATACTGCGGTGACTGTCATGGTCCTTGGGTTCCTCTACATCATCGGGCGCTCTCGTTCTGGAGCGACATTAGCTCTCAAGATGATGTACCCTATTGACAAGTGGTCAGCCAACGAACCAAGTGCAGATTTCGTACGACTATTGGCAGTCTGCATAGCCTCAGGATTGGTTGCAGTTCCATTGATGTTCAAAGTAGGTAAAGGAATCCTCAAACTTCACGAATTGATTCCATTACAAACGATGGTCCTATCGGTCATTATTTTCGTGACAGTCTTGGTCTATCTATCGACAGGTTGGATTGGTATTGGGGTATTGATCGTCGGTGTAGTCATGGGTCTGATGCCACCTCGAATGGGCATTCGTAGAAGCCATGGAATGGGCATCATTCTAGTACCTATTATGATATACACATTCGCCCAGAAATTCGATGCCTTCGGATTCATTTGATGTTGCAAGCACGGGAATGCTTGATGTCCCTTGACCAACTCGGCGAGTTGCGCTTAGCGCGGGGTGTCGCCTTGTCTCATCGAATATCTCTGTCTCTAGTCTTGTTGATGCTAGCCTCCAGTATTCTAGCCATCTTACCGCCTCCTCTATTGGAATCTGATGACAATGTCTTGCATTCGGCAAGGGCTCGGCCATGTGGAGGAAACATCTGCATCAATGAAGTAATGCCTAATCCAGCAGGTTATGATGATGCTGCGTGGCCAGGAGGAGAATGGTTTGAGATAACCAATGTCGGTACCTCGGCGGTTTCTATCCTCGGGTGGTATGCTGAGAATAGCAATGGAAAGCAGTTGACATTTGACAGTATCAGCATAGTCGGATACAACTCTAGTGACTCAGCATCATGGAATCTACAGGCTGGAGACTACATGGTCATCGCAAGGAATGCATCTGCCAACTTCTACATGACAAATACTGCAGATACCCTACGCCTGTATGATACAACTGGCACCTTCTCCGATGAAGCATCATGGTCTAGTGCTCAGTCTGGGACTTCTTACGTCGAAGACCCTGCCGATGCATATGCTGATTGGGTCAGTTCAGCCGGACCAACACCCGGTTCTAACAATAGTGGTGCTCAACCTCCGGTGTACTATGGTGGAGATTTACAGATCAGCGAAGTGATGCCTAACCCATGGCCTTCGTATGACAATGAATCTTGGCCGGGAGGAGAATGGGTTGAGGTCTACAACAATGGCAGCACAGCATTCGATGTTAGTGGTTGGAATCTCAGCGATTCGGCTGGTAATATCATCACTTTGAATGAGGATCACATGGTTGGTTATGACCCTGCGGATTCCTCAACTTGGACCTTGGAAGCGGGTGAATATGGCATTGTCGCAATCAACTCAAGCAGTAGTTATGGGGTACTCAACAATGGTCAGGAAGAATTGTTTCTGACTTGGCCCAACGGAACAATTTCTGAAAAGGTATCTTGGTCTAAAGCACATTCTGGAATGAGTTTGGTGAAAGATTCTGCAGGCAACATGGTGACTGCTGTATTCCCTACTCAGGGAGAAGCCAATGCAGCACCTATCGATTCGATTATCAATGCCTCATCTGACATCTCCTTCAACGAAGTTATGCCCAACTCAAGCGCTGATGGACAAGTTTTCGCAGCTGGTGGAGAATGGTTGGAATTATACAATGACGGGAATGCAAACAAGGACTTGACTGGTTGGTCTGTCATTGACGGCATGGGAAACGTCACTCTGCTTGATGGTTCACTCGAAGGGACTGGAACAAATATCGAATCCAAGAGTTACAGACTACTACAATTCGTTGGAGATACCACCCTTTGGAACGATTTCAATCATCTCTGCCTGAGAGACCCATCAGGACATATCGTTGACGTGCTGCACTGGGATGATGACCACGGACAGAACATATCGCTTGTTCGACAACAGAACATTGAGGACGCTTGGCTGCCTTCTGCCTACGAAACACCGGGGCAAGAGAACCCGAGCGGAGGCGTCTCAGGAGAGGCTGAAATTTTGATCAACGAAGTCATGCCTAATCCACATGGAAATGATACTTCAGTTTGGCCTGATGGAGAATGGGTAGAATTGCTCAACATAGGTAACGAATCTGTGGACTTGGCTGGTTGGAAATTGCAAGCCGGAGGGTACAAGAATTTCGCACTGACTGCTGAGAGACTGTACGATAGGAACAACACTACTCTCGAAGCGGGAGGATATGCATTAGTCATGTCAAACGGTTCCTCCACATTCTACTTGAGGAATAGCAATGGAGACTCTTTGGCACTAATCAATGCACAAGAGAACGTAATGCATTCAATACTATGGAGCAGCAACGTGAGCGAAGGGGAATCCCTTGTAGCACATCCTAGTTCGCCAGAATCAGAATGGATACAATCGATGTGGCCAACTCCCGGAGCGCCTAATCCAGAATTCGGAAATTACACCGGTTCTACTGACCTACTTCTGAATGAAGTCTTACCACATTGCTACGATGATTCTGTGGAACCTGTAGATGATTGGGTTGAACTTCATAATCATGGTAGCGAGATTATCAACGTCTCAAGGTGGTCGATGATCGACAAGGATGGAGACTCGCTGCTTATTCGACATGATCGCATCTGGAATGTTAGTGCTGATTCACCTGATGCCACACTTGTTCAACCGGGAGAATACATCGTAATTCTCGCCCCAGTTTGGTTCGTTAGTGGATATGGAGACAGTATCGAACTTCGCGACCCCAATGATGTCTCTAGACAATCAATTCAATGGACAGTTACCACAGATTGTCGAACTCTTGGTCCTGATTTAGATGATTCAAGTGCCGAGTGGCAGCCATTACTTTGGCCGACTCCAGGTCTGGAAAACCCCGATCCAGATGATTACAACTTCGAAACCGATGTATTGTTCACTCGACTGATGTATGATGAGACATCTTATACAGATAGAAACAACGAATTCTTTGAACTTACAAACCTCGGTGAATCAACAGTCAACCTCGCTAATCACATCATCCGCAGGACCAAAGTCGGAGGAGATACCTACGATGCACGCATTACAAGTCTGATTCTGGATGCTGGAGAATCGATCATTATCAGTCCGGATGCAGCCAGTTTGCGACAGGACTCAGGGATGGATGCGACTTCTGCAAACAGTGTCATGAATACCTCAGTATATCTGACAAACTCGGGAGGAGCGTTGCAGTTGATTGCGCCTGATGGAAGCGTTACAGATGCTGTTGTCTATGGCAATGCCGACCCAACTATTGAGGGATGGACTGGAGCGGCTTTGAGCGAGCCCAATGGATCGAGTTCTGGACTAATTATGATTCGAGGTGATGGTTGTAGTAATATTCCGGATAGTAACACCAGTGCGGATTGGATGGTACGTTGGAGTAGAATAGGAGCGAGTAACATATGTTCCACGCCCACCTTCTCCAGTAGTGGGAGCATTACTCCAACCGTCTCTCCAAACGGTTCACTAGCTCAAATCATCGAATGGATCGGTTCTGCGCAAAGCAGTCTTCATGTCCACATGTATCAGATCAGTAGTCCTGAGATATCCTTTGCTTTGAGACAAGCAGCTAGTAATGGAGTTGAGGTTACCGTAGTTCTCGACGAAGGCGATACATGGTGGACCGATTATACCCTGAGGAACCATCGTGGATATGCTAGCGACCTCGCAGCATCTGGAGCGACGGTATACTGGTTTGGAGAACCTGATTATTCTGGAGCGCCATATGGCCCCTATTCCTATCTGCATAGCAAGGTAGCAGTCAAGGATGATAGCAGTGTATGGCTTGGTTCTGGAAACTGGGGCCGCAGCACCCTGCCCTTAGACGACAGCGCTGGAAATGTCGATTGGGGAGTAATCATCGATTCCGCTGACGTGGCAAGTCTGGTACTCGAGAGATTGCTATGGGATGAAGACCCTACTAAAATGCACATCAAGGAATATGATTCCACATCATCTACTCAAGGAACGCCTAGCGGATGGAGTACACCAGCACCTGCAGATGAGACTCCTTCTCTACCCGATTCTGTATTCACCACTAGTGGCCAGATAGAAGGAAGGTTACTTACCTGCCCTGATGATTGCATGGAGGGCTTGGTATGGCTTATCGATCAAGCCGATGAGGAGTTGTTGTTATCCCTACAATACCTCGACATGGACTGGTATTGGGGATGGGGCCCCAGTCCTTTGCTAGAGGCATTGTCCAATGCTGCAGAACGCGGCGTGGCGGTTCGCATGGTAATCAATGGATACTATTACGATGATGAAATACAAGAAGCGGTAGACCAATTCAACAACATCTGGAATGCAACTAATGGATGGGATGCAGCGGCAGTCATTATGGCAGATTCAGATGAAGTCAGCAAAAATCACAACAAAGGTGTCATCGTCGATGGACAATTGACCCTGTTTTCTTCGGTAAACTGGGGAGCCAATGCAGTCATTCGAAATCGAGAGATGGGGGTCATTATCGATTCAGAGGAAATCGCATCACACATGCGTATGCATTGGATGAATGACTGGAATCGCCTGAATGATTCTGCCGACACCGATGGTGATGGTCTGCCAGATTATTGGGAGGTTCAATACGGTTTGAACAGAACAAGTCCATACTCCACCTCAGGTATTTTCGGAGAAGAAGGTGATGATCCAGATGGAGATGGAATTTCTAATCTTGATGAATTCCGATACTGGGGTAATCCGCTTTCTGCTGATACTGATGGGGATTGCCTAAGCGATGCATACGAAATCAGCCTTGCCCAAAGCAACTCAGTAGGAGTATCACAAGATATCATTGAAGCAAACATTCGAGAGGCGATGACAAAGAATGACTTCGACAAGAATGGAGTCGATGATGGACAACAATGGGATTGTGGCGCTGCTGCTGGGCCAGATTCTGATTCGGATGGCATCGAAGATTCCTTAGACCGCTGTCCGGGAACTTCGATTGGACATGTTGTCAATTCTCACGGCTGTTCAGCAGAGCAGAGAACAGCAGACGACCTAGATGATGATGGAGTGGAGAATGAACTGGATAATTGCCCGGACACGCCTGTCTCTGAAATTGCCATAGGCACAGGTGGCGCATCTGTGGCCAAGGAATCCTACAGAGGTTGTAGCCCTTCACAACTCGACGAGGATGGAGATGGAATATTCGATGAACTCGATGACTGCCTTGAAACTCCTGCGGATGAAAGCGTCAACATCAACGGCTGCTCCGCCGAACAACTTGCTGACAAAGCCAAAGCCAATTCAAATGATGCAGAAGAGGGTATTGCTGGAACCGTATTCACCATAGTAATGATTTCTTCAGGAATCCTCTTGGGAGGATGGCTACTAATCAACGCACTTCAGAAGAAAGGAGAAGAAGAACTTCTAGCGCAGTCGCTTGGAATGGCGAGCAGTATGGATGAATTGGACCAAACGAGCCTGCCTGTCCTAGATTCATCGACTTCAGCAATGCCGGTATTAGACGGTTCGGCAACGGGACCTCCTGCTCTAGATATGTCGCAATTCCCCGGTTGGACACAGGAAACTGTGCAAACTTATCTTGACCAAGGGTGGACAACAGAACAGCTCAAAGAATGGTATGACAACGCCTCAAAATGAATTAGTGTGAGTATTGCCAAGTTTCATGTGGAACGCCCATACTGGAGGCAATGAAGACATCTGAGGAGGGGCATGTCATGAGCGGCCGAAGCATACCAACTTGCGATATGCGCGACTTGAACAGTGAAGATCCAGAGCGCCAAAAGAGATTCATTCGACAAATGGGTGATGCTCTGAAGGACATCGGGTTCTTCGCTCTTGAGAATCACGGGATTCCTATACCTGAAATCGAGTCTGCATACGAAGAGGCACAGAATTTCTTCTCTTTGGATTCAGATACTAAATCATCATATGAACAACGTCAAATCAATCGACAGAGAGGGTTCACCAGTTTTGGAGTCGAGCATGCTAAAGACAACCCTGCGCCAGATTTGAAAGAATTCTGGCAGACTGGAAGAACGCTCGACTCTGAACATCCAAAATTCGAAACCTATCCTAGTAATATCTGGCCCGACAAAGATTGCCCGTCATTCAAGGAAGTGATCGATGGACTATTTCTCAAGATGGAGAATCTATCGACGCGATTGCTTGAAGCAGCCTCGATATATCTGGATAAGGACAAGCATTGGTTACCCGATATGTCCAATGATGGCAATACCATTCTAAGACTGATACATTATCCACCTATTCCGGATGATGCAGACGTAAACAGTGTCAGGAGTTCCGCCCATGAAGATATCAATCTAATCACCCTCTTGGTAGGGGCGACAGCAGATGGTCTAGAAGTGATGGATCACGATGGAACTTGGATCAAAGTTGCTGGAAACCATAACCACATAATCGTCGATTCAGGCGACATGTTGCAGAACTTGACCAATGGTCTGTTCAAGAGCACAACCCACCGCGTGGTCAACCCTGAAAATTCACGCGCAAGAAGATTCTCTATGCCTATGTTCGTTCATCCACGCGATGAAGTTGACCTAACCCCTGATGATGAACTAGTCCAAATTACAGGTGGCGAAGCAAAGTTTGAATCGATCACAGCAGGAGAATATCTCTACCAAAGACTAGTCGAAATCGGTTTGACCTCCTGAGGTGTTCTGATGTGGATGCCAGACATCATCGCAATCAAGAGAGATGGCGGTGAATTGAACAGCGAGGAATTGCAATACATAATTTCTGGAATAACTTCGGGAGAAATCTCTCGAGAACAAATCGGTGCTTGGCTGATGGCTGTTTACAACAATGATATGGTTTTGCAAGAGAAAACAGAATTCACACGACTGATGCGAGATTCGGGCGAAGTCCTGAACTGGCCTAACGACTCTCATCTCTATGTCGACAAACATTCTACTGGAGGAGTGGGTGACAAGATGAGCCTAGCACTCGCTCCAGCTTTGGCTGCATGCGGCCTGAAAGTTCCAATGATCGCTGGCCGTAGTCTTGCGCACACAGGTGGAACCATCGACAAATTGGAAGCGATTCCAGGATTCAATACGGATGGGGGAAAGGAAGACATTCACAGAGTTGTAAATTCGGTTGGCTGCTGTATCTTTGCTCAGAGTCAAAGGATTACTCCCGCTGATGGAGTGCTCTATTCCATCCGAGATGTGACTGCAACTGTACCCTCAGTTCCATTGATTACCGCCTCAATCATATCCAAGAAATCTGCCGAAGGAATCGCCAATCTGATTTTAGACATTAAAGTTGGAAGAGCCGCTTTCATGGAAGAGGTCGCCGATGCGCGCATCCTTGCTCGTTCGATGATTGAAGTAGGCAAGGGTTTGGGAATGAATGTCAGGGTTCTATTGACGAGTATGGACGTACCCATCGGTTCTCACGTTGGTAATTCACACGAAATCATCGAGATTCTAGACATTCTTGAAGGCGGTGGCTCTTGGGATACCGTTTCCCTGATAGCCATTCAAGGAGCACATCTACTGCAGATGAGCGGTATTGTAGATAGTGTAGAACAGGGACAAATCAAGATTCTTGAAAGTATCAGCACTGGTGCTGCAGCAGCAACATTCAGGCGCATGTGTGCGGCTCAAGGAGTTTCTCAAGTTGTTCTTGAGGACATACGTTCGCACTTGGACATCGCGCCAAATTCCTTCACTCTACATTCAGCGATCGATGGATGGGTTGAGTACATCGATGCTCTTGAGTTGGCCAAGGTTGCAAGTGAACTGGGGGCTGGACGAAGTAGTGCAGAGGAGGAGGTGGACCATGGCGTTGGAGTAACCATACACGCTGAGGTGGGCAAACGCGTTGCTGAAGGAGAATTGGTCCTGAGCCTAGATCATCGCGAAGAAGAATTGAGCGAAGAAATGATGCAACGACTGGAGACCTGTCTGAGTATTTCTGAATCCTCAGTTGGTATTGTTGAGAGGCTGATTGAAGTCATTGAATGAGCCTGTGCAAGGGCCGTAGTGGTCATAAGGGGATTGCGGCTCGGCGAGTCGCTGCCGCTTTAGCTTAGCTGGTGGAGCGTGGGACTGTTAATCCCAAGGTCGTCGGTTCGAACCCGACAAGCGGCGCTCTGATGTACATTGACGAAGACGGAGAACTTGACCCGAAAATGAGCGATTTTTAGCGTATTTGAGCACATGGGCCGTCTACGACGGCCCGCATGCGTATACGCGATGGGTTCAATACGGGAGGGTGGCAGGCCGCGGATATGTGGGCAAGGAGTACTGGCATGTTCCTTGTTCTCGCTTGTCTCCTATCATCGTCGTTTGCCGCAGTTGTTCCCGTAGTTTCCGAACAGGAGAAATTAGATTTCGTCGAACATGGTGAATTGACCGAGCAAGAAGGAAATATCGATCCTGCACTAACATACATCCTCAACCAATCCAGTGACCAAACCCCTTTGGAAGTCATCATCCAGTTCGCCGATAGAGAAATTCACACGGAAGATGTGCAATGGTTAGCAAACAAGGGTATCGTCAGTCTGCGAGAGACCGAAGTTGTGCCAAGCATTCTCGCCAGAGGACCAGCCGCAGCGATTTCTTCGTTGGCTGAAGAATCTGAAATCCTTTGGGTGGAATGGAACGCCCCTATCGAATTACAAATGAACAAGACGGTTGATGTCATAGGCGCTAGAGACGTTTGGGACCGTGAGATTCTCACCAAAGCAGGTGGTAAACACCCAAGTCACCCTACGATTACCGGTGAAGGAGTAACCGTTGTGGTTCTCGATTCGGGAATCGATGCGACTCACCCCGATTTGGATTATAACCCTCAAAATCCAAACAATCCAAGCATTCCAGATGAAGGTGACAAGGTCATCTACAATGCCAAACTCGACCAAGGTGCAGGCTCCTCTACTCCCGGTCTTGCTTGGATTCCGATGCAAAATACTGACACTACAAGTGGGCATGGAACTCATTGTGCAGGAACGGTTGCTGGAAATGGAGATGCCAGTGCAGGAGACAAGCTTGGGGTCGCACCAGACGCATGGTTGATTGGGCTATCCATGGGCGAAGCAGCATTCACCATTGACGAATATTCCGGACTGGAATATTCCTACCAGTTATCAGCACCCGGTTCACCAACCCAACAAGCATGGAACATTCGTGTGGTCACCAATTCATGGGGACCTGGATTCCCCTTTGACTCATATGACCCAAATGACTTGACAGTACAGATTATCGAGAAACTATCGTATGACAATGATGTTGCTGTCATTTTTGCCAATGGCAATGATGGAGGAGATGGTTCGGATGATAGGTCGAACATTTTCGCCAAAGTTCCCAGCGCCATAGGGGTCGCTGCTTCCAATAGAGATGGAATCGGGATGTCTGATTTCTCCAGCAGAGGTATCGAAAGCGACATAGGAACCTGGCCTGATATCGCAGCCCCGGGTGTCGACATCTGGAGTGCTGCTGCTAGAACCACCATGATTGGAGGTGGAACTGGTGCTGGAGACATGGCCAGCGGTGATCTGGATTACTACTACCTGTCGATAAGCGGCACAAGCATGGCAACACCTCACGTTGCAGGACTCGCTGCTCTGATGTTCCAAGCCGCACCTTCATTGACAATGAGCGATGTCGATGAAGACCTCGCAGTAGAAGGAGATGTGGAATTACATGACCCTTCGGGCCTCGCACAACCAGCACTCGCAAAGAGGCCGATACATGAAGTTGAATTAATTCTCAAATTGACTGCCAACAGAATTGTCGAAGGGGATAATCTAGCGGATTATTCTGAAACTGGACTAGATGGCAGAGAATTCGATTATGCTCAGGGGTACGGATTGATCGATTCCGAGGAAGCAGTCGCTCTGGCAATGACACTAGAACAACTCAGAGAAGAGGACTCAGAGGCTACAGTTTGGGATG
>MDSZ01234701.1_pt1 | contig 25955 bp, 19 predicted proteins | sample 811201 | NCBI WGS metagenome assembly MDSZ01 (sample SAMN05326647, study PRJNA326480) | marine metagenome | isolation source: seawater | place: Indian Ocean: North | collected 2010 | reverse complement strand
TGTTGTTACGTCAGATCAAGACGGTGTGATTGTTAGGGTCTACGGCATAGAGGAATAATAGCATGGCGAAGAAAAGACGTTCGTATCAGGTAAACAGTAGCGATTATAATATCGCCGGTGGCGGCGGAGGCGCATCAGGTGGCAACGTTCGCTTTAGTCGAAAAGATCTTTCGGCTGTTGCGGCAGGCGGTACAGGCGTTACCTATACGCCCGGTACTAAACAGGTCGCAAGACCTGTAAAGATCAGCCTTGAAGCGGGTTTACAAGTCACAAACACCCAACGGAATGAGAGCCAAGTTTACTATGAGCACGCTTTTGAAAATATAAATACCAGTGCAACCCAAGTAACTGACGCTGACGAACTACCTTCGGGTTATGGTACGGCACTGCCAAATGGTATGAGCATGGACGTAGACACAGATCAGGGCAATGGAGACGCAGGCTATGTGCGGATTTCGCAAACTACACTCAATAGCAATGCAACCCCGGGAACATACAAGTTCCGCTACAAAGTAGACCAAGGTGGTTGGGGAGCAAATTATATAGACTACGAAGTAGATGTATGGCCTCAGAATACAACGCCTGTATTCTCTAACACAAATATAACAATTCAAAGGATCATCAGAAACGAAACCGCCAAGCAATATCTTACCGACACTGTTACTGCATCCCAAGCTATAGACTTCAATTTAACTGGTGTAACTGGCTTTCCTACAGGTGTAGAGCCAAAGATAGAAAAGACAGGTGCGAACGCAGGCCGTGTTTACGTTGAGAACACACCTGATACTGGTATTGTCGCGGCCTCTGCACATAGCTTTAATATAGAAATAAACTTAGGTCAGTACGGCACATTTACCCAAGCGTTTAGTGGGAACATTGCCTACGGCGATGTTTACGGGGCAGCATATTTCGGCCCGGGTAGTGCGATGACAAACCCTACTAGTTATGGGGCTGCTTATACTGGCTATAAAATGACAACCACCGACTACAACACGCTTTGGAACCCGCTAGTCTCGTCAGGCGCATTGCGTTGTCGCACAAACAGCCAATATTCAACAAGCCCTTACAAGTATAACGAACCCTACGGCCTCGTTTACAGCGAAGGTTGGGGTTATTCTAACGGCTCAACTGGCTATCTCGGGCCGAAGTGTTCGTCAAATACAAATACGAGCAGTGACGGACACGTTGTTCGCTTTGATTGGACAGTTCCAAACGGGGTTGAAAGTTTTTGCGTAGTTGCTTGTGGCGCAGGCTGCGGCGGATCTTATTCTTGGGCGGCTGATGGCGGCTCAGGCGCAGGGGTGGCTTGGGTAAACGATGTCACTTGCACTCCGGGCGAAACATTTGAAATAGCTGTTGGCCTTGGAAGACGGTCTTTTTCCTCTCCGAGCTCCTATTGGGGTGGATCTACTTGGATGAGACGTGTTGCAGATGCAGGCAACGGTGCAAATGAGTTTATTGTTATCGGTTATGGCGGTGGTTATCAAAGTGGTCACGGCGTTCCGTTAAATGGACGTAGCAATCCTCAAAGTTCTAATCTGTATCATACCGAGAGTTATAACTATAATAATAGTAGAGATAGCGGCTCTGCTGCCGCGTCTACGAAGTACGGTGGTTATGGCGCTTATTACGGCGGTCGAGGAAATAGCTATGCAGGCGCAGCGGCGGCAGGCTATCAAGGAAATGGCGCAAGTAGTAACAACAATAACGGCAATGGCGGCGGCCCCGGAGCAGGCGACTACTACTCCTCTACTTGGGGTTGCTCGGCGGGCGGCGGCATTGGCCTAGATGGTCGCGGTGCGGGCGGAAACGACGGCTCGGGATCGGGCTACGGCGGTACGCAAGGTGCTTGGACAAGCAACTACGAGACTGACGGCACGAACAGCTACTACTACGGTGGAGGTGGCGGATCGGGCGGATCTCGGGGATGCTATGGTGAAAACAACTACACAGGCAACGGCGGTATTAATAACCGTTACATCAACGGCGGGATGCACGGCGGTGGTGGCGGAGGATCGGGAACTTCGTGGGGCGGTGGCGCAGGAGGAATGGGCGGTATCCGCATTATTTGGGGATCAGGAAGGTCTTTTCCATACACGTACACAACCGAAGACCCGGGCATCCAAGACAGCCGTAACCCCGGCGATGGACGATAAAAGGAGTTTATAATCAATGGCTTACGAAGATAGGGAAACTTTAATGTCCCACATACGGGCAACCAGAGATCATAAGCTCGCCCTAAGTGACGTAGATATGCTGAGGGCCATCGAGAGCGCCGCATCATTTTCTGCGTTTTCTACGGCTCGCGCAGATTGGGTTACATATCGTCAGGAGTTGCGTGACTATCCGTCAACAATTCCTGACCCTTTAGCAGACGATTTATCAGATATGCCTGCTATTCCACTTTCACCTAACGAGCAACTTACAGAGGAATAATCAACATGAAATTCATTTCTTACACTGACGAACACGGGGAAGAACACTTCTTTGATGCGACACGCGTTATGTTCACGATGTCTCAACCACTCGACGGACCAGACGAAAATGGAAAGTTCCATAAGATCGGCTGCAAGGTCGCTCTGAACGCAAACATGGGCTTTATCATTGCCGATGAAAAACCTTCGTCAATGATAGGCCGAATTAAAAAGGCTTTAGGATTTGGCGAAGAAAGTTTCTAAAAAGTCGATGGCTTGCAACAAACCCCGCCGACAAACGAGCGGGGGTAAGAAGTTTGTAGTCAAGGCGTGCTCAAACGGAAAAGAAAAAATTATTCGATTTGGCGACGCCTCGATGTCTATTAAGAAAGACAAGCCTGCCCGTAAAAAATCCTACTGCGCACGTAGCGGTGGGATAAAGGGAAAGTCAAATAAACTATCGGCTAACTATTGGTCGCGTAGAGCGTGGAACTGCTGATGGGCGATCTTAAAGTACCGTTAGCTCTCGTTCTCGCAATGGCTGTTCAGCTAGTGGGTGGTGTTTGGTGGATAAGCGAACAGGCCCACAAGATCGGACACCTTGAAGAGCAGATAGCCAAGATCAACCAAGACGTTGACACGCTTTGGAGAGATACCGCCGATTTAATAACCTTTGCTACTTATACGGAAAACCGTTGGGCAGAGGCTTATAGTGACGACATGACGTATATGCGTCTGTTTGGAAGTAAACCACCACCAGAAAAGGAGTAATGCCATGCCGACAGTAGGCAAAAAAAAGTTTCCGTACACAAAAGCGGGTAAGGCAGCCGCAAAAAAAGAGGCTAAGAAAACTGGTAAGCCCATGAAAAAGAAAAAGAAGGGCTACTAATGGCGCATACGTCTAAAGAAGTTAAGAAACTTGGAAAGAAAACGCAGTCAGGAAACATGCAACATAAAGACTGCCCGTGCACGCAAGGATAACTCATGCCCGCTAAAAAGAAGGCCGCTAAAAAAGACGCTTGCTACAGCAAGGTCAAGTCTCGGTACAAGGTTTTCCCGTCAGCTTATGCTAGCGGCGCCTTGGTAAAATGTAGAAAAGTTGGCGCTAAAAATTGGGGCAATAAGAGTAAGAAAAAATGAGTGGTCTACGGGAATGGTTCTCTAAGAACGGCGGTACTGGATGGATCGACTGCAAGACAGGAAAGCCTTGCGGTCGTAAGAAGGGCGAAAAGCGTAAGTCATATCCCGCTTGTAGACCAACAAAAGCGCAATGCACAAGCGCGGCTAGAAAGAAGACAAGTTCCAAAAGAATTTCTTGGAAGAAAGGTAAGAAGTAACCCTCACGATGACACTCAAATCTCAGATTAAAAGCCTAATCGACATGACAGAAAGTAGCGGTTGGGCAACTGTCAACAAGGTAATGAAAGACGAAATACTTGAATTAGCCTTGATGATGGCACGCTCCAAAGAAATGTCTCAGCAAGAGATGGACTTTAACAGGGGCGCAATATGGGCAGCAGAGCAAATGCTCAACTTGCCGTCACGTCTCATCCACAAACTTGAGGGTGAGATTTCATTTGATGAAGCACCGTCCCGCCAAGGCCGGACAGAAAGAGAGTAAAAAATGGCGACGCCAGATCAAGAACAGGTTGCACGAATTGCCGCGCAACAATTAGGAGCCGAAGCGCCCGCACCGGCGGAACAAGCGGAAGCACCTACGACCCCACAAGAACAAGCTGCTGAAACAGGTTCACCAACTACGGAAGGTGACAGAGTACAGCAAGATCCCGTTGTGTATAAAGTAAAAATGGGTGATGAGGAAAGGGCACTCAGCCCAGAGCAAATATCGTCTACGTTTGCACGTTACAAAGATCTAAACTTCCGTAACGCACAAATGAAGCCGATCAATCAATTTGCTGAACAGCTTATGGAAAAATCTGGTGCAAACCCAGATCAGATTGCAAAGCTGATGCAAGCGTCCGTACAAGCGTTTACAAAAAATGCACAGATGGGACAAAACCGACCCGCGCAACAGGGCGTTGCTCAACCACAGCAACCCGCGCCAACAGCGCAACAACCAAACATTGAGGAAGAGTTCTCAAAGTATGAGGATGAAAACGCCATCTCTCTACCACCCGGATATCGTGAAGGTATGGGGCGTATAGAAAGAATGGAGCAACAGCTTAGTCAGGGTATGAATATGCTCAATCAAGTTCTTGCTCGATCTCAGCAAGGCGCACAACAAGGTATGCAGGCTGCACAAACTGCACAAGTTGACCGCGATACTGCAATTAAGCAGACAATATCAAACAACTTGGACCGAGCACAGCAATCCGCTCAACTTCCTGATGGAGATGGAAACGACTTCATGAGATACGCAGGCGAGCGAGGCTACACTATAGAAGACTTTGCAGATGCTAACTTAACAATGAAAGTTGTTAATGATTATAAAAATGCAAAGAACACACCTGAGTTTGCGAGACTTCAAGAGATGGCTAACAGACGTGAGGCTTTCTTAAAGTCTCAGTCAGGCGGCCCCGCTTCCGCACCCGCTCAAGCGCAGGGCGATGACACCTTAATGCGTTTAGGGGCTACGGCTCTTGCAAAAAATCTAGGTGGTGTACGATAAAAAAATAAATGAGGGACGACGAAGGTTCGTTCCTCATTCATATTGGGATTACACGGTGAGCGCTACGGCCCTCATAAGCCGGGTAAAAATTTGGGACTAAGGGTACGGCTACGTGATATTCCGAGCCAATACTTTATGGCCCTCGCAAAAAAATGAAACCCTTGCTATGAAAGGAAAATTCCATGGCTGGAATACAAGGCTTGCGGGGCACAGGTACGTTTGACGTAGACTTTCGCCCCAAGAACTACCGGGAGCTTTTTACGCTCCTCGAACCTAATGGTAACGCGCCATTAAATGCTTTATTATCAATGACTTCCTCGGAAAGCACTGATGACCCAGAGTACAAAAACTTTAGAGACGAACTGCCCGAGCGTAAGTTGATCGTAGACGGTGCTGTAGCATCTGCTTCTACTACATCAATTACTACGGCAGCAGGCAACGATAACTTGTTTGCGGTTGCAGGGACAATCTTGGTTAACTCTGGTACAGGCGAAGTTATGCGTGTAACTGCTGATAGTACGGCAACAGGTTTAACTGTTGAGCGTAACATTGGTGGAACCTCCCATACTATTGCTGACGCAGCAGAGCTCTTCATCGCAGGTTCGGCCTACGAAGAAGGCGCGAACTCACCTACAGGAGTGAGTTTTGATGCGACCGTAGCTACGAACTATACACAAATTTTCCGTACCGCATTTAAGGTAACAGAAACTTTGCGTGCTACAAATCTAAGGACCGGCGATAAAGAGGATGAGATGGCTACGAAAGCCCTCAAACTCCACATGCAAGATATCGAAAGAGCTATGTTCTTTGGTAAAAAGCATGAAAGTAATGGGACTTCTGCACAACCTCGTCGTTTCACAGGCGGCTTAACTACTCAGATTACGAATGTTCTTGACCGAACAAGCGCATCTGGTGTTATGACCGAAGATCAGTTTGACCGCGCTTTGATTGAAGACATCTTTGCGTTTGGTTCCAAACAAAAGATCATGTTCTGTGGTGCTAAAGTTGCGGGTCACTTACAAAAATTTGGTAAGGACCGTTGGCAGCCAACCGTAGTTGAAGGCACTTATGGCGTAAACTTAACTCAGTATGCTACGTTTGCGGGGGATCTAATGGTTCACCTACACCCGCAATTCCGTCAAGTACCGGGCATGGCTAATGCGGCAGTCATTATTGACTTCCCATACCTAAAATACCGTTACCTAGATGGACGTGATACGTCACTTCTACGTGACCGTCAGGCAGCAGATGAGGATGCGGTCAAGCATGAGTTCCTAACCGAATGTGGTTTGGAAATGATGCAAGACAAAACGCACGCCTACATCAAGAACTGGAACAACATCGCTTAATTGAGGCGGTTTATAAAAAAGAAGGGGCTGCTTAGGTGGCCCCTTTTTGTATGGGACGACAGAACTTTCGATAACCCTCATAAATAAATGAGAACCCCTAACTGGAGATTTCAATGACACGTAAACGAGCACGCACGAAAGACGGTCACTTTATTGCTGATGACCCAAATACGCCAGAAAATGAGGCTTGGGTTGAGGACAATATAGAGGCGCCAAAACCAGAGAAAAAATCGTCACCCGCTAAAAAGGCGAGACAAAAGAAAGCGCCTAAGAACGAAAACAAAAACGATTATGTTTTCTTTGTTTCCTCTGAGCCCGAGAACGCAGCTTTCGATTTAAGAATTACCGACGATTATAAGGTATCAGGGCGTTGGGATGCTGAACGCGCATATGTTCACTGGCGTGTCCCGCGTAATTTAGAAGAGATGGCTAAGTTACATCATCACGTTTGGTCAGGACGCATTATAAGTTGTGAGGATGATTAATGAGTTATCGCTCAAGCACCAAAGACGAAACTACTACTACGACTACAACCTCTACGAACTCAGGGGAAAAGAGCGTAGCTAAACCTTTTGCGGCGGGACGGGATAAGTTTTCGCCGCTTGAGGATCTTGTCCGTTCTGCTTTGGTGCGTGCGGGTAACTTTTCTCCCTCGCGTATAGATGGCGAAGTCATGATGATGATGATAGAGCTCGCTAACCGTGTGGTAGAGGACGTAAGAAAACATGCGTATTGGGAGGGTGGTAACATTGATTACTACAATGACCCAACGGAGCATAGAGAAATTCCAGACATGATAATGATTGATGGTTTAACGTCTCATTATTTGATCCAACAAGGATCTGAAAAAGCGATCATGTTTCTACAAATGTATCAAGCGACCATGACCGATACGCTTCTTAATCGTCTCGACGGCAATAAGCGTTATTTCGCAAAGATCATGGACGGTGGCAGCAATTCAAGGTATAGCTAATGGCAAGACTTTCCTATGCTCCCGTCGCTATCAACAGTCAGGCTACGACCTATTATGGCTTCCGTGGCATCGACCGTTCGCGGGACATAACTGCCCTTGAGCGCCAGAAAGAACAAAACTTTTGGCAGCTTGAAAACTGTTTCGTAGATTATCGTGGTCAGCTTATTCGTGACCCTAAGTTTTTCCTACACACTGGCTCCAACCGCTTTCCAGTAAAGGCGCTACGTTTCTATAACCGTGAAGGCGTTGTCTTTGCGGAAGAGGATGCAGCAAACACACACCTTTCCTCTGATAGAGGACATCGCGTAGAGGGCGCATTTGCTAAAGACGCTATCGTTACAATGACGAATTTTAAGGGGAAGGTGCACATTTTCTCTGATGACGTTCGTATGTATCGCTACGACGGATTTGAGTTTTCCACTTCGACGGCCTCTATAAAGCCGTCGTTTGGCGTGCCAATTCAACGACGTTTGGCAGTATCAGGGTTTAAAGACAGGCCGACTACTATTGAGTTCTCGCGTGTCGATAATCCTGATATTTTCTTAGAAGAGGAAGCGCCTACGGAAGAGGTGACAAGAGCATCTTTTATCGACATCTCAAATCTAATTGGTACGGCAGATGAGATTACAGGTCTTGGTGCGTTTGAGGCAAACAGACTAGCGGTTTTCACGAAAGACCAAACGCTCGTATACATCATTGACCCAGACTTTGAGCAATGGCAACTCGACAGTAGAGCTAATCTACGTATCGGCTGCATCTCGCACAATACGATTGTTAATGCGGGCTCAGATCTTTTGTTCTGTTCTCGACGCGGTATTCACTCAATTATGCGTAGTGAGCAAAATGGTATTACGATTGCTGAGGCTTCTCTTTCTGATGAGGTTGAACCTTTATACCAAGAGCTTGTAAAGACGACGCCAAACCCAAGACAAATATCTGCTGTGTATGACCCAGATACGCAGACATACCATATCTTTTTTCCACGTCCCGGCGGAACTCAAACAAAACGTTTGAGTATGAATTTTAGAGCCGGATACGAGCTACGTAACTTTCAACTTGGCGATACTCTACTTCCTCGTTGCGGTAGCTTTTTGGGTGGTAGATTAATGTTCGGTACTGCCGACGGAGTTTATGAAGCTACTGACCGTGCGTTCGGTCAGGACACAGGGCTTGCGGATTTACGTCGCTCGCCAATGTTAGCAGAGACGCCTGTACTATGGCTTGGCGACTTTATAGGAACAAAAAGAACGCACACACTTATATTGCAAGCAACAGGTGTTGGTCGCTTTTTTATTGATGCAGTCGATGAGGAAGACCGAGACATGGGCACAATAGAAGTAAACTTAGATAGGCTTGAGGGAGATCCCCATTGGGGGGATGCCCCACTTAAAGCCGATTATTCTTTTCCATTTAACCATCTGTTTAGAGGCGTAAGGTTACGCTTCCGAACACCAGAACAAGATGTAGACAGTGACGTTACAGTTATTTCGTTTGCATTTCTAATGCACAAGGAGCGCTAATTATGGCCCGTTTAAAGGTTCTTTACCCCGGCAACCACACGTCTAGCGGCAATATTGGCGCCGACGTTGAAAATATTGTTCGTTATCTAAACTCAGCAGAGCTTGGAGATGAGACACTAGCAGAATTGATGCGTAAGCTATTCGACAATGATGGCATACTCAAAGCGCCTGTCGAGCTACGCAATGACCCCATAGAAGGTTTGCAGTACCGAGTGGGTGAGTATGCGGAGAAAGAGGAAGGTTGGAAACAACTAGCTACCGTAGCTGAAATAAGGGGTGCATCTGGCTCTGATGTCGGAACGATTGGAGCCCCTCTATTCTCCGCACGCCAAGACGTTGTTATCAACGAAGCTGATAGCGAAGGTAACATAGCTTACCCTACAGGAACTACTGAATTTTCCTACATACATGAGGCAGCAGATGCTATTGTTGTTTACTTGAACGGCGCCCTGTTAGCTGAGGATGATTATACAAATAGTAATCTAAACAACACTGTAACTCTAAGCGATAGTACACAAGCTAATGATCTCATAACTATCTATAAAGTACAGTCTGCAAACGATAGCGGCTTTACGCGAGAGGACGTTATTGCAGGGACAAGCCAAGCGGTGTTTCCGTTTGTTCACAATGAAGACCAAAAAGTTTTGGTTTATCGAAACGGTGTTCTACAGCGTTCGGGCGGTACAAACGATTATACACAGCAGCCCGCCAACTCTACGATTACATTTACGTCTGCTCTAGTATCGGGCGATCTGGTCACATTTATAATTGTAGAAGACACCTCTCAGGTTCGTGTTTCTGGCCTAATGACCGAAGACAAGTTTACAAATTCAGACGGTCTAATTCCCTACGGCAAACTTGCCGTACAAGATGCAGAGATACCACGTGCTAAAGTTGAGGGTGTAACTGATCTACTAGCAAACCGAGGACGTGTCTACGTATCTGCGTCAGAGCCATTATCCGCAAACGCAGGGGATATGTGGGTTGATACAGCAGCATCACCAAACGTTCTAAAATTTTACAACGGTACAGGTTGGTTGTTGACTTCGCCCGACACAGGTATCCCTGCTTTCGGTACTACGAACGCTTTGCAATTTTTACGTGTTAACAGTACAGGTGGCGGGTTGGAATTTGCTAACGTAGACTTTACATCTCTGGTCCCAAAAACTTATATCGGCGCGGCGGATGGGGTCGCAGGGCTAGACAGTACAGGTAGATTGCCGATAGCGCAGTTGCCAGATACTTTTGCTACGAGATCTTTCTTTTTCAAGCAAACTGGCTCTATTGGTAACGGTGCGTACACAATTACACGGGCGTTCAAACAGAACGTAAGGATCGACGCAATCGCTGCAAAGTCAACCTCAGGTACAGCAAACATTCAAATGAAAATCAATGGGATCAATGCAGGCGACGTTATACCTGTTAGCTCCACACTAACGGAGCAAAACTTATCAGCGTCCATTGCGATTGATGCTACAACTACATCTCGGGAAGTTGCATTTGAAGTTACGTCAGCAAGTTCATTAACTGACATCGAGGTAACTCTCGCGGCTGTTATAACAAACGTTTAATATAGGGGCACACAATGTCAAAAGACCTAAGCCCAGAACAAATGCACGCAATCGCCTCTCACATGAGCGCGTTGGGTAGGAACGGCGACAGCCAACTTATTCACGTAATGCCCGAAGAGGTGGAGCTACTAGAGAAAATAGGCGGATCTGGAACAGTTAATCCACACACCGGCCTAAAAGAGTTTTTCTTTGGCGAGTATACTAGCATTGGCGATATGTTTGATGGGGGTGGCCCCGGTCAATCAGGAGATACCTACGACAACGACAACGACCCCAACAACGAGGTTAAGGGTATTGCTAGAGCATCTAACTACGCGATTGGCAGAGGCGATGCCAACGATGGAAAAGATGACAACGATAAGCCCGGTAATTCTGGGTTTATTAAAAATGTAACTGGCTACGACAGTATCAAAGATATGTTTGATGGCGGCGGTAAAGGTATGTCTGGTGACACCTACGGTCACGGTGATTTTTCCAAGCTAGATAAGGATGGCGACGGTCACATATCAAAACAGGAAAGTGGCAAAGGATTGCCGGGAGGGATCGACGGAGACAATGACAGTGTATTTAATACTGCTCTTAACGTAGTTGGGCTAGTTGCAAATCCGATTGGCTATCTTGCGGGTAAGGCTGTTAAGAGTGTTTTTAGCGGATCTGGCTCTGGAAACTCAAGACCAACTCCTGTCAAAACTACGACTAGACGTGGTGGATCTAGTCAATCTAGCAGTACAACAAGTAGTACGGAAACCAGTACGGAAACCAGTACGCCAACAGATGTGACCGAAGCGACACCAGAACTTAGTGGCGATTTTGGTTACAGTACGGTTAGCAATTTTAGCACTCGACTTAACGGGTCTAGCCTTATCGAATACGATTACTCTGACGGCACAGGCAAACCAGTTGGAACGTATAATGGAAACGAAAAGCCGTTTCATATTGCTACATCAATGGAAAATGCACGCGCCTACGCAATGAGCCAAGAGGGTTCTAACTTAATAGAGCAATTAGTTTCGGAACTACCGCGAGATATTATGGACAAGTTGCAAGGCAACGTTTCTTTATTTTCTACGAGCGACGATAAAATTGCGTTGGTAGCAGGCGATGGAAACTCGGGATTTATCGAGGCGACCTATGACGCTACTGAGGAAGGTTACGGCAAAGCGATGGGCGACATCAATAAGATGTTCGACTACGCACGCGTAGAAAACGATACAAGCATTGACGCGGGTTTTATGGGGCGCGTTGCTTCCTATCAGCAGTACAAAGGTTACGGCACTCCGGGTTTGCAGATCGAGCTTAATAAGCTGTTCTTAGAAATCCAAAACTATGAGCCCGGAACTCCTCAGTACAATCAAGCGCGAAGAGCGATACAGGCAATTCAGCGTGAGTTAGCACGCCGCACAAAAAGCGGTGAAGAGGTTGCGGTAAAGTATTCCGTAGACGGTGTAACAGAAAATATTACGCAAACAGTTGATGGGATGTTGAGCGCGTAAAGGACGACGGACAAATGCTCTCGCCGTAAGGTCGGAGTAAGAATGGAGTAACAAGATGAAATCGTTTGTAAATTATAAGCCACAGATTGTTTTTGGCGCAGGCGGCGCGGGATCAAGAGGTGGCGGCATTAGGCCAACGGGTTTTGCAGATCAGGCTTCTCGAATGGCTAATAGCCAAAGAGCCAACGGCTCCCGACAAATGCCGGGATTTAATTTAGAAAACGAAAAAGAAATTCCAAGCGTAGCTAGGCGAACTCCAACTCGGGACCAAACACCTATTGATGTAGGGAACGCGACTAGAACGGGAACAAGAGATCCCGGCACTTCACGCGGCCCCTCGTTAAGCGGTACAGGGAGTGCTACAGGAAGCAGCTTTGGTGGCTCAACAGGAAGCAGCATGGGCTCCTCAAGAGGTCCGACGCTTCCTAGCGTGTCTACGCCTCCTAGTGCTACGCAAAATCCTACTGGATATACTCAGCGACCACAGCCTCAAAAACAACCGGGCGGGACTAGGTTAGATCTTAGTGGCATTGGCGGCATAGCAACACCACGTCCCAGAGGAGAAACTACGGAGGGCGTTCCTCGACAGTTAGTTGAAACACGGCCTGTACCGGGGTTTCCAAAGGGCGGAGGGCAGCAACCAAATAAACCAATTAGGGAATTTGGCGTGCCTCGCCCAGATGGGCGACCAAGCGTACCCCAACGTGACCCAGAATTTGTACGCAGAGCGGAGCCTGTAATGGTAGATCCCGCTAACCCGATAGCTCCGCCTGATCGCGTAGATACGACAGTCCAGAAAGAGATTGCACGCAACTCTACGTTCAATCCTCAAATGACAAATGCAGAGCGTTTAGGTAGAGGGATGCCACTTCGACCTGTTCCGGGTGGAGGCAAAGGCGGCAGTGGACCAATGCCAAGGCCAATAACGCCGCCACGACCAATACCACGGCCTACACCAAGGCCAATAACACCAAGACCAATGCCAAGACCGATATTGCCATTTGGCGGTAAAGGCGGTGGCGGTCCAAGACCACCCTATAACGGCCCAACATACTAAGAGGTAACTATGGCTTTTTCAGCAGAAATATTTGGCCCAAACACGGGCACATCAATAGCAAAGCGTAAGGAAGCAACTGCGCTTGGAGAAAAACTAGCGGATCAAGGACGTAACGGCGACACAATGATGGTGCACGCGTCTCCATTTACCATGAAGCTACTACAAGATATTGGCGGCGCGGGTTCATTTAATCCCAAAACTGGTATGCTTGAGTTCTACAACCTTGACGACAAAGTTAAGAAGTACATGGGGTACTAATGCCAAAGCTACGGGATGCGTTGTCCCTATGGACGACAGACGAAACTTACAAAGATTACGCTAGTGAAGTAATCGGATGGCGTCTTATCCCGGCGCAAGAGAATGAAAAGTTACGTGTTTACTATCGAGAGAATGGTAAGCCGTATGCTTTATTAACGTACTGTTTCCTTACACATAAGGAAGCGGAGACAATGGAATGGTGGGGCGAAGAGGCGTTTGAGCGCAAAACTGGCGACCAACTTTGGGTGATCGACATGATCGCCAACGGCGGCAAAGACGACGTTTTGTCTGTCTCGAAAGATATAAGAAAGTATTTTTACGAGACATACCCAGATGTCAAAACCGTCTACGCAATGAGAGGAAATGGCAGCCGCCGAGGGTGGTATCCAAATAAAGGATTATAAATATGAAAACGTTTGCTGAAATTTTGGGGATAAGCCCAACAAAAATACAAATTGCTTACGGCGGCGGAGATAGCGGCGGAAGCAAGAGCTCAGGTGGCGGCAGTAGTAGTAAGTCTAAGAGCAAGCCAAAGAAAAAAGATAGCGGCGGCAAGGGTGGTAACGACAAGCCTAAAGAGGTTGAAGTAAAGTCAGGCGACACCCTCTCTGAAATTGCAGAGGCAAACAATACTTCCGTAGCGGAAATCATGAAAGCCAACGATATCTCAGACCCCAATAAAATCCAAGCGGGTGCAACTCTTAACTTGGGCGGCGTTCAAACTGGCGTGGGCACTTACGACGGTGGAGTAGGGCTTGGTGGCCCAACCTCAGGAAGCAAATCGGGGTCAGGGTCCGGGTCAAATAAGTCAGCAGATGATTACTTTGCAAAGCTACAAGCGGCAGGCGAAGAGGACATGAGTGGATTGGATGCGGTTGCAGCATCAAACCCTAACGCTGTAGCATCTACTGCCGGTAATAATGCAGCCGCCGTAAACACGTATTACACATCAGGCGCAGGGTCGGATGGCTATACATCAAACGTTGATTACAGCCAAACCAATTCCGGCAATGACTTTGCAACAGCAGCAGCAGCCGATAACTACGACGTCTCAGGCGGAACAGCCTACAGCGCATATCAAGCTACGGGCGATGAGGGCGGTGTAAATATTATAGACAACTCTAATCCAGAAATGGGTGGCGGTGTTGTTGTTAATACTTTTAGCGACAATGATCCGGCAACTGTAACCAATCCTCCTATAGTGGCAGATCCCGTTGGTGAAGCTATCTCTATGTCTTTTGGTAATACGCCCGTAGGTGGTGGTATGCCCGGAGCGGAAGTAGATCTTACCGCTAAGTATACAGACACTAGCGATATGAACGCTTTAGATCAGCTTGCCGAGGAACAATTCGGAAGTTATGCGGGTAATCGTGTAGCTAGTTACAATGCCGGAAACGCAAGCGCTATAGCGATAGGTGAACCGGGCGGATCTATGCTAAATGAAACGCAAAAGTACGCAGCAGGCGATCAAACCTCAGAGGTAGATTACTCTCAAACTGCATCTGGAAATGATTTTGCAACAGCCGCCGCCGCCGATGACCAAACAAATCCGGCGGAAAGTGGCTTGTCTGTTGGTGCAGACCTAACCGGATCTGACAATTTTACAGGCTACGATAACGGCATTTATTACAAAAACGGCGTTCCCCTAGCGGGCCACCGTGACGGCATTTATTACCACAAAGGCGTAGCTTACGACAACGCAGCAGACTATCAGGCCGCACGTGCAGCAGAAGAAAGCGGCACAAGCACAACCTCAGGAACGGCTACCACTACAGGTACGGAGGGTGGCGATGGTGAGGCGCAAACGGGCGGAACGAATACTGTTGGGACTAATACCACTGGCGTCACTACTACTGGCGGCGGCGGTGATGATACTGGTGGCGGAAGCAGTGGTATAGATACGTCTAATGCCGGTAACGAAAACAACGATGAGGTTGTAGAAGTAATCACTGGCGGGCTTGATGAGGATGATGCAGATGGGACAACGACTACCCCGTATCAAGGTAACGATGGACTTATCTACAATGCAGACGGATCTCTTTATAGCGGGGAGTATACCTACAACGGTGTGACCTACGTATTACAAGACGGTCAAGTTATCGGGACTACCGACATCAATATAACAGGGGGCGGCTCTCAAGATGTGGGCGGTGGTACTGTAGGTGGTGGCGACAATACAGGTTCGCAAGATCCGAACGCAGCATTGCAGGCTGAGATTGATAGTCTACGGCAGCAACTTGCACTTCTTACTGGTGGTAGCACTCAAGAAACAGCAGGCATGACAAGAGAAGAAATTATGATGGCGATTAATGACGCTATGAGGCAGTATAATACCGCATCATATGATCCTCTTGCCTTCATGAACGCATTTGGCTTTGCTATGAACCCAACTTATTTTGGTGAGGCTATACCGAGCTTCATGTCTAAAGATGGCGTATATACACGTCGGGCTGTTAGAGATAAGGACACAGGTGAAATTCGCTACGTTAACGTTCCAATCGCCGCTCAAGGCGGAAACGTCAGTCAGTACCGTAAAAATCGCCGTGAAGGATTTGGCTCTTTAATTTAAGGATTAGCAATGAGTTGGTCAGACATAATAGATGCGGTCACTGACAATCCTCTCGATACAATCGAGGGGATACTAAAGATACGTGGCGCAATACAGGCTAACAATCAATCGAAGGCCGCAAGTGATGAGATGAGTGCTCTTACGGCAGCCGAGATTGATAGGAACAATGAGATAGCAGCCTTATATGCTGAGGGCGGCGACGTCATGGACAACAACCTACGAAGGTTGTTGGACGAATACGGTACATTTGGGCAAGTAACTCCTGATAAAGTGGATACATTTAAAGAGTACTTTGCAAACCAACGCTCTAACGAGGAAGCTGCAAATATTGCAAAAGTCGATGAGATGACTGCACTCGATGAAATGCGGCTCAAGGGCTACGAGAGCGCATTTCGTGAATATGCAGATCAGCGCATAGGCGAAAGTGAGAACGTAGTTTACGGACGTGATGCAATAGGCAAAATGAACGCGCCACAAACGTTAGACTTTGCTAAGATGCAAGATAGTCTAGCCAGTAAGTTTTGGATGATGCGAAGCCAAAATACAGCGCGTGCATTAGACAATCAGTACGCTCGCGTAAACGCACGTATACCCGAGGGCATGGAAAACTCTACTCTTAGAGTGCAGATGGAGCGCCAGTTTGGTGATCTTGCCGCGAAACGCAGCAATGAAGACATGCTTGCTGCCGTAGGCGACGCACAGAATTACATCGCCGGGCTACAGCAAGCGGCAAGTAATCAGCAGAACATGACAAACGCAGAAAGAAATATGGAGCGTAATCTTGTAAGCGACATACTTAATCGCGCTACAGGAACGCTAAATAATTCCATCAATGCGGGCACATACGGTCAAGGCTTTGCTCAAAATATTAATGCACAGCGAGGCATGGCTATTGATGAACTTGGTGCACAACAGAATTTAAGAAATAACACTGCGCTCTCAGATTTTTACAACGGCTTATCTACAGTCGGCGCCGAAAATAAACTTGGTAATACTTACTTGGGTCAGGTGCAGCAGCTATCTACGGCGCCATACACCTACGCGGCGCAAGGCGCCAACTCAATAGACAACTCAAACGCTTTCTCTGCCTTAAACAACGCGGCAGTTTCGGCATCAAATCTAGCATCGGGTAACATATCATCAGCAGGGAAGTGGTATAACGACTTCAAGATGAATTACTTATAAGGACGATCTGACATGGTATTTAATTTTGCAGCTTTCGATCAGGGCGTTCAAGCTAGTAAAGATGATTTTCGCAAGCGTCGTGCAGAAAACGCAGCCCTATATGCTGACTACATACAAAGCAATCCAGACGCATCAGTAGATCAGCGTTCGGAGTTTGCGGCAAACCTAGCGGGTAATAGTAACTTTTTAAAAAATGCGCTACCTTCCCGTAGTGTTATGGAACAAAACGTTTCACGTAGAAAAACGGAGCTCGCACAAGCGGCAGCCGACAGAGAGCGTAAACAGCTAAATCAGAATATAACGTTAGCTAATACATTATCAGGTGTATACGGTAGTGCATACGTATCAGGTGGCGAAGAGCAAGCACTTTCTGCAATTAAAGACTTAGCGGGTGACGTTCTGCCAGAGGCCGCACTTCCTCTTGTTAAGCAATTCGGCGTACAAAAGGCACGCGAAATTGTTAACGAAAGAATGGGTCCAAAGTTTGAGATATGGAAAACAGCAGGCGCCAACCCCAACGATATTAGCACATGGGAGAATACTGTTTCTGAAAACGCAAAAGATCTTTTGGCCCCATGGATTTCGCAGGCCAATGCTACGCTTAAAGGTTTACAGCAGCAAGACCTTCAAAAAGCTACTGCCGCCGCTACGTCTGTTGTAAATACGGGCGATGAGGTTCAAGTAAATAACTTTGCAGATCCTAAAAACTTAGCGGCTTTATACCCACACTTAGGGGATCAATTAGAAACCGTAAGAAACGAAACGTTAAATAACTATCAAGGTTTTAAAACTCAAAAAGAACAAAGAATGGAAGCTGCCGTCAAGACATCTACGGAAGCGGTGGTAAAAGAAATAAAAGCAGGCAATATTACAAGCGTACAAGATGGCGTTGCTAAGATAGAGGCTGAGGGTCGCACAGTAGATCCTAACTTTGAGTTACCACCAAACTATGAAAACGATCTTGAAGCTGCATTAGATGAGCGTTTAAGAAATGAGAACGCTAAAAAAGACACAACAGAGAACGCTCTTCTAAAAACCGAAGTAGATGAGATGCTTGGGCCACAGCAGTTTATTGCGGGTGGCGATCCAACTGGTTTAAGTAAGATCGAAGAGCAAATCAAAGTAATGGCTCAAGGGTTAGTAACCGATGACGATGGCCCAAAAGCAGAAGTTCTTGCGTCGCAGGCTCTTTCAAAAATCACACAGTTTTCTCAGTTGTACAACATTCCAATCAATGATGACTTTATGTGGTCCGAGTTATCGAAGGTGGCTCTTGAATATGCTAAAACCTCAGAAACAGACCCGGCAAAAGTACCTGATAGTCAGCTACGGGCAGCAGCAGACCGCGTAATGCAGGCACGAAGCGACCCACAGGCAAAAGCGTATATGGCAGCGCTTGGTAATTTTGGCGTAACAAGTATGAACGAGCTCGCTGATATAGGCGAATTAGGTCAATGGAATGATGCTTACAGTGCGGCGGTTCAAGACGTTCTTAATAAATCTAAGGACGTCTACGAAGCGGGCATTTATACGCCAGAGCACATTGAAAATAAAATTAAACAAGATGTGCAAGCGGCGAAAAGAGTTGGTCTTGAGGTCGTACAAGGCGGTGCAGATGGCAGAACGGTTCTCTCTAACGCAGACTACACTTTGAAACTTGCTACTACGCCTGATAATTTGGGGCAAATTGTGGATGGTATCTACAATAATTCTCTAGCTCTTGGGAAGCAGCAACAGCAAGTAATGCAACAAATACAAGTACTTAAAGATAGAAAGCGCAGATCAGAGGCGCGTTTGCAATCGCCTGAGTTTATGACAACTGAAATGTTCCCGACAAAAGATAGCGCACAAAAATCAGTTGCTCTTATAGATCAGGAGCTACAGAAACTTGCGAACCTATACGATACATTATCAGTGCGCCGCTCACAGCTACAGCAAAAAGCCGGAGCCGCTATTGCAGATAATGCGTCGCCAGATATGGGTGTGCTAGAAAATATTGCAGATCTTATCGGGCCATTAGCTATGTCTTCTACTACAGACAAGAAAACGCAAATGGAAGTTGTAGGAGATTATGTCGATCAGGCTATACCCGACGGTCTTCAAGGATTACAAAGAGGCGTTGTTAAAAAAGTGCTAACGGAGTTGGTTAAGATTAATCTTGATTACGTTGACCCAGACGATGAAGAGGCAGTCAAGAAACAGTTGTCACGACAGATTGAATACGTTTTGAAAAACGTTGATCCATCTTTAACAGGAAATGTTGCGCCAAATATTACTGAGGACTTTAATAATAATCCTTTTACTATTACTCCGTCAGACCCAACGCTCAATCCTCTTTTAATTCCTTTTAACCAGTAGGGACGACTGCGCATAAAACTCCACGTAACTTGATCTTATCGAGTTAAATGGAGTACCCGATCAATGGCCCGTAAAGCATCCGAACTATTCGGTGGTGTAAACCCTGCCGTAGCAAAAGACGACTACCTCAAAAAATCAGGCGTAGACCTTATCACAGATCCTAACGCGATCCGTGACGTAAGATCATATTACGAAAGTAAAGGCGAAACGTTTTCATCCGACAGTGAAATGTGGGATACGTTTTATAGTGATCGACGTTGGCGCGATACCAACTCTTTGTCTATGGCGAAAGGCGCTACCGAGTACGCGCTTGCGGGAAGCAGCCAAGACCTTCACGCACGCCTATCAAAAATATGGGCTAATGCTCCCTCACGTGGCGGGGTTTTTGATAAGGTTTATGACTACGGACTTGCGGGCGTTTCTGACCCACTTAACTTACTAGCGGGTGCGGGTGTAGCTAAGAAAGCGCAGACAGCATACTCCGCCGCACGTGCGGGTATGGCGACATCACGTGAAGCTGCAAAAGCTGCAACACGTGCCGGTGCAGTTCAAGGCGCTTTAAATGAGGCAAAGATTAATGCCGCCGTAGGTGGTGCATTTGATGCAGCGCAGCAAGCAACAGAAATACAACAAGGCGTAAAAGATGACTTTAGCCTTGGCAGAGTAGCAATGTCGGCAGGGCTTGACGCAACTATCGGCAGTGCATTTGGTGGTGCGATAGGGGCATATCAAGGTAGTAAAGCAGCCCAGAGCCTAACAAACTGGCGTGCAAACACTGCTATTGGTAATGATCTTACCCGACGGGCACAGCGTTTAGATAGTGACATCGCCGTTTACAACGATGAGTTTAACGCCACAGTAGAACAGGGCGGCGACGGTTCTGACATCTTAACTGAGTTGCGTCAGCTACAAGCCGAACGTGACACGGTTTCTAAAATAGAAGCATCATACGATGACTTTGATAAGCGTTTGGATGAGATAGCTACCCGTGCATCAACCGCTAGATCCGAGGATGCTAACGCCGATATCAGTGGGCTACAAAAAGAATTTGACGACTTGATGCAAGAACGCTCTCAGGCGTTTAGCAAGAATGTCGATGATATGGTTAACGACCTTACACCTACGGTTGAGCCTGTAACGCGGGCAGAGACGCCAACCGAAACGCCGCCGCCACCAGAACAGCAAAAGGTCGCCACAGAAAAAAGCGAAAAGAAAGAAACCGAAAACGTTGAAAATACCGATAAGGTTGAGAGTGATGAAGCCGCATCTACCGTAGAAGTTAAGCCAATTAAGTTTGGTAAAAATTCTAATACAGTTAAACAACTTGTAGACGATGGCGAGGTTACTGTCGAAGAGCTAGAAAGTCTTGTTAAAAATGGGACACTAGAACAGACCAAAGAAGGCGCAATTAAACAACGCTACGGAAAAGGCGAGCCTACTGCCTACAAAAAAATTAAAGACTACATTGCGGGGCGAGAAAGTGCGGCTTCCGTAGACAAAATTAACGAGCCAGAACTAGAGCCGAAGGGTAATGCACCAGAAAATGCTAAACCAGAGGTTATAGAAAAAAGACCCGAAGAAACATACGACGCGATGGCTCAGGAAGAGTTTGAGAAACTCTTTAATGTTATGGCTGATATCTACGACCCAAACAAAACACCATGGTCACAGATAGTTCCCCGTGTTCTTGGCGGTGCTAAGAAAACCCTCGATAGTCAGGTTTACCGTAGAGTAGCGGATAGATTTAACGCCGTAGTTGAACTTGAGAAAATGGGCAAGACTGCTCCAAACGCTAAAGAAGTAGAAGCGCTACGGACAGAGTTTCTACGGCGCAATCAAACTGTTGCAGATATACCATCTACGGAAAAAACCATTACGGGAACTACAGCAAGCGGAGCCCGCGTAGAAGTAAAGGCTACGACAGATGAAGCTACGATAAAACGTTCAGCAGATCCTACGCAAAAAGGTATGGATACGTTGAGAGAGGGTCCAGTAAATGCGGGCCTTATGGATGATGGCAGAGTTCAAGGCATATTACGAAGCGGGTATAAAACTGGCAGCGCAGATGACAGAACGGTATCCAAGATTTCAGACATTCCAGATGAAGCGTTGTTCGGTTCGCAAGCCGCAAGAGCACGCGCCGAAATGGATGAGAAACTTGGCAAGCGAAAATCTTTGTACGCATACACTGCATCAGGAAAAGAACGTAAAGGCTCGATTGCAGACGGAGATAGATTAGAGGCAGGCCAAGAGGCGTATTATGTTCCCGCCGCAAAGAAGTTGTTTAAATCTAAAAAGAACGCAGAAAAAGCAGCAGGCATACGAGGTGACGACAATTACGAGGTTGTAGCAGAAACAGCAGCAGACCAGAAAAAAGAACCTGTACTTACAGATGAGCACTACGAGCGCGAGAAAGCTGCAATTCAAGATCGGTTTATGAAAGAAGACATGACCGTAGAAGAGCTAGACGCAGAAATATCGAAGCTCGATGCGCGTACAACAGGCTCCCAAGAAAAAGCAAAACCCGAAGAGCCAAAGGCAAACGCACTCCCTGACTTAGCGGGGTCAAAAGGCGACCTAATCATCGCCGCTATTCCACGTGAAGGAAATAAATTTAAGACTGCACGTGTAATAAATGAAGACCAAGTGACAAAAGGAGACGGGCTTAATAGAATTTTAGGCAAGTCACCACGCGATCAGTGGTTTATTGGTTACGTTCCTAAGTCGGCTAGAAACTACAAATCTAACTTAGAAAGATTAAAGGGTGAACTTGAGCCTATTGATGACGCAAACGTAACGGGTGTCGAACTCACGCCAGAGCCAGAGGTCATGGATGTTAGGCAGCCGATTGATACTACGAGCTCAGATTTTACTGACCCGAAAAAAGGTATCAATCTTGAGGATCTAAGCCCAGAGGAACGCACATCCTTATTTATGGCTTTGAAAATGTCAGACACTATTACCGTTGGCAATTCTGCTAAGACAGGAAAAGCCATACCTATCGGTGACGTGTACTCCATAGATGACTTGAAGTCAGGGTCTTTTAGCTTAGAGGAAATAGACGCTCTAGTATACGCCGTAGATAACTTCTCTTTCAAAGGTAAGATATCTCTTGCGGGTAAGGAAGTAGAGCCGGGTGAAGACGCACGTATGCTTGCATTACGTACTGTTTTAAACTTACGTAGGCAGCTTGCTCCTAACGGGGTACGCAGACCGACCCAAGAAATTAAAGATAGTATAGAATACTTAAACACAACCTTTGATAAGTTCAGCGTCAAAGACCGCAAACAAATTGAGCGTATGCTTGAGATGACAAGCGATGGCGAAAGAGCAGCTATCTTTGGTGAGATCGACCCAAACAAAACAGATGATCTTGGTCGCTACAATACAAAAGAAAATGATGTAACATTCCAGAACGAAGACTTTACCGCAACAACAGGAGCATCCCCTACCTTTGTAGCGGCGCATGAGTTGGGCCATTGGGTCTATAGAAACTTAATGTCTGATGATGACATTATACAATTCTGGGATGCGGTAAATTCTCAGTATGCTCAAAAAGGGTTCATTACAGATGAGGGTATGGAAGCTATAATCAATCGTCAACCATGGGGTAAAGCGGCAGGCGGGGATCGACCTAACGAATACTTTGCAAACCAGTTTGCTCTTTACATGCACCACATGCACGACATGGTTATGTGGCCTGATAAAAGTTTCTGGGGCAAAGTTTCTGCACTTGCAAAGAAAGTATTTGAGCGACTTTCTGGCAAAGCAACCTACGACAAAAAACTTGAACCACTGTTCGATAAGTTAATTACACGCCAAGATGAAAAGGCTCGCGTTGCATACGCCAATCCTACGGAAGCAAAAACAGGTTTAGGCAGAATACTACAGGCCCGTTACGACCAGTTGGGCAGCGCCGCACTTGATGCTACTCGACGACTAGATATCGACGACATGGAAAATTTTGCATTTGCGATGAACCGTATTGCTGATGAGTTCAACTCTATGGCTACGACAGAGCAAGGCGCAAAGATTATAGCCGTTAAGAAAGGCGAGACATATAACGCAGATTACACAGGTGTGCTCGAAGCGATCAAACCGCTTGCGGCAAAAATGCGCAGATCGGCACGCCTTATAAAAAGTGTGACAGGCCGGTACAGTTCTAACATTAAGCAAAAAGACGATGGCTCTTTTGCGATAACTACGGAAGCACAAGCGGGTGACTTTGAAGCGACGACTTTCTTTGAGGGTATGGAGGAAGACCTAAAGCTAGTAGTCGGTCAAGAGAGTATGATTAAGCTCGTAGACGATGTGCTTGAAAAATTAAACGAAGCGTACCAAGCTGTAGAGTTCGGGGATATTCCAGAATACAAAGTGTCTCGGGAGACTGCTGACCTAAGACGCCGTGTTGGAATGAACAAGATAGCTAAGTCTCTTTCAATGAAAAAAGCATTAAAGGCTTTCAAAGCAGAAAAAGCGCGTAACAAAACCTACGCCGTCAAGATGGTTGAAGAGGCTAAGAAGAAAGCAAACCCATCAGCTAAGGCAGCAAATGAAGACACACCAAAGATCAACCCGAATGAGGTTGATATGGTTACGGCAGCGCGTGAGTTCCAAAACCAGATAGATGCCGATGGCAACTTAACGAAGCTAGGTAAGGCGCTATCCAGACGCGTAGCTCACATACTAAATACACAGGGTATATTAGAGTATCGTCGCCGTACATACTCAGATCTAAACAACGCAGAGTTGTATCTACGATATGGACAGGCAATAGAAAACGGAAATGTAGAGTTACTTGAGAAACTAGCTTTTGAAATTCAAACGCGTAACGTTCCTGTAGAGATTGAAAGCGAAGGTGTTTCTCTAGCTCTTGAGATCGAAAGAGATTTAAACTCAGGAGTTCAGATGGAAACGGGTGTTCCGTCTGGTGCGCCGTATATGCTACGTAACGCTCTACGCGGTATTACTCACAGAACAGAGCCAGAGCTCAACGCTGCACGAACAATGGCTACAAGGCTCGCATCAATCGGGCATATGTTTAATCCAAACGTCAGATCGGATGACTTCAAAAATTTTAGAAAAGAGATGCGTCAACTGGCGTCTAATATAAATAAGAACGAGGACATTTCGCAAGCGATCACAGCGCTGACAAAAAGAATTGTAAATTCAAACGCAGTATCGCAAGAGGCTGTCGATGATATTCGCAGAGGCGCAGCAGAATTTGCGTATGATGCTGATGAGTTTATAGCAAGGGTAGTCCTTGATGATGTAGATATGTCTACTGATAGCTCATACGCCAAAGAAGTAATGAGTGATATCAAGTCAGTTCGTGGCAGTGAAGTAGAGGACATGATCTCATCCGTAAGATCGAGCACTAGAGAGGCGCTCGCTTATGTTCTTAACGGGTTAGTTCCAAATCAAGCTACACGTAAACGTTTCTTACCTTTATTTACCTACGGAGATTTAAGCCGTACTGTAAATAAGTTTGACCCTGCATCGCCCGCAAGTAGGTTTACTAACGAAGTGCCCGCAGAATTTGCACAAGAGTTTGCTGATGACGTAATAAATAATATGTCTCCTCAGGCTCGTATGGCAGCGCAACGCTTTACAGGACAGGAGCAACTAAGCCCATACTACGTAAGCTCTTCTACTGATGCCCGACTAGATGGAATGACGTTTGTAAGCCGCCGTCCAGAGAATACTTCTTTTGAGGAAGCGGGCAACATAATTGATGCAAGCGACAATCCCGAACGTATGTCGGAAGTAGTAGACATCCTCACATCTACACGTAATGCAATCAACGAAATGCGGCAGTTGGGTGACGTTAGCCCAATGCGTATTGAGGCAATGTATGCAAGAGAGCGTGTAATCAGAGGCGAGATTGAACGTATGGGTTCTATAGATCCATCAATGTCTACTCCTGTCTTTGTAAACGACGCCAAGCCTCTTGTTATTGGACGTAAAAACACGCTTAAAATGCCCGCCGTCAAAGAAGTTCTCGACTTAATTCAAGCCCGCGAGCCTGCTAATCGAGCGTCACGGGTTTCAAACTTAGAAAATAGAACGGGTGTATTTAGTGCGGAACAAACGTTTGATATGCTTTCAGACGCAGCCGGAGGTGCAAGACGATTGCGGTCAATCTTACGTGAAGCGGGATACACTACTTTACGTATGCCCGGTCGTATGGCTGTTCTTAAAGATGACTACATCAAGCCAATACGTAGTGACGTTTTTGAAGACACTGGCAAGGATATGACAGGGTTGAGGCAATCAGCATCAGATATCAATGCTCACGTCGTAAGGGAAATGTCTAACCGCGCAGACAATGGAGATCTTGGGTTCGATCAGGCATCCATGGCGCTTGAGTTGGGTGGTGTAGGCAGTGGCTTCTTAGATACATTGTCAAAGGTTCGTCGTGGTGGAAACATTAACGAGGACGAAGGCAGAGAGCTACGTAAGGCGTTTAGACATAACATCCTAAACTCTAATGCACAGATCTTACGTAAGTCAGGTATGCCAACATTAGCAGATTTCTTTGAGCCATCACGCGGAGGGGGCGGTCACTTTGAACGCGTA
>MDSZ01011494.1_pt1 | contig 25979 bp, 32 predicted proteins | sample 811201 | NCBI WGS metagenome assembly MDSZ01 (sample SAMN05326647, study PRJNA326480) | marine metagenome | isolation source: seawater | place: Indian Ocean: North | collected 2010 | reverse complement strand
TTCGACTCCACAACTCAAAAAACATCTCAATCCATTTAGACAACTGAGTGTGTGAATAATTCGGGAATATCGATTGTATTTGATACCAAACCTCAATCGGCATCTGTTTGTCACGAATAGCATATCGCTCAATGGCATCCAACACCTCATACGGCATCAGGTCTGCCTCGTCTGTCTGTTCAAAATGAGCAGGTCGTAATTCTGCGGTAGGGGGTTGAACATTGACATGCGCGAGGTCTGAAAATGACTTTACTCCCTCGGGACCAATCTTCTCCAACCAAATAAGCCAACGCCTTAGGAAAGCTTTGTCAATGCCAGCAACAGGGGCAAGCCCCCCCGAGGTATCCCCATCCATCGTAGCGTAACCAACGGCTGCCTCGGAACGATTACTCGTAGAAAGCAACAATGCTTTTTTTACATTGGCAAGCATCCATATTCCCGGGGAACGAGCCCTAGCCTGAATATTCTGCAATGCAATGTCATCGCTCTTCCATTCCAAAGGGCGACCAATCGCCTTCATAACCTCTGACGTATATGCTTCGGCCATTGGCTCAACGTTGAATTCAAGAAATGTTGCTCCGATGCATTGAGCTACTTTTCTTGCTGCATTTCGTGTGATGGAACCTGAGTTCACTGTTGACTGGTAGACGCATGTGAGCACTTGTTTCATAAGAGCATGCTCATCTTGCTCATCAACCAAGTGTGCTATTCCAAGACGCAACAACACCTCATCTCTTGATAATTCTTGAAGAGATAGCTGGACACTTAGAGCAACCAGACAGGCGACTGCAGCAGAATCTGCTCCTCCACTTATCGACACAACAAATCCTTTTGAACCACTTTTTCGAAGTGAGTCAAAAAGGCCTAGTGCTACTGCTCTTGCAAACTCTTCTTCCTTCACAGTATTCCCGTGCTCCCACGTATCTCGCGCGTCAGCAATTGCCACGGGATTATGCTCATCAAGCACGGTTGGTGCCCATTGCGATACAACACACTCTTCAGAATTATTTTCAGAAGATGGGACAAAAGAACGCTTTGACTGAGCAACGCGTAGAGCATCTACATCAATTACCGATTCAGCAATAGACATATCAGTAAAGGAAAATCGTCTACCATGAGCTACAATTGTTCCATCAGAGGCAATGATGACCCCGCCGTCATAGATCGCTCGCCCAGCTTCGTTACCAAGAAGATTTGTATAAACGTATGCTGCCCCAAATGCACGACTTCCTTCCTGAACAAAACGGCGCCTTATGTCGTCTTTCCCAAAGGCAAAATGGCTTGCTGAAGGGTTCAAAATGACATCAACACCCCTTGCTGCGAGTTGTGCCCCAGTCCTGTCAGAAACCCAAGCATCTTCACATATTTCAAAACCGATTCTGACTCCTCCGCAATCGAATCGGAGATCACCAATAGGCACTTGATGATCGTCAATAGACAAGTGGCCTCTTCTACCTTGTGGCCAAGGCTGAAACCAGCGCGGCTCGTAATGAATTCCCTCTCCGGCAAGATGCTGTTTGGCAACGAGCCCGAGAATAGTTCCATCTACAACCAACGCAACGGCATCAAATACTGCACTTTCAAATCGTACTGGTAGTCCCAGTGATACTATCAACCCTTGAGTGTCTGGGAGAATCTCTTGGAGCCCCTGCCATGAAGCCCGAAGCACGCCAGGCGACTGAAACATGTCATCACACCCATAGCCAGAGACACATAACTCTGGAAGGCATACGATGCTCAACGCTCTCTCTCTTGCAACCGAGAGAGCGGATCGTATTCTGTCTCGATTCCCATCCCAATCGAGAGGCGTCTGATTGAGGGAAATGCCACCTAAGCGAATCAAATGCATGGGGCAATCAACTCTGTGAGGGCTCCTCTAAGTATGTGTAACCACCTAGCCCCTCCTCATAGAATCTGAGGAATCGACCAGCCTCATTGTCACCAATGCGTCCCAAGCGTACAGCCTGCTCAATTGATGTCCGTAAATGCTGCACTAACTGATCTGGTTCAAATTCAACATAGTCAAGAACTTCCCGAACCGTATCACCTTTCACAACTGCATCAACAACAGCCTCCCCTCGCTCGTCGGTGCTAATATGCACAGCATTAGTATCACCAAACAAATTATGGAGATCGCCGAGAATCTCTTGGTACGCTCCAATCAGAAAGGCACCCAAATAATACGGCTCATTCCTCCATCCATGAAGTGGTAATGTGCGTCGTACATCGCGCCTGTTAATGAAGTGGTCAATCTTACCATCTGAGTCACATGTCACATCACCAAGTACTGCATTTTGTTCAGGCCGTTCGTCAAGCCGATGAATAGGAAGCACAGGAAAAAGTTGCTTGATTGCCCAACTATCTGGGATTGATTGAAAAAGTGAAAAGTTACAGAAATAGGTATCAGACAACGACGATGCTAATGATTCAAGTTCCTCTGGAACAAAATCCAACTGTTTAGTCAACTTCACAATTTTGCGACAGATTGACCAATATAAGTTCTCAACCGCCGAACGCTGATCAAGCGGCAAGTATCCTCCAGCAAATAGGTTCATCGCCATATCAAGTGACTGTTGTGCGTCATGAAAACTCTCAAGCAAATTACGCACATTAATCGACTGGAATGTTTCAAGCAAATCATGAAGCGGTTGCTCAACATCATTTGAAATGTCAGTAATATCCTCATGTCCATTTTGTTCCGAAACACCAAGCACACTAAAAATCAGCATGCTGTGATACGCGACAACGGCTCGTCCACTTTCAGAAATAATAGTTGGATGGGCTACACCAGCTTCATCACAAGCATTTTGAACCTGATACACCACATCATTTGCGTATTCTTGCAGGCTATAGTTCACACTTGACTCAAAATTTGTTTGCGATCCGTCGTAATCAACACCAAGCCCACCACCAACATCAATGTAACGAAGACCCGCCCCTCGCTTGACAAGTTCCGTATAAACGCGAGACGCCTCATTTAGGGCAGCCTTGATATGACGAATATTTGTGATCTGGCTCCCTTGATGAAAGTGAAGTAATTGAAAGCAATCCTGCATGCCTTTTGATTGAAGAACCTCAAGCCCTCGAATGAGTTCACTGACAGTCAGTCCAAACTTACTACGAAAGCCTCCGGATGACTGCCAACGGCCGCTTCCTCGAGTAGCCAACTTCAAACGCATACCAATTCTAGGCCGTACGCCAACTCGTTCTGAACATTCAAGAATCATCTGCAACTCAGAAAAACGCTCTACCACTGGAATAATCTGACGACCAATTTTCTGAGCCAACATGGCCATCTCAACAAATTCATCATCCTTGAATCCATTACAGATAATGGGTGTGTCATTGTCCGTGAGAGCAATCACGGCCAAGAGTTCTGGTTTACTGCCAGCCTCAACACCAAAATGGTATTCTTTTCCAAATCGGAGAACTTCTTCTACAACTTGTCTCTGTTGATTCACTTTTGTTGGATACACACAGCAATACTCTCCCTCAAAGCCGCTCTCTTGTATTGCGTGTTTGAACGCCTGATGGATTTCACCCAGACGATGCTGCAGGATCTCTGTAAACCGCAGCAGAATAGGAAGATCGATACCACGCTGCTGCAGTCGATCAACGAGTTGCTTGAGGTCTATGCCAGCTGATGGATCCTTATTGGAATGCACACAAAGCGTACCTGAAGGACTGACAGAAAAATATCCGTTCCCCCACCTTGCAACCTCGTAAAGGTCTGCAGCGTCAGCAATACTCCATGTATCAACGTCAAGATCGACCGCCATCCACTTGCTCCTGGTGAACACAATGCGTTCAGAACCAGACCGAAAGCCACCTTCAACAGTGTACCGTTGAACGCTATCAAGGCCACCAAGGCACGGGATAACCGAATTCCATCAACTGAAGAGCTCTTTGATCAGCCGACCAGAATTGGCAATCTTCATTGGGCGGCCATTCTTCGCAGTGAATGTCTTCTCAAGAGAAATCCCAAGAGAATGGAGCACGCTCGCCATGACGTCCTGCGATGTGTACGGATCTGTCACGACTTCTTTCCCGTCAGAACTAGTCTCGCCAACGGCCATCCCCCGATTAAAGCCCGCACCACCAACAACAACACTCCAACTTCGAGCCCAATGGTCACGACCACCATTTCCATTAATATTTGGCGTTCGGCTGAATTCTCCCATCCAAATAATAGCCGTATCGTCAAGCATGCCACGATCTGCCAGATCAGACACTAGGGCACTCATCGCCTTATCAAGCTCTGGCAACTTGCGGTCCGCCAGCGTATTGAAAATGTCGTTGTGATTGTCCCAGCCTCCCAGATCTACTTCCACAAATGGCACACCTGCTTCAACAAGCCGCCTCGCCATCAAGCAGCCCCTTCCAAAACCGGTTTGACCATATCGCTCCTGAACCGCCTCTGGCTCTTCCATAACCTTGAACGCGGCCATTTGATCACTCGACATAAGCTTGACTGTCTTATCAAGAACTTTTTCGTGATCTTCGGCTGCTCCGCCTCGCTTTTCACCAATAAATTTCTGCTCTATTGATGACAGCATGTTCAAACGAGCAGCCATCCGAGATGGGTCAACACCCATATCAAGATTGCGAACGCTTCCATTTGAGTTCACAACAAAAGGAGCCCATGTCATTCCCAAAAATCCTGGACCTATGCTATTTCCTCCAACCGAGACAAATGGCGGAATTTCGAGTTCCGGCACCTGATCAGCCAACTCATGAGCAACCACTGAACCATAGCTCGGGTGTTCCACATTTGGATTTGGGACATAACCGGTGTGCATGTAGTATCGCCCCCGCATATGATCAGCTTCACGCGTACTCATCGAACGAATGATTGACATATGGTGCATCTGCTGCGCCATTAATGGCATATGTTCACATATCGCAACTCCGTCAGCAGACGTTGATATCTGATTGAATTCTCCACCGGTTGGTGCACCTGGTTTGAGATCCCAGATATCCATCGTACTCGGCCCTCCCCCCATCCAAAGGAGAATAGCAGCCTTGTGACGTTTTTTCATGTCTGGAGCATTTGCAAGAATTGAGTTGGTAAAGGTGGTTGCAGGCCCAGCAAGTGCAGTTGCCCCTGCAAGATGACTCATGAAATGTCGACGGGTCATGTCGTGAGGAAGGGCAAAGTGTGCCATGGGGAAGTCTCCTTGTTTAGAAAGTACGATTTGTCTTTTCGTCAAAATCTGTTTTAGTGATTAATGATAAATTCGTTTGAATTGAGAACGGCCCACCAGACGTCCTGTAAGGCACTACATGCATCCCCTTTTTGGGAAAGCATAATTGAATTTGCTGCTTTGATCTCCCTAGATGTTGGCTTTCGAGCGAGCGCAGCCATGTAGAGGGTATTGATTTTTGCTGAATTACTTGAACTGCCATTGGCAATGTCATCGAGAAAACCACCTTTGTTAACAGAGGTCGCCTTTTTGACAAGATCACCATTGAACATCATAAGAACCTGAGGAATTGAACCATTAAATGTCGTTGCGTCATCTCCTTCATCTGTTCCAAAGGCAATGATAAATTGCGACATCCATCGATCCTTCATCTTGGCAGCCTCTTCACCGCCTGACGAACCCGCTTTCGTAGCTATTAGCAGCGATTCATACAACTGTTCTGCCTGCATCTGACGCATGTAGAATCGTGAGAAAAGAGGTGTCTCTCCCACAGACGGATCATCAACTCCATTTGCCGAACTAAAGCGGCTCGACAAAGAGTACGGTTTAGAAAGAACAATCCAGCGAATCAACTCTTTCAAATCAAAACTCTGCTCACGAAACCGATTAGCAAGCCCTTCAAGAAGTTCCGGGTGAGATGGTGGGTTATGTTCCCCAAGATCATCTACTGGCTTTGTAAATCCGTACCCAAGAAACTGCCCCCACATCCGATTCACAATAGCTTTTGGAAGAAGGGGACTCGATTTCATCAACTGTGCCAACTCATATCTGCGATGGACGCCATAGTCAGTACCATCATCAAACTTACCAGGCATATACCCACTACGTTCGATCGCTGTGCCATCCACAAAAACGGGATAGGCAACCTTCATCAGGCCATTGCGTCGCTCATAAAATATTTCAGCTTCCTCAGGATTACTGCCCTGCTCTCCTGCAAAGTCTTCATCAACGAGCTCAACGGCCTGCACCTCACGAGAACCAGCGAACCGACGGAGAGCTCGCGTCTGACGAAAAAATGCATTGAATTCCCAGAACTGATTCTGCTTGTGATTATTGAAGGGATGATCATGACACTGAGTGCACTGAACTTGAATACCAAGAAAGATCTGAGCTGTCTTTGCGGCGGCCTGCACACCACCTTCCGCAAGTTTTCCAGTCAAGAAATTAGCAGCCCCATCAAAGTTCTCTATCTCTGTCTCATTACGGTTCACCCCGGACGCAGTAACAAGTTCCTCCATGAAACGATCGTAAGAAATATTTTTAGAAAATGCTCGTCGCAAGTACTGCCGCATACCGGGCCGATCAACAAGATCATTATCGACATCACGTCCGATAAGAACCGTTGTCCACACATCGGTCCAATGCCTTGCATACTCATCTACGTAATCGTCACCAAGCAGTTGATCAACAAGTTCTTCTCGCTTGGAATATGACGAACCCTTGCTATAGGCCTCCAACTCCTCGAGAGAGGGAATACGACCAACGATGTCGAGAAATACCCTGCGACACCATTCTCCATCGGTGGCTGGACGAGACGGACGAATACCTGCATCGCTCCAGCCTTCTTCAATCTGATTATTGATAAACGCAACGTGAGGAATACCAAAATCATCCGCACGACTGCTTGTTCCAACTCCGCTGGATGACGACACCGTCTCATTTGCTTCAACAAGCGGCATCCACAACAAGGCAGCGATCAGTAGAAAACATTCACATCCGCGACAAGGCATTCGTCTCATGGAAACCCTCAGCACTCAACCAAACAAGAAAATCTATCTTCAGCCAGGAAGCTAACTCAAAACTTTGAAAGTATATACTGCAAACCACACCAAAGGCCACAAAAAACTCATAAAAAAGAAGATTTTGGACGCCCCCAGTGTGACTCTTCACGAGCGACATCTAATTTCATGAAAGAACCATAAAAGCACGCTAAAAGTGGACAGACATTGCTCTGAAAAGGAGCACGTGCCCCCCCTTTAGCCATTCCATATCAAAGAACGCAATTGTGCCTTCGCAGCCTAATCATCATTACTAATGACATACAGACCGTGGATTGTTTCTGGTGCACTTATAAAGGCATCGTTTTATCCACGCAAAGACGAGGCACCTTTCGCTAAAACTATAGCCCTGACAGCTGTACATTCCGGTTTTTTCAAAGCGACAACTGCAGCAACACCCACGCAAAAAAAGCTTTTTCATACGAAAAAAAGAGAATGCCTCCCTAGGTGCTGCATATCTCGCAGTCGTCTGCTTATCTTTTTGAATGAAGCGTTCAGAAATACTTCATTGAGCCGATCAGGCTTCCTCAGAGGCAGCAACCTGCGGAGCCTGAGAAGCCGCCACTGATGCCTCAACAAACTCAAGCAATGCCTGAGGGCCCGCATCACCGAGTCGCGGCTTGTCCAACTTCAGGATCCGAGTGTAACCACCCGGACGATCCGAATATCGAGGTGCGATTTCTTCAAACAGCACCCGAACAGCCTGCTTACTCCCCAAAAGAGTGACGGCCTTTCGCCTCGCTGCAACAGCGGGTGCGATCGCCTGCGCCCACTGATTCCACTGATCACTTTTTCGCCACTTCTTCCATTCTGCAGAATCTCGTTCAGCATCAGTAGCAAATGATTGTGCATGCCCCTCTGCAAGCAAACCTTTCTTTGCAAGCGTCACACATCGCTCTACCAACGGCCGAACTTCCTTTGCCTTTGCAACAGTCGTGGTGATTCGACCCTTGACTGCCGGAGCACCTACTTCATCACTGTCTGCATCCCGTTCAGTCAACATGAGTGCGGAAGCAAGGTTTCTCAAAAGAGCTCGCTGATGAGATGGACTACGCCCAAGGATTCGGCCTTTTCTTCGGTGACGCATAACGATTTATTCCTACAAACGAAAACCAAAATCTTCTATCTTCAACTTGAGAAGAGACACGAATCACTACTCAGCAGATTGAACCGACAAATCCATTCCCAGACGCAAACCAAGCTCACTGAGCTTTTCATCAATTTCCTGCATGGTGGTCTCACCAAAATTCCGAACATCAAGCAACTCTTCACGAGTTCGAGACACAAGGTCTCGAATGCTTGCAATACCTGATTCATGCAGACAGTTGTTCGCACGCAGCGACAACCTCAAATCGGACACAAGCATTCCAAGACGACTCTCGAGTGGAGCTTCCAATGAGAGCACATCGCTTGCAGCCGGCAAACTAACAGCCGCATCTGGCTGGGTATACGCAACAAATGGATTGAGATGCTTCCGAAGAATTTTAGCCGCCTCAACCATAGCCATTTCTGGAGTCACCGTGCCATCAGTCCATATCTCCATAGTCAACTTGTCATAATTCGTCTTTTGGCCAACCCGTGTTTCCTCGACCTCATAGCGAACACGAGTCACCGGGCTAAATACTGCATCAACCGGAATAATCCCGATCTCCTGTGCATCAGGGGTATGCTCACTAGCCGGGACATAACCACGACCATTTTCAACAACCATTTCTAACTCGAAAGGAATATCATCCGTTAGAGTGGCGATGACGAGATCCTTATTCACGACTTCAACCGCTTCATCGGTTTGGACATCTGCACCCGTGACAGCCCCTTGCGCACTTTTCTCAACGCGAATCACACGAGTCGAGTCACTGTTGTTTTTTACAACAAGACTTTTCACTGCAAGCACGATGTCTGTAACATCCTCGAGCACGCCTTTGATGGTTGTGAACTCATGGAGAGCTCCACCAACTTTTATCTGCGTGATCGCACTCCCCTCCAGACTTGACAAAAGCACTCTCCGAAGGCTGTTGCCAACTGTCGTACCAAAACCACGCTCAAAGGGCTCAGCCGTAAATTTGCCGTATGTTGGCGACAGTGTCTTGGAATCAGGCGTCACAGCCCCGGGAAGCTCAAGCCCACGCCAGCGAATATGCATCAAATACTCCTTGAACAACTCAAAAGTGTCTAAAAACCGAGATACCTACTAGGAACATAACTCATACAAATTGGACATTAATCAAACACGACGTTTTTTCGGTGGACGACAACCGTTATGAGGGAGAGGAGTAATATCCTCAATACTCTTTACGTTCATGCCAGCAGCAGTCAGAGCAGTAATCGCACTTTCACGACCACTCCCAGGCCCCTTCACTCGCACCTCTAAATCCTTCACACCAAACTTGGAGGCTTTTTCCGCCGCCTGCTGCGCCGCACATTGACCGGCAAACGGGGTACCTTTCCGGCTCCCCTTAAAGCCACACGTGCCTCCGCTTGACCAACAAAGCGTATCACCTCGATGGTCAGTGATCGTCACTGTTGTGTTGTTAAAACTAGCGTGGATAAAGGCAATCCCTGCTGTAACGTTTTTCTTTTTTGAAGATTTCGTGGCCTTAGACATTGTTTTTCAAATTCCTACCTAAAACTAAGTTTACTTAAGATCCTTTACGCCCTTCTTGCCAGCCACAGTCTTTTTCGGCCCCTTTCGGGTACGCGCATTTGTGCGAGTTCTCTGACCGCGAACAGGCAGGCCACGACGATGACGCAAACCTCGATAGCATGCGATATCCTTCAGACGAGAAACACTCTGGGCGGTCTGCCTACGCAATTGACCTTCCACGACATAGTCTTTATCCAAGAGTGCAGCCAAACGAGCCAACTCATCTTCGTGAAGTTCACGAGCCATACAGAGTGGTTCAATACCAGCCTTGTGGCAAAGCTCCCTCGCAACACGAGGCCCAACACCATAGAGGTACTGCAATGAGTAAACCGTTTTTTTCTCTGACGGGATATCAACGCCTAGAAGTCGTGGCATAACGAATGGTCCAATATTGAATCAGTCTGTTGTTTTTGAAAATGAAAACCTACACTACTATCCGGAATGATTGTCAGAGTTTTCAGCACTCCTGCAGTGGCTAAAGAGTGATGAAAACTACTACCTCCTCACCCCTGCCTTTGCTTGTGGCGTGGATCAGAGCAAACAACGAAGACCACGCCTCGCCGCTTCACAATTTTGCACTTTTCGCACATTTTGCGAATACTTGCGCGAACCTTCATGCTCAAACTCACAGGGGGGGATCTTCTGACCGGGGAGGTCAAAAGCGAATCAAAGGAGCCCCAAAGTATAGGATCGAAAGAGGGTAATTCACAAGGGGGTGGCTTTTTCCGGCTTGACAGGGAGATCAAAAGACTCTCCTGGCTCTGGAGCTCCGGTGAGTACACGAATTCCAGATTCAGTGATTGCCAACGTATGCTCAAAATGTGCACTTGGCTTTCCGTCTGCCGTTGACTGAGTCCAGTGATCAGGCATGGGCTTCACCTTTTTTGAACCCATATTCACCATTGGCTCGACTGCAATCACTAAGCCCGGCTCAAGATCAAAATCGTGGTTGCGTCGAAAGGAGGGCGAGCAAAAATTTGGAACCTGAGGATCTTCGTGCATGTTACGGCCAATACCGTGACCAACGAAGTTTTCCACAACCGAAAAACCATGGTCTCGGACATACGTTGCCATTTCAGAGGCCACATCACTCCAACGACTTCGGGCCGACATCAACTCAATGGCTAAGTAAAGAACACCAGATGTACAGTCAAGGAGTTTCTGAACTTCTTTCGCGATCTGGCCAACCGGATACGTCATCGCTGAATCACCACACCATCCATCAATCTTGCAGCCGGTATCAATGCTCACAACATCACCGTCGAGAAGAATTCGATTCCCGGGTATTCCGTGGACAACTTCCTCGTTCACTGACATACAACAGACTGCTGGAAAAGGCGTCTTTCCCGGTACACCCTTAAAAAGGGGAATGGCCTCTCTTTCAAGAAAAAACTCTTCAACAGCAGCATCAATCTCTCCTGTTGTGATGCCCGGTCGAACCAAAGACTTTGCCAGTTGGTGAGCACCCCACACAAGCAGTCCAGCACGACGCATAGCAGATATTTCTCTAGCCGAACGCAAATTCACCACGATGAAGAACCTTCCCAACGCCTGAAAAATATTTAGTGATCCTAACGAGTATACGGTTCAAATCACTGAAGCCCAATCCCACACAAACCAACCCCTTGTAGGAGAACTACCGAACGTCTATTTAGAACTTCGTAGATTATTCGTCATTGATTCGAGAACAAGCCGCCTTCCGATCAATCTTAACTATATCGATTTGGCTATCTTCGCCTTCGACTCTTACGATCAAATGTATCCACTGCCAACTTCACTCGCTCAAAAATCTCATTTGTATCCCCAAGCCCGTCGATACTCGCCAATTTGCCCTGCCTCGAATAAAACTTGATCAGTGGGGCTGTTTGTGTTTCAAAACTCGTGATTCTCCTCGCGAATACATCTGGGTTATCGTCTTCTCGTTTTCGAGCCATCATTCGGCGAATAAGTTCATCACGAGGAACAACCAACTCAATTACCCCGTCAACACTCATAGCTCGTCGTTCAAGGAGATCATCCAGCATTTCCGCTTGAGGCAGGGTCCTTGGAAATCCATCAAGCAAACAACCATGGCGACAATCGGGGGACTCCAGCCGCTTTGTAATCATGTTGAGCACAAGAGCATCCGGGACAAGTTGACCGTGCTCCATGAAATCCTTTGCCTCCACCCCCTCTGCGGTGCCCTCTTGAATGGCCGTTCGCAGCATTTCTCCAGTCGATAGATGGGGCACCTGAAGATACTCAATCAGCCGTTGGCACTGCGTGCCTTTGCCTGCCCCGGGAGGTCCGATCAGGATGATCCGCATGAACTATCCGTAGCTCTTATGATAAATAACAGTACATGCAAGATGCATCACCGCTTCAATGACTGCTGACAATTGAACAGACACTAGTTTTTTTCAAGCAACCCTGTGTAATTTCTCATTACTAAGTGGCTATCTATTTTCTGAACAAGATCAAATGCAACACTTACCGCAATTAATAGACCAGTTCCACCATAAAAACTTGCAACTTGAGGGGGTATGCCAAGAGCTCCACTGATAATTGTTGGAATGACAGCAACAAGTGACAGAAAAGCTGCTCCTACATACGTAATCCTCTCCATAACCTTCTCAAGATAATCTGCCGTACGTTTCCCTGGGCGATACCCTGGAATGAAGGAACCAAAATTTTTCAGATTATCTGCCATCTCCTTTGGGTTGAACGTAATGGCTGTCCAAAAATAGCAGAAAAAGTAAATAAGCAGCACATACAAAACGTTATACAAAAGAGATTGACCTCTGGTAAATGAATCCTGAAGGGCCGCAAGAACAGAGTTGCCAGGGTATGCTCCTGCCAAATACTGAAAAATCATTTGCGGAAAAAGCAATAATGAACTTGCAAAAATAATTGGCATGACACCGGCTTGATTCACCCGTAGCGGAAGATACTGTCGAGTACCTCCGTAAACCCGCCGTCCTCGAACATGCTTGGCGCTTTGAGTTGGAATTCTACGCTGGCCTTGAGTCATAAATACAACGCCTGCCACAACGCTCACAAACAAAGCTGCAAGAACAAGCAAGGTTTCGATCCCCATTTTTCCACCACCGCCACCGAGCTCCCAACTTGTATCCGATCCTAATTCAATCAGAGCACTCGGCATTCCTGCTAAAATACCAGCCATGATAAGAAGGCTGATGCCGTTACCGATGCCAAATTCATCAATTTGCTCACCCAGCCACATGAGAAAAATTGTTCCGGCTGTCATGGTCAGCACCGCAACCAACTGCCATACAAACGGCAGCCGACCATCAACTAAAAAGTCGGCTTGAATCAAAGACATCTCACCGACTCGCGTCGATGAGAGAAATGCCACATAAGCCCAACTCTGAAGCAAGCAAACGAGAACCGTTGCATAACGCGTATATTCGTTGATTTTCTTTCGACCGGCCTCACCTTCTTTCTGAAGGCGTTCCAGCGGAGGCCAAACCGTGCCAAGCAACTGAAAGATAATTGATGCCGAAATATAGGGCATGATACCGAGCCCAAAGATCGTTGCCTGAGAAAGCTGGCTCGCCGAAAAGACCGCAACCGTTTTCAAAAGGTCTGCAATACCTTCTGACTGCTCTGCAAACGCAGACATTGCGGCCGGGTCCACAATGGGCAAGGGGACCTGCCACCCAACCCGATAAATGGCCAATAACCCAAGCGTGAGCAGAATTTTCTGCCGCAGTTCAGGAATAGTAAAAATAATTCGTAACTTCTCAAACACGAAGACGATTCCTTTCGCTAATCGATCGCGAAATCATTCGCTGACGACTCCAGATTACTCCTTTTCAGACGCTTTCGGCGATGCCTGTTTGGAAATCTTTTTTCCATCGCCGCGTTTTACGGGAGCTGGGCCAGAAAGCTCAATCACCGTCCCCCCTGCTTCGGAGATCTTTTTTCGCGCCTGAGCACTAAAGTGATGAGCAGAAACCTTCAACGACTTTGAAAGTTCTCCTTCTCCCAGAATTTTTAATTCGTCCCAAACACCCTTACACACGCCATTGGCACGAAGGCTTTCAGGAGTTATCTCGTCACCAGAAGAAAATCGTTTTTCCAAACGCCCAACATTGACAGTCACTACTTTGCGAGCATAGCGATTATGAAAACCCCTTTTGGGCAACCGGCGAATAATCGGCGATCGTCCACCTTCAAAAATAGATGGAGCAGACCAACCAGCAAGTTGGCCCTGACCTTTATGCCCACGCCCCGAAGTCTTGCCGTGCCCTGAGCCAGGCCCACGACCAACGCGCAACCGCTTCTTATTTTTATGCACACCACGATTGACATCGTTGAGTTTCATTTTCCAAGGCTCCGTTTTTCAAAAATGTTCACGACAAACTACGAACTAGACGACTCTGCTCCGAGCGATATACCTCGAAGCCGCTCCACGTCTTCTCGCGTCCTCAGTTGCTTGAGCGCTTCCACCGCGGCTTTAACCAGATTGACCGAATTGAATGATCCATGGCACTTCGTGAGAACATCTTGAATCCCTGCAGACTCACAGACCGCACGAACAGCTGCACCAGCAATAATCCCAGTACCCGGGCTCGCCGGCAGAAGCAAAACTTTCGCTGTACCACTCACACCTTCAACACGATGCGGGATCGTTCCACCAGTCAGCGGAACTTCAACCAGATTTTTCATCCCGTCCTTGATTGCTTTCTCAACAGCAGGAGGAACTTCATTTGCTTTTCCATATCCTACCCCAACCTTGCCACGGCCGTTTCCCACGACAACAAGGCCGGCAAAACTGAAACGCCTACCACCCTTCACAACAGTGGCACAGCGGCGGACCTTTACCACCTTTTCCGCAAATTCTCCTCCGGCTCTGGACTCTTTATCCTGTCTTGTTCCGGTCGACACAAATGGCTCCCTTCAAAATCTTTCTTGTTCTGATTATTCCTAAAAATTGAGTCCTGCTTCTCTGGCTGCATCAGCAAGAGCAGCTACCCGACCGTGATACTGAAAGGCTCCACGATCAAAACACACACTCGAAACACCCGCTGCCTTTGCGCGAGCAGCAACTTCCTGCCCGACTGCAACTGCAGCAGACTGATTACCACCAAAACCCAAATTTTCACGAAGTTGTTTATCCATGGTGCTGGCAGACGCAAGCGTCTTGCCCGAAGCATCATCAATAATTTGCGCATAAATATGCTTGCTTGTGCGAAAGACACTCAAACGAGGGCGATCCGCAGTGCCGCGTATATGTCGACGCACGCGAAAACGACGACGCTGACGTTGATGACGAAGTGTTCGAGAGTGATCCATAATTCAATTGTTTCTTCAGTTACCGGTTTACCTAAACTACTTGGTGACAGCCTTACCTGCTTTTCGCCGAACCTGTTCGTTCTCATACCGAATACCCTTACCCTTGTAAGGCTCCGGTTTACGAAGCGCTCGCACCTCCGCTGCGAACTGACCAACCTGCTGCTTATTGATACCCTTGATGCTCACGTGAGTCTGATCAGGACAAGTGACCGTGAGGCCGTCTGGGATTGGTACATGCAGTTCATTTGCAAATCCAACACGTAATTGCAGAGTATTGTTTTGAATTGAAGCAAGATATCCGACACCCACAATTTCTAATTTCTTCTCATAGCCTTTCTCGACACCTTCAACCATATTGGCAATGAGTGCACGCGTCAGCCCATGAACAGAACGTGAGATCCGATCATCACCCTCACGTTTCACCGAAAGACTACTTTCAGCCTGATCGAATTCGACCGTCACGGCCGAATGAAGTCGCTGCTCAAGTTTACCAAGCGGACCTTCCACCTTCACTGCGTCAGACTCAACGGCCACCTTCACGCCCTTGGGAATTTGCACAGGAGCTTTGCCGATACGAGACATTGTTAATCCTAACCCTTAATAAATATTCGCTTTTTCTTCCGGAAATCTAACTACCAAAGTTCACAAAGCACTTCACCACCAAGCTTCTGCTGCCTTGCTTCACGATCACTCACAACACCGCTCGATGTGGAAAGAATGGAAATCCCTAAGCCACCCAAAACCGGACGAAGTCTTGCCGAACGGCTGTAGACCCGACGCCCGGGAGAACTGACTCGCTTGATGTGACGAATGAGCCGCTCACCATTCGGTCCGTATTTCAATTCGAGCTGCAGGTGAGGCGAGGTACTACCCTCGACTTCACGCCAATCCCAAATAAATCCTTCTCGCTTCAAAACATCAGCAACACCTCGCTTCACTTTTGAAGCTGGCACATCAACCGTTGGCCGCTCAATGCGAACCGCATTACGAATACGGGTGAGCATGTCGGCAATTGGATCAGTCATCATAAGTGCGGTCCTCTACCAACTGGCCTTTCGAACGCCGGGAATAAACCCCAAATCGGCATGTTTTCGAAAACAAATACGACATATCCCAAACTTGCGATAAACGGCCCGCGGACGGCCACAAAGCATGCAACGCTGTACTTTTCGCGTCGAAAACTTCGGCTGTCGCTTTGCAGCTGCGATCTTTGATTTACTTGCCATACCTATTTCCTGAAAACCTCACCAAGCGAGGCAACTAACCCTTCATACACATTGTATTTTTGGAACCGCTACGCCGCGGAACCACCTTCATCACTATCCTTTTTTATTGGCATACCCATCGCCAGAAGAAAGTCTCTAGCGTCGTCATCACTTTTTGCCGTTGTGACAAACGTAATATTCATACCCTGAGGCCGACTAAACTTGTCTGGATTTATCTCGGGGAACACCATCTGCTCCGAGAGGCCCAAACTGTAATTGCCATGACCATCAAATGCTTTTCTTGAAAGGCCACGAAAATCCCGAACACGCGGCAAGGCAAGCGACACAAGACGGTCAAAGAACTCGTACATCCGTTTCCCACGAAGCGTCACCTTACACCCAATCGGCAGGTTTTCTCGGAGCTTAAAACCGGCAACCGCAGCCTTTGAAAGCGTCGCCACGGGCTTTTGTCCAGTCACCTGGGCCATGGCGGCCATTGCCTCCTCAAGATATTTCTTTTCGGTCACAGCAACACCGACACCCATATTCACAACAATCTTTTCCAGCTTTGGCACAGCATGCGGATTGATGCCTTGGGACTTCTCAATAAGCTTTGCACGAACATTACTCTGGTAGTGCTCAAACACACGAGGCGATCCCGCCACCCCAGGAGCACTTTTTGTTTTTGCTTTTTTTGCCATCACACAATTCCTGAACTCAAGTCATTGACCCCGAACAGCTACCCATCTCACGAGGACTTTACCTTCTTAATTACACCGAGGTCCGCTCCACACTTCTTACAAAAACGAGAACGACTACCATCTTCTCCAACGGTCACACCTAAGCGAGTCGCTTTTCCACACTCCGAACAAACAAATGCAACATTTGATGCATCCACAGGCATCTCCTTACTCAACCGCCCGCCTTGCGGGTTTTTCTGGCTCCGCTTGATGTGCCGATAGACCCTATTGACCCCTTCAACAACAAGTTTTCCCTCAGAGGGCAATACCGTCACCACCTTTGCCCGCGTACCACGGGAATTACCTGCCAACACTTCGACGAGGTCACCAGAACGAATCATCATCACACCACCTCACTCGCCAAACTGACGATTTTCATAAAACTACGCTCACGCAACTCACGAGCAACAGCACCAAAAATCCGAGTGCCTCTTGGGTTTTTATCGTTGTCGATAATCACACAAGCATTGCTATCAAACTTCACATAGCTGCCATCAGTCCGGCGGGTTGGGCTTTTACACCTCACAATGACCGCTTTAACAACTGCCTTCTTTTTTACGTCACTACCAGGAATAACGCTCTTCACACTGCAAACAATGATATCTCCAATGCCAGCAGTGCGCTTCTTACTCCCACCAAGGACCTTGAAGCACATAACTTCCTTCGCACCCGTGTTGTCTGCCACCTGAAGACGAGTCTGCATCTGGATCATGTGCCAGCCCCCTCCCCTTCAACAGAACCGGCATGACCCGTTGCAGCTGCTTCTTCAGCACGCACAGAAGACTCTCGCTCTTCTGTTGCTCTTGCACCACTGCGAAGTGACGCAAGATCAACCGCTCGACTCTTTTGCACAACTTTGACCAACTCCCAACGCTTCAGCCGACTTCGTGGTTGGCATTCGACGATCTCGACGAGATCACCTGGCTGGGACTCATTGCCTTCATCATGAACATGACAAACCGTTCGCCTGTGAAGAATACGGCCATATTTGGGATGCCGCACAACTCGTGGAATCTCCACCCTCCGCGTCTTACTCGATGCGGCACTGGTTACCGTTCCTGTCTCGACTCGTTTCGGCATGACTTCTGATTCCTAAAATTGAGTGTTTTGTTTGATCGTGTATTGTTTGCGTGTTTATGGAGACGGCACGGCAGACGACTGAGCCGCCCTTTCGGCAAGAACCGTTTGGCAACGAGCGATCGTACGACGAAGTTTTTTCATATCAGTAGGCGCAGCCAACTTCTCAGTTTGCGCCTGCATGCGCAATCGAAACAATGACTCGGCAGCATCTTTGCCTACCAGCTTTATCTGCTCGTCACTCATTTCTCGAAGTTCACTTGCCCTTGTCATACCAATCTCTTCCTATCTTTCTTACCTACATAACCCGCCGCTTCACAAATCGAACACGCACAGGCATTTTGTGGGCCAGCCTTGAGAAGCAAAGCCGTGCCGCTTCTTCACTCACTCCACCAATTTCATAGAGAATCGTCCCTGGCTTTATCACTGCAGCCCAAAAGTCTGGCTCACCCTTTCCCTTACCCATCCGAGTCTCAAGGGGTATTGACGTCACAGACTTATGCGGGAACACGCGAACATACAGCCGACCTCCTGAACGGAGGTATTGCTGCGCAGCAATACGGCCTGCCTCAATAGTCGCTGCGGGAAGCCACCCCGGCTGCTCGGCCTGAAGACCGAAGTCACCGAAGACAACTCGATTACCCCGAGAGGCATTACCTCTTATACGACCTCTTTGGCTTTTTCGGTGCTTGACCCTCTTGGGCATCAGCGCCATCGCCATCCTCCTCGTACATTCCTTGGTTGACCCACACCTGAATACCTATGTTGCCCTGCGCCGTGGGAGCTTCGCAGAAGCCATAATCGATTTTTGCCCGAAGCGTTGAAAGTGGCATAGAGCCGGAAATCGCCTTTTCGCAACGAGACATTTCTGCACCACCAAGCCGACCCGCCAGCTGAATCTTGACCCCTTTGGCCCCAGCATCCATGGTCGCCTCAAGTGAACGCTTGAGCGTTCGGCGGAAGGCAGCCCGCTTGGTAAGTTGATCGGCAATATCCTCCGCAATGAGTTGCGCCTGCATTTCAGGGCGACCCACTTCTTCAACCTTGAGATTGACACGTCGCCCAAGGAGATCCTGCAACTCTTCCTGCAAGCGATCTACCTCCTGCCCTTTGCGACCAATGATCACACCCGGACGAGCAGAGTGCAGAATCACCTTAACCTCATCTCGAGTTCGCTCAATTTCCACCTTGGGTATCGCTGCCGAACGATATTTTGACTTCAGAAACTTCCGCACCTTGAAATCTTCCATGAAAAGATCCCGAAAGTCTTTTTTACTGGCATACCAACGACTCTTCCATGGTTCGGTAACACCTGTTCGGAAGCCTGTTGGATGAACTTTCTGACCCATTGCTATTTCCTTCGCTTGAATCTCAGCCTGTTTGATCCGTTGCTGTAGTATCGAGAGACACCCTAATATGAGACATCCGCCTCTTGATCTCAAATGCCGAACCCCGAGACATAGGACGAATGCGCTTGAACATCGGCCCACCGTCAACCCGGGCATCCACGACAACCAAATCGTCAATTCCTGGAGCTTGCTGATGCTCTGCATTCCCAAGTGCACTCTTAATAACTTTTTCCAACATCCTCGCACCGCGATGTGGCTGAAAACGAAGAATATCAAGCGCTTCGTCAGCAAACTTACCGCGCACGAGGTCGGCGAGAGCACGCACCTTGCGAGCGCTAATTCGAGCATACTTGTGGGTCGCGGTATATGGCATAGTTTGCTCCTTACTTACCTCCACCCTTCCCGCCATGACCACGGAATGTTCGTGTCGGCGAAAACTCACCAAGCTTATGTCCAACCATATCTTCAGTCACAAAAACCTTGAGGTGCTGCCTACCGTTATGAACCATAAACGTCAGACCAATAAACTCAGGCACGATTGTGCACGACCGCGCCCATGTCTTAATTGGTTCACGCTTGCTACCCGACAACTGCGCCTCAACTTTCTCAAAGAGACGAGGGTCAACAAACGGTCCTTTTTTTGCACTGCGTCCCATAATTCCTACCTTATTTTCAACTGACCATACCGACGGCTCTTTCGACGACGGAGAATCGAGGAGCCCGATGGCTTCCGTGGCTTTCTCGTGCCACCCCCCTTTGCACTCCTGCCAGAAGGACTGACAGGATGACGCCCACCTTTCGTTCGACCTTCACCACCACCGTGGGGATGATCAATAGGGTTCATCGCCGTACCACGAACATGAGGACGAATGCCCATCCATCGCTTTCGGCCTGCTTTTCCAAGAACAATATTCATATGCTCTGAATTACCAACTGAACCAATTGTCGCACGACAGGCAGCTGGCACTCGACGCATCTCACCACTTGGCAGAGTGAGCTGAGCCCACTGGGCCTCACGAGCCACAAGGACAGCAGAGGAGCCCGCCGAACGACAAAGCCGACCGCCGCGACCTGCCTGAAGTTCTATGTTGTGTATCTGCGTACTCAGTGGAATAGATGACATAGGAAGGCAATTCCCGACCTCAGGCGGCGCCGACTCACCACTCTGAACCGTCGCCCCCACCTTCAAACCATCCGGCGATAAAATAAAACGCTTTTCACCATCAGCGTAATGAATAAGAGCAATTCGACACGTACGATTTGGATCATACTGAATGGAATGCACGGTCCCAGGAACACCGTCCTTGTTTCGACGGAAGTCGATAAGACGATAGTGCTTCATATGCCCACCACCACGATGACGAGCCGTTATTTTGCCTTGATTATTTCTTCCACCGGTCTTTTTTTTCCGCACACGCAGAGACTTCGGCACAGATGCCCCAGGCGTCAGATCAGCAAAATCTGACACACTAGCATTCCTGCGACCAGCACTTGTCGGTTTGTAAATGCGAATTCCCATGATTGAACGAACTACCCGATGAATACTTTCTAAAACCTAAAACAAATTGATCTTCGACTCTGGTTTGAGAGTCACAATTGCCTTTTTCCAAGCCTTCGTACTCGTGCGACGCATCCGACTCTGGCGAGCTTTACCAACACGGTTTTGGACGGCAACTTTCTCAACCTGCACGTCAAACAATTCTTCTACCGCCCGACGAACATCAGCCTTTGTGGCGCCAGCCACAACTTCAAACGAATAGGCATTATGGCGAGTTGCCCGATGCATGCCCTTTCCGTCACGAGAGGACGAACAATAACCTGATGCGGACTCAAGTGATCTGAAAACGCAGGAGGTGGTGGTATCGGTACACCCATCACTTATGCTCCTTTCCACCACGAGTCGGCTTCGCTGTTTGAACTGAAGCACGAAAAGCATCGATCGCCCCCGTTGTCATCACAACCGTCCGAGGCCTCAAAATCGACCACGCATTGAGTTCTGCGACAGGAGAAACCGACATCCCGGCTATGTTACGGGCGCTTTTCCAAAGGACTCCATCATGTTTTTCCGGAGACAGAAGAACCGTTTGATCTCCTAACCCAAGTGAAGCCAACATCTTCGAAACCACTGACGTTTTCGGGGCATCAAGCGAAACCCCATCAATCAACTTCACCTCGTCGTCTGCCAACCGAGAAGCCAACGCCATCCGCGTCGCTGATCGCAGCGCCTTCCTGGGCATCCGCCACCCAAAATCACGCGGACGTTTTGCAAAAATATGGCCACCTCCCCGTCGCGTACCACTTCGGCGACCACCAGCACGGGCATTACCAGTACCCTTTTGCCGGAATAGCTTCTTCGTCGAACCAGCCACTTCGGCTCGCGTCTTTGTCTTTTGGGTGCCCTGCCTTGCATTCGCCTGATACATCACTACGGCATCGTGCAAAAGCTGCTTATTAATCTCAGGCGCCAATTCTGCAGGGTCAATTTCATAGGACCCCACCTGCTTACCATTCATGTCATAGACAGCGAGATTCATTTGCCACCCGCCTTCTTTTTGCCAGACAAAGCATTTGATCCAACCTGATGAAACTTGTTTGTTTGCTGAACAACCACATAACTACCCCGAGGCCCTGGTATCGCACCTCTCACCAACAGAAGATTGTTGTCTTTATCCAGCTGAACCACTTTAAGATTTCGCATGGTCGATCGCTCGTGACCGTATCGACCGGCCATTCGCTTGCCCCGAAACGTTCGAGAAGGAGACGTATTTTGACCAGTGCCTCCTTGGTGCCGGTGAACTTTTTTCACACCGTGACTAGCCCGCTGACCCTTGAAGCCGTGACGCTTCATAACACCGGCCGTTCCTCGGCCCTTCGTAGTGCCAACAACATCAACGAACTCAATATCGTCAAAAACATCTAGATTGAGAACTTGACCAACCTCCACACCCTCAAACTCACCCCGCAATTCACGAACGAGACGCTGAGGCTCGCAATCTGCCTTCTGAGACGGCTTGACGCCTGCCTCCGTACGAGCTTTGGAACGCCGACCATCGAGGTTTGCCACCTGGCCTCGAACTGAACGACTCGCTAATCGCCGAGGCTTGTCGCGAAAACCGATCTGAATAGCAGCATACCCATCTCGATCTAATGTCCTAACAAGCAGAATTGGACACGGACCAGCCTCGATCACAGTCACAGGAACTACTGTACCGTCCGCATCAAACATTTGAGTCATCCCAACCTTTCGGCCAAGGAGACCATGCCGTCCAACCTTTTGAGCAACATCTGCGACGGCATTTTTTGATTTAGCCATGTTAATCCCGCCGGCAAAATAAGCTCACCAACCAAAAAGAGGATGGGGCACTCAATTTTGCAACCACACTCGAAGCCGTCTGAAAGCAGGAGCACCCAGTACCTTTCCCCACCCTAAGGGTGAAGTTCCGGGCCTTACCCACCACGTCTTGCAAGCATGTTTCTTCGTGCGCTCCTTTGTATCTCTATCAGTGAAAGGTTGTGGTTGGCCACGCAGTCCGCTACCGCGATGAAGCCTTTATTTTTATGTCAACTCCAGCAGGAAGGCTCAGTTTATTGAGGGCTTCTATAGTCTTCGCTGTTGCCTGAATGATGTCTATTACTCTCTTGTGGGTACGAATCTCGTACTGCTGACGGGCTTTTTTATCAACATGAGGGCCCGAAAGTACTGTGTATCGCTCAATTCTCGTTGGGAGCGGAATAGGGCCATGTACTTCAGAATTCGTTCGCTTCGCCGTGTCAACAATGTCTGCTGCACTCTGATCGAGAACAGCATGATCATATGCCTCCATACGAATGCGAATAATCTCCTGCGAAGCGGTAGCCACAATTCACTCCAAACAAAAAAAACTCTAAAACAGCCAGACAATACACTGGATGCTCAATCATTCGCAGAATGATAGCCCATATTGACTGAATCACTCGGAAGAAAGAACACGTCAGGTAAAGACACTTGACATCATTCTTCATTGCCGCGCCGTCCTCAGTCGTTTGAAACTGAACCAGGCGCTGCGGGATTGAGCCCCGAAATCTAAGAACCTCCCCGCGGAATGTCAACATGCTGCCTTTTCGTAGGCAATCTGGCCCCGAGGCTCTCGCCAGCCAATGCACTGCTATTCCTACAACCGCTTCAGCCGAATGTCTCTGAATTCCGCCCACATGGGCTTGCCACCATGGAGCTGAAGAGCCAAAACACCTTTGGACAATGCAACTTCGGGATCATTATCCGTGAAGTCAAGAATTAGTCTTCCATTCAACCAATGACGAATATGGTTACCTTCTGCACGAATTACCACATCGTTCCAGTCATCTATTTTCATGAGTGCGGTGAACCCTTCCTGATCGATAAGAGAGCCCGTGATCGTCTTGCCATCTTTTTCCCAGGTTGCTTGCTCCCCCACGAGGCATATTCTTTTGCGTTTTCCACCCTCGTCGTAAATGAAACCTGAAACACTAGGAAGTTTGTTTTCATTTCGTATTTCATGCTGATAGCCCCGAACAACCCACTCATTTCGGGCAGACGTATCTGTAATGTGCTTAGACCGGTACTGAATGCCAGAGTTATTGCTTGTGCTACAGCGAAAAGAAAGCCGTAATTCAAAGTCCTCAAGATCAGGTCCCTGCCATATCAAGAACGTGTTGCCGTTTGTACTTTTCTCCGCCGTCGTTTCACCATGCACAACTCCGCCACGAAGACTCCACAGACGGGGATCACCGCTCCACCCTTCCAGATCTTTTTCATTGAGAAGGATCTCCATACCCGAAGGCTCAGGATGAACAGAAGCTATCCCCTCATTGGCCATGATGTCAGAGCAAATGAATCCACATCCGATGGAAAACGAAAATACGATTGCTGTGACCAAAGTCTTCATGTGAGACACCTCATGGTTTCCGGGAGAACATTTGAAACACGTTTTGTGCAGTAGTAGCTATACCCATTAGGTATTCAGATTCAAGCCTGAACGAACCATTTCAGACATTTGGGAATATTTTTATCGATATCAACAAGAACTTTTTGAACAAGCCGACGACTCGCCCCGTAGCACGGTATAGAAGGTTAGTGCAACGCTAACCACCCACAAAAGCCCGTCGCAATGTCGGGCGAAACTTCCTGCCTCACCAAATCCTTGCAAACGTCGACTACTTATGTAGCAATAACTAAGTCAGGGGCACGACGGTAGTAGGGATCACGCTGGCTGTTTCGTCTAGGGACGGACCAAGTGGCACCACACCACAAACGGGAGGCTACCATGAGTTCTCGTGCTTTTTATGACAGCATCAGTGATTGGTTCGGCAGAACGCTGACCGGAAGATTCACAAGACAGCGCCGCCGAGCCTTCGAACGTCAACGTCGTCGGCTCAACAAACAGAACCACTCCCTTTCAACAGAGACCCTTGAAAAGCGAACTGTTCTGGCTGCCGTGATTCCTGGCTACGAAGTCGTCAACGACTGGGGAAGCGGCTTTCAAGGAGCCGTTACTCTCAATAATCAAGATACTCAGTCGTACACAGACTGGACCGTGTCTTTTGACTATGGTGCACAGATTTCATCCATCTGGGATGCAAAGATTGTTGGACAAGATGGCACCCGTTACACAGTTAGCAACGCCGGATATAACTCCGAACTCGATTCTGGCCGCTCATTGACGTTTGGTTTTATTGGAGCTCCAACTGAAAATGGTGGGGCTGACAATGCTCCATATTCCTTCTCCATTAATGGAGACTCCTTCGATGGAGAGCCTCTTGTTCCAATTGAACAGGAGGACTCCCCCTTACCTGGACCGCAACCTGCACCAAATCCTGAAACAAGTGATCCAGCTATTTCATTTTCAGTAACATCCGACTGGGGAAGTGGGTTCACTGGTGATGTCACACTTACAAATCGCAATTTATCGAGCGACGCACGGAATGGAGGCGACAGTAAAAGCACTGGCTGGGCTGTGATGTTTGATTTCGATGGAGAAATCACGAGCGTGTGGAATGGTTCACTTCTTTCGAGAGACGGGTCAACCTATACCGTTGTAAATGCTGAGTGGAATGGTTGCCTACGTGCCGGTCATTCAGCCAGTTTTGGATTTTCAGCAACTCGCGGTGATGCAGACGCTAAACCACGAAATATTTCTGTCGTGTTTGATGGATTCAATACACCTACGCCAGAACCAATTGATTACCCTGTCACCATACTGCCAATCGATGATCCGGTTGTTTCACCTGAGCCGGAAACCTCTCCCTTACCTCCCTCTGATTCATTGGGGCAAATCTTTGACATCAACCCATCTGCGGCTGACATCGTTGGGTTTGATCCATCTGTCGATACACTCAACTTTGGTGATTACTCTGTGCACAACCTGATCGTTGGAAAAACTCAATCTGGTGAAGTCGCGATTATTAATCCCTGGGCATGGACACCCGAATACCAGTTGGTTTCTGGCATCGGTTTTGATGCACTCAGCGTTGAAAACTTCGGTATTGTTGGAAATGAACATCTCCGACAAGACTTGGGCGGAGTGCTTTCGTGGGAACTGGGGCTTGGCCCAAGAAATCTAGACACGGTGTATATCCGCTCACATGAATATGGTGTTCAGGAACGTATCGAAAACTTTGACCCTGCAGTCAACAAAATTAGTTTTCTTTATTTTGGGACTCGTGAAC
>MDSZ01083934.1_pt1 | contig 25985 bp, 21 predicted proteins | sample 811201 | NCBI WGS metagenome assembly MDSZ01 (sample SAMN05326647, study PRJNA326480) | marine metagenome | isolation source: seawater | place: Indian Ocean: North | collected 2010 | reverse complement strand
TGCGCGGCCTGAGGGGTACCGTTGATCGAATTGTGCTTGTGTAAGTGGTTCTGCCTGCTTGTAGTCGCCGATGGTCGTGTTCTTTTTGATGTCTCGCTTTGCAAAGAGTCCGTCCCCTTTAGATCCTGCGTCTTTGACCTCAACAGGGGAATGTTGATAGCAGTACGGACCAAATTTGCACGTCGGCCGGCGGCACTGAGCCCCTGCCTTTGTTTGCCCGACGCACTGGTTGCACTTTGCTTCGCGCTTGCAGCTCATTTTTGTTTTTAGAGTTTATAATTTTTCACACACTTTTCCAACACAACACACACACACACACATGTCGCTGTACCCATGGACCGCCACCAGCGAGCTGCAGCACGACCTCGTCTATGGTGACGTGAAAGTCAGCAAGTCCGGCCTCAAGACCGTTGACCTCAAAATCCAGAAGGAGATCACCGTGAAGTTCGTGCTGCAGACGCCGCGCATGCGCATGCCCTTCGGCATCTCGGCCTACGGTGGCGACCTCAAGAGCTCCAAGCTGCAGCTCGAGTTTGTCGAAGGGTCGCCGTTTCACACCTTCTGCATGGGCATCGACGAGGCGAACCTGAAGCACGCCGTAAAGATCCAGTCGGCCCTCTTAGAGACGCGCAACAAGAAGGCCGAGCTCATTGCCGAGAAGCAGTTCAAGCTTGTGAGCGAGTCCAAGGGCGCCTACCCGCCCTCGCTCAAAGTGAAGGTGCCCTACACCAACGAGCTGGTGTGCAGCACCATCATCGTGGACGAGGATCACAAGCGGGCCACGGTCGACGACGTGCCGCGGCGTGGCGAGGCCATCGCCATCATCGAGATCACGGGTCTCTGGGCCACCGCCTCCGGGTGGGGTGCGACCACGCGCCTCGCGCAGCTCAAGTTCTTCCCCGAGTCGGATGAAGAAGAAGAACCTGCCCTCATGTTCACCGAATAAGTCCGGTGGCGCGGTCGTACTCGGGCGATTGGAAGCCGTAGGTGTCGATGTAGAAGGGCTTTGGCGCGCAGAAGTTGCCCCTGTCCTCCCGCGGCTTTGCCTCGTAGGCCATGACTGACAGCGGGTGAATGGGGTAAGCGGGCTGAAGCTGGTGGTCAAGCACGTACATTGTGCCACGGTCTGGTCGTGCTGCATAGACCGGGTCAGCGGACATGTTCCTAATAGGTAGAAGATCAATGTTGCTGTGCACCCCGCGCTGCCCAACTTCGCGCATGATGGAAGAGTTTAGCGCGTAAGACCGCTCTTGCGTCTCGGGCATAAAATTGCCATAGCCGTGGTCGCAATCACCGAAACTCGGTGGGCACTTGATTTTTACAGCTTGTGCGTTCTTACTAAGTGATCGCGTCCTAAAATGTGCCGCGTCATCGTACGCGGAGTTCCTGTACGCATGTTTTGGTGCTGTACTTGGCATTTTTTTTTTAATTACTAATAAAATTTTTTACCGGCTAACGGCCAGCGACAGACCTTGACCCACACGAAGCTCAGACGAGGTTTCAAGGACTGACGTCGTGGTAAGGTTTGTAATGGCAGGTTCGGCTTCGTCATAAGCTGTGCCTGCTGCGTTGAGCTTCATTTTATAGTAATTGGTGGGGTGCAGGCCTGAGATGTTAAACTCAATAAACGACGAATGGCCGCGTGAGTCGTAACCGCTCATGAGCTGCAGCGGACCATCGGTGAGGTTTTGACAGGACGGGAAGATGGCTGCGGAGTCGGCCCAGACTTGACGGGACGTAATTTGCGTGCCCGCGTGGTGGCCGTCAACAAAGTCGTGGCTGTACGCCATATCCCAGATTGCGTCGCGAGCCGTTGCCTGATATTGCGGATGCATGACGGAGTTGATTTTGTAGTTGTACTGCATGCTCCAGTCGTTGTCAAAGTGCCACCCTGGACGCGGGACACTCACACCCATAGGGCCGTAGTTCCACTTGGCACCAATATAGGGCGCAATAAACCGCAGCCACGGCGTCCAAGTGATCATGCTGTTCACGTGGGCGTCGCCGCCTGGCACACTGCTGAAAATAGGCCGTGGCATGCCAGTAAGGCTAAGATCTGTGCGCATGACCGTGTACAGCTTGTCGAGCGAGCCAGTGGACAGGGAGAAGCGGTGATTGTCGGTGGAGTTTGCGTCCCAACCCGACTTCTGGAAGGTGTAATACTCCTTGAAGATAAGGGAGATGAAGCCAAACTGCGCCATCTTGCCGCGCAGCATGTCGCCATAAGTCTGGTCCACGGAAATGGTGTCAATGGTCCAGTAGATATGCTCAAAAGAATAGTTGGGCCTTTGGTCCCACTTATCCTGCTCATATGCCTTCATCTCATCTTCCCACATGGAGCCGTTTTTGTCGGAACCAACAGTTACAAGACGCGATAGGGGCGCAAGCGTGAGCTGAATTTGCACCGCTCCGACGAGGTCGGTGGGTAGGTAGCGCACGCTGCTCTCCTTCAGAAAGCCGCGCCAATCGTAAAGGATTACATCGGCGCACGTGTTTGTGTTTGCTGCTACAGCATCAGCCGCTGGTGACGTTCTGTCTATGAGCGTATTCAGGGGGTTCTGCTGTGAGCCCCCTGCCTTTGTAATGCTATACTTGCCCTCGACCGTCTCACTTGCAACAGTAGTATCAGCTTGGAGGAGGTCGCCCAAATCTGCCGTTTCTACCTTCACATTGTCGGCGTCCAAGGGGCGGACAAATTCGTCCTCTTCCGACTTTGATTTTTCTGGAGGCCCTGCTCCTGCAAGACCAATGCTGTTATCAACGGTATTTCGCTTCATGAGGGGTTTGTCCAACAACGACTTCACCTTGTGCACCGTTGCATAATCAAGGCATCCTTGCTGCACGGCAGTGCCGTTCATGGAAATGGTCATGCGATCAATAAGCTGATGTGGATCCTCCGGTGCAACCACACGGTACGAGATTGGGGGTTGTGTTTTGTCATGTTTACCTACAAGGGAATTATCACCTTGAGAGCCTGTTGTGGTGAACACTGGGGCGGCAAAGTACGTGCCTGCGGTTTGCAGTCTTGCATGCATCTTAAAGGAGTGCAAATCTACAAGCGTATTAGAGGGCAACGTCACGGTAATGGTCTGCCCTGGCTGAGCCGAGTTTGCTCCCGCATTTTCGATGCGAAAGCGGTTCCGGTGGAATGCCGCTAGGCGCTCGGCCATGACGCGAAGGCCCTGTGGCACAAACTGCGAACGTTCTGATCCCATATTTTTAATCACACGAACATAATTTTTTTTTAGTTGTTGTGCGTAATGGTGTTCCGGTAATAACCCATAAAGCCTGCTTGCGGGTGTTTGGGCTCGTTATGCTCCACAATGTACGGTTCGTACGTGTACTCCATGTCTAGCTCAAACGTTTTCCCAAAGAGCTGGTTTTTGTAGTCCGGCGTCGTCTGCGGACCATTGCGCGAGTCGCCACCCATAGGGTTCTGATAAGAGGCATCAGGTTTGTAGGTCTTAAATCCATTTTCAATGCGCTTATGGTACGCCTGCAGAATGTCCTTGAGGGCTCTTCCCTTCGCGTCCACGAGACGGAAGTGCACTTGGCCAACATCGTCCAATTCAAGCTTGAGCGGCAGGGCTTGTGGGAATTGCGTTTCCCAACACAAGATGTTCCTATTTTCTTGGTAGGGGCTGAAAGCGGTCCCAATGACATCGCCATCTGAGCGCACCTCGTTTGACGGCAGTTTAGTGCTTCCCGGATGACCAAGTAGTACATCTTGTGGACTGTTGATTTCGTCCCCGCTCTGAGAAACTGTCGATTTTCCATCACCTGCAAAGAACCTCGTTCGGTAGAGAGCGGCCACGGTGTGTCCTGTGCCCGCGCGCGTTGCATTGTCCCAATTGGCTTGTTTGAGCTTGGGGTCCCATGAGGTTTCTTGCGAAAAGCTTTGGGTGTTGCGCACCTGCAAGTACCACAAACGTTCGTATAATTTCAGATAATGCAGGACCTCTATGACCTCGTGCCAATCGTGTTGCATAATGTCAAGTGAAAGCCGGCCGGTGCGGAGAACCAGGCGATGCTTGGTTGGCGGCTGCACCGACCACGCGCCGCTTGGTAGCGTCACAGTCATCCAATCGTTGATGTGCGGCACTGCGTGGTGATACACCCAATCCTCAATTTCCTGCCCATTTGGATCCATAGCAGTGATTCTTGCCGGGGTGTTTGGGTTTCTCACGGTGTTTCCGCCACCGGGAATTGTCAACACATCACCATCGGGAAAAGGGGCAAAGGGGACGGGCTGATATTGTGCATTATACCGAAGCAATTGATTACCTTCCTCAACAAAGTTATCATCAAATTTAATTGGTAAGTGATCGTCGGTTTTGGCCCGGTACCACTTCTCTGCATTTACCGCAAACTGATCAGAAAATAGGTGGTTTCCATCGTCATCATCTCCTAAATAAACCATGGTTTGCAAAGGGTCTGCCGGATTCTTTGGTGCGCACAGAATTGGGTTCGAACCATCGTCATCAATATAATGACCATTGGGGTAGCGAGGGTCCCCATCTACAGGATCGCACACCGTAGGATCTTTTTTGTTCTGGTCCCATACAACACCGTGCACAGTGGTCTTATCACCCTGTTTTAACAAAAAGGTCCCATCTGCCTTACCATATGGCGACACGGGCTTGTTGTATCGTGGATTGTGCAAGATCGGTGCAACACGACCACCCAACTGCGCAATTTTCTTGAGCGTTTTCTCATCACTATCTACAAACAAATTTGCCCATGTGCCCAAGAAATCCCCGTTTGCATCTTCGTACTGCATATGATCGTTGACATTGAATGACTTAAACGGGTTCGGTTGGTAATACCAGTCTACTGCAGGGGGAACCGTGTCATCCCCTGTTGACCAATACGGTTTGTAGTCTATAAACCTCTTCGTGCCTGTATTATCGACCGTTTCGAATCGCAGCGGTTTATGGCTGTACAAGGTGCCATCATTAAAAATGACAGCCACCGCATCATCTGGCCGGTCATCTGTTGAATAAACGTGGTAGGGAAAGTTCGGTTCACTGAAGGTGATTCCGTAATAATTTCCAAACCTACCCAGAAACTCGTTCCAGTTCATACTATGTGGCCTTCCATCATCGAATTTCACTGTTTTATAAGGGGTTGAATTGAAGCTGGGGTCGGGGTTGTCATGATCATGCAATTTTAGCCAGGTGGCGTTCATATATTCAATGTTGAAAGCGTCAGATTGCTTATTATTCTCAGAAACATCCTTTTGAAATCCATTGGGATAAACAACCTTGTTGTGCCATGTCTTATACTTCACAGGATCAAAGTGCCTCTCGTACGGTGCCGTCTCTCCTTCAAAGTTCGTAAGGCGCACATCTCCGTTTGTGTCTGTGTACCACGGATAAGATACTAGTCGCTTTCGTGTCAGCGTCCAGTCAGTTGTCATGAGATTCACGTCATCCTCTTCAGCCGGGAGTCCAAGATTTTGTAAATATCTGAATTCTCCTACTTTTGCTATGTGCGAGTAAAATGCTGAGACAGTTTCCCAAGGTCTGCTAAAATCGGGTATTTCGACAATATTCTCGATTTCGACTTCAACATCGTAGTACGTACCTGATTCATATAGCACATTCTTAATCAGAAGCGTCTCGCCAATATCATCTCTCGAAAAAGTGAATTTAGGAGCATCAGTAACAACAGGAATTTGACTTGTGCCAAAAACAAGAGCTATCCTTTGTTCCACACCTTCTGGTCCCATATATACTCTATAATTCATAGGTAGGTCGTCAGGGTCGTCGGGTTTATTGTGATAGTACCCGTGCATGCTCACAGGAGGGCTAAGCGTCTCCCCTGTAATATTGCCAACACATTCGTCGCAAATAAATGTGTCGTTCATTTGATTTACGAGCAGTGACGGGCCGCTCAGCTCTCTATATGAGTAGAACTCCTTTGGGTTATACGATGGGTTGTATTGCGTATTCCTCAAATCTTGAGGAACCGAAGCGCTAAAAGAAAATCGCCTCAAATTACTTGGTCCTGTTTCGTTGTTCTTAACAACCTCGCGCCACACCAACAGTTTGGCATCGCATATAATTTGCTGATAGGGGAGATTTGGTTTTCCTTGCTCTTCTAATTCCAAGCTCACAACTTGCACCGCGCTGGTAACCTTGTAGATAAGCTCCTCCCATATGTTCCCAACACCAAGACGATCAAAGCGGGAAAAAGCGCTGTATTTAATGTACGTTTGTGGGATCGGAACACTCGACAAGTCGGTGTTATTCACCGTAGGATTCACGTTCAATGTGAGGGAATACGACTTACCAAGGTACCACTTCTGATAAGTTGGATGCGCTCTGCCCCCATCTTCCGCACCGTTGGAAAAGAGGTTCAAATCGACCCTTGTTCGATCAAGCTCTTCACCACGAACCGTCCAATTTCCTATAGCGTACTCCGTCTCTGTAAAGGGAACCTTGTTGATACCTTGCACGCGGTTGCCAATATACAGCCCAGCCGGGTCGTCATTCTGGTCTGCTGATTCCGGGCCAAAGTCTTTGACCTTAACATTAATCTTGAAAGGCGGGTCATCCGTGGGTAATCCGTAAGTTGTGCGGTCCACGTAATGCGTATCAAAGTGAAAGGCCGGGTTCTGCCCTTGAATTAAACTCATACTTGGCACATTTTGTGCCACATTAGCAGGAAATGTTATTCCAGTTTGCTGATTTGCAAATCTCTGGTACCTGAATTCGTATTTATAATCGTTGGGATTGCGCAGAAACTTGAATGGCTGAAAGAAGGGGTTATTTGATTGGCGCATGTTCTCAATCATATAGTTTTTGCCCGTGTCGTCATCAAACTCCCACCATGGGTTTAGAATGCAACCGAAAGGGTTCCAATCAATTTTACCACTTTCGGGATTTGACGGCGCCTCAGTATTTATGAGTGATTCGTTTGTTGCCGCCCACCTGTCGTCGAGTTCTATGACCCTGTTCATGCGCACAAACTGCACGGGTTGATAGTCTGGGTTGACGTCCCAACCACCAGCCAAGCCCGCTGTGAATATGGGGTCAAAGTATGTTGGAAAATAATCCAGCCTATTCACGCTCGAGTAGCTGCTCCATGTATTATTGGTGAGCGGATTGGACAATTTAGAATTTGTCTCCTTGTCCGCGCGTGCCTTTTCCGGATATTTTGACAAATCCGTGCCAGCTGCAGGAATATTCAACCTTGGAATGCCATGGTAAAACGGGTTGAGAAGGTACGTTCTACGCGCGACCCTACTTTGGGACCCAACGGTTGGCGGATGCGTTTCACCGTTTGTTTCAACAAAATCTAGGTATGTTGCATTCACTTCTTTATCAATGACTTCCTTTTGTAAAAACGTAGGATCATACAACGGCACATATTCGATGTCTGGTGAGCCAAACTCGGTTGGCACTGCTCTATATGGACGCGCGCCTTCGTCAAACGTTTCTCCAACCATACGCTCCAAAGCGGTTTTGACGGACGCACCTGGATTATCTGTGAGAGGACCCCACTCCAAATATCGGCCGCGGCCCCATCGACTGTCTTCAATAAAGAATTCGTCTAAAGGTTCAACAGTCGCAAAGTCTAGCGTCGCATTTTGGCTCGAATTTGGGTCATTGGACATGCTCAAAGTTGGAGTTACTGGTATCCATGAGTCCCACCTTGGTTTTGGATCATCCTTGTTCACAATCATCTTTCCAAAATTGGGGTTACGCCGAAATTGCCTGTACTTCAAGTTGATAACGCCGCCAGAACCAGGCGGGTAGTGTTCATAGTTGGGTAGATAGATGACTTTGTATCCCTGTGGTGTAACATTAATGTCAGGATCATCCAATGTATTATCATCATAAGGATTAGGAATGTGTGACAAAACGAGTTTATCTACTTGCTCGTCCAGCAACGTATCGTGAGGCTCAAAGGTGTTCCTCACGTAATTTGCTTCTACATCAGCATCATCACGTCGTTGCAACGCATAAACCTGAGGATCTGGTGGCAGCTGCGACTCTTCCCAGGGATTATAGTTTGGACTCACAATACTCAATTGTATCGGTGTATCTTTTGGTGTGATCTGACCGTCAGTCCATCCTTGCAATTTGAACAGGTATTTGTTGGGGTCTAAGACATCCTCGGCTCGTACGCGCTTTTTACGTTCAAAGTCGGCCGCCGGCCACCGAAAATGGCTCAGGAACGGCGTGTGTGACGTAATGCGCTCCATTTTTTCCTTACTGAGAGCAAAATAATTTTTCCTTTTGCATGAGCTTGAGCGTAATGTCACCCTCCATGCACAAACTCATCTGCCCCTTCCAAAAAGCAATTGTCACCTCCGGCGACACGTGCTGCGACTTTAAAAAGTGCTGGATGTGGTTGAGCGCGTACACGCCCGATCCGGTCCCGCGCGCTTGAATCTCGGTCGTGACAATCTCGCCGGACGTGTGATCGGACTCGCCGCTCATTAGCAACGCGTCGCCTTTGAGCTCAATGAGCACGCGTTCGACGTGACGCAGGTTGCGCACCAGCGTTCGCAGGTGGTCCGTCCTCAGGGTGGCCCTTCCACAGGGGATGAGCTCTTCCACCTTCGGGAGCTTAGGCGTGCTCATGTTGAGCGTGGCCAGGCGAAAACGCGTGGCGTAGGTGTCCGTGTAGATCTCGCCGCACAAATCATAATCTTGCAACGTGAGGCAGACTTTTTGCTGCGCGGTCGCCGACCTTATCAACCGCGACAGCGCATCGGCGGAGATGCCAAAAGACTCGCCCGAGTCTTCGTAGTCGCCCTTAAAGGTTGCTGTAATGCTGACCCCGTCGGTTTCGGCGTGGGCCACCAGGGCCTCGGGCGTTGCGTGGAAGTACAGTTCGTGCACAAGATCACGAAGGCTGTCCACCGCCCGCTTAAAATCACGCGCATTACTTAATAGCAACTTCATTTTTCAACATTTTTTTATAACGCTAGCTTTTTAAGTACCGCATCCCAAATGAGGCATTGTTGCCGCCGTTTCTCGGGTGTTTTAAGGTGCGGGAGGTGCTGCGCAAGATCGGCGCGCCCAATCATTTGCAAGCATTGCCGCAGAAGGAATGGGTAAGACACAAAGTTATGCCGGTTTACGTCTACAGAGGCGATGACCTCATCAAACGCGCGCTGCACCCGCTCAAACAATCGGTACAGCCGATCAATGTCGTTGATTGACAGGTGAGGCAGGGCTTCGCCTTTTAGAGTGCTCAAAATGGACGGGCTGAGGGCGTAGTGATTCTTCAGACCGACGGTGCGCATAATTTGGCAAAGCCGATTGAGCGTGAGGTACGCAACCTTACAACGCTGTCGCACGAGTTCCGCCTCAATCAGGGCGAGCATTTCGGGCGGCGGTCGGTGCGTCACAAGGCTGTTCAGCATGAACGCGAAATGCGTCGAACGGCGGTACATGTTGCTCACGCGCGGCGGTGGCCGGTCGAAGGGCAAGAACTTCTTATGCACTTGGCTGCTCGCCTCGGAAAGGCCGCACCGCTCGCAGACGCGATCGCCTCGCGCCTCGTCTAAGACCCAGTCGCGCGCGCCACAGTGCGGGCACGACAGCGTGATGTACTCCACAGGCACAGGCGTCAGGCTCATCCGCTCGTCGTCGGTGAGCCACTCCGACGCCGCGCGCAGGTACTCAATGGCCGCCTCGCGCGCGTCCTCCGGTGGGTGCGCGAAGAAGTCAAAGAGCGCCGAGCAGTACATCGTCTCCTCCGATGGGCTCAGGCGCGCGCTCACGTTCTCATGCACCTTTTCATAGCAAGTGCGCATTTATCCCATTCAAAATTTTTATTTTTTTAACTCGAGTCTGAGCTGGGTGAATACACAAAATATCGGGTCAGCAAGTCCTTCATGGCGTGGCAGGTGCCAAGGAGCGCGTGGCTCCCGGGCATGGTCCGCTCGCCAACGCGCATCTCGTACAGGCGGACCGTTGGGTTGCCGCGCTTGAACTGCGTGGGCGCCACAAGCGTTAGGTGTTTTCCGCCGAACGCAAGTCCCGTTCGGGCGTCGTGCAGCTCGTCGACGATGACCAACTGCCCGCTTTCGATGACGGAGTAGAGAAAGCGGTTCGACCCTTTGAAGAGAGCATTGTAGGTGGCGTACCCGACGCAGAGCAACTGAAAGGTGTAGGTGCCGCTGTTCTCGCGGCGCGCGTACACGGAGATGCCAGGTACCTTGCGAAACGCGGCGTAGGCGTTGAGGAACTCCATCCTGGAGAGGGTCATATTCGAGATGATGGCCTGCACCACTACCCGCTGGTGCTTGATGCGGTGCTCATAGATTGTGAGCTGCGCCCAAACCTCTGACACGGCACCGCCATCCTCACGTGCGAAGCTGTCAATCTTCAGAAGGATATCGCTTGGCAAATCAAGGAGTTGTGTCATTTGTTGTTTTGCTTTGAAAAGAATGCAACCACCGCTGCTCGTCGCTTCCCTGAAAGCGGACAAAATGGAGGGTCACCTCATCTCCTCGGACCCACACAATGCCCTCGTCACGACGATGACGTCGACAGCCAGGCTGATCTCGCGCGCCATCGGCCGCCTGGACCAGGACATCCTCCTGCTGGACGCGACGAGCGCGCACTGGCGCACGGGCAACACTGCCTTCCGCAACTCGCGCATCTTGCGCATGCGCCTCAAGTGCACCCGCGGCCTGCGGTGGGTCACACTCAAGGTGTTCCGGAACGGCACGCTGCACATTACCGGCCACTACGGCGTGGACATCTGCTGCTTCGTCTTGGAGAAGCTGTGCGAAGCGCTCAACGCGCTCTACGATGACAAGACGGTGCACACCTACTGCTGGCTCATGGGCGACACCCTCCTCACCAACTACCGCATGACGCTCGGCCGCCGCATCAGCCTGACCAGCCTTGCCAGCCTCGCCGTCACGAACGACTTCCGCGTCCACCTTGACCCGCGAGACACCTCCGTCAACATCAAGTGGGAGGTCGACAACGGCGCTTGGGGTTCGATCCGCGTCTTCGCTACCGGTAACGTGATCGTATCGTTGCCTCGTGTAAGTCTACGTGCTCGGACGGCGGCCTTTGTAACCTTACTGAACTTTTTGCAGTCCGTTTAACTTTTTCAATGGCGCACTGACAGTTGTGCACGCCGTGCTCTGCGGACGTCTTCGCCTTTCGCTTAAAACTTTGGAGCGCCATGCCGATCTCAATGACCGCAAACACAATGAGTTGCACTACTTGCCTGGCAATACCGATTGCCTCCATTTTTTTTTATATCCATTTGTAGTCATACACAAATTTTTTGCAATGAACGCCCTCGGCTTCAACGACCTCTTCATCGGCGAAGTGGAACGCGTTTTGAGTCCCTTTGCGCGCGTGTCGACGTCCCTCCGCAACGCCGCGATCTTGGCCGTGGCGCACCGGCACTCGGTCTACGCCGGAGCCGACGAATTCCCTACCTCACGCGCCGACCGTGGTAAGATCGCCAAATCTCCGTACTTAGAAGCGCCGGATCCGCCAAACCCGTACAACTACGTCCGGCGCCTGGCCGCGCGCTTGGGCATGGCCGACGAGCTGCCCGACGTGTACGACGCGCTCGACCGCATCAACAAGCGCTTTCCGCTGCTAGAGCGCGCCATTACTGCCATCGTCGTCACAAACGAGAACCTCCCCGTCTCCTTCCTCTCCATCTGTGTCGGCCTCTCGCAGATGAGCATCACGCGCATCGTGTCTACGTGCCTCATCATGCCCTTTTCAGAGGTGAGCGACGTGCTGCGGCCACAACACATTGCGCCCGCACCACGCCGACCCACACGCCCACATGTCGAGCCTACCGTCCTCCCTCAAAGCGAGGCTGCAGACCTTCCCCACGCAGACAACGAGCAAAGCGCGATGCCGTCTGCCGCGTCGTGTAAGAGTGCATAGCGAGAGTCGCCTCTGTTGGAACTGCGCCTACCCGCACGTCGCGTGGAGCCTTCCGATCAGACGGATTGGTAGCACGTACCGAAGCATTGGCGCCTTTTGCAGCCCAGAGTGTGCAAAGCGGTACGCTTTAGACCGGATGGGGGCTCGCGGTTTGGAGTGCTGCGCCATGGTGAGCGAGATGGTGCGACAAACCGCTGGACCAAAAGCGCGATGCAAACCCGCGCCACCCTTCATGAGCCTTCGCGCCTTTGGCGGACCTTTGTCCCGCGAAGAGTACGTCCAAAACCGGTGTGAAGTTGTGCAAGGGAACGTAGCCGTAGAGTACCTTGTCACTGTAGACGGTTAAATTTTAAACAATGGTGCTAGTACAACTCTCTACAAGGTGGCACCGTACGGACATGGATTTTTCAATGCGTTCGCGGATGGCTTTTTTTCGGCCCCGCTTCTGTCTTGGGGCGCCCTTGCGGGCCTGCACGGAACGCGCAAAGGTTTCTAGGTCTTCGTACAAGTCTATGAAGAGCACGTCGTCGCGCTCAATGTGAAAGATGGACATGCCGCGTGTACCGCAGTAACACACGTAGTCGCACCACTTCCGGTTTGTGCATTGTAGTTGTTGCTGCATCTGCAGGTAGTAGCCGTACGGCACCGTCTGGTGCGGACCCCGATATAACTGGTGGTAGGGGCATTTCACTTCTAAAAGGCCGTCATCACCAATCAGACCGTCGGGCGAGCCGGCAAGCCACTCGATGGTCGGATGTTGATGAAGCCCGGTTGGTTGCACTGTGCATCGCTTGTAGGCGGCGTAGGCGGCAATCGCCTCTTCTTCATGAGCAATGCCCCACTCGGTAGCAATGTTGCCTTCAAAAGAGTCCGTGCCGATTGCGCGCTCATATGCCGCCTTACGAGACACATATGCAACCTGTCCTAGTGCCGCGCCCACATTGGAGGCGGTTAGCTTGTTTCGTCGTTTTTGGAACCACTCGGCGGTTCGCTGCATTCGTCTTCCTCATCCTTCTTCTCGTCTCTTTTCTTTAAGTAGTCCCAGGTGATTGTTTCGGCCATGAGTTGGTCCATTTCGGGGTAGTCGCGCAGCAGGCATGCAACCAGGGCCTGTCGCTCCTTGTCTATGTGCGGCTCGTGCCGCGGCATCTCCTCCGGCTCCTTCTCTTCCTCCTTCTCTTCTTCCATTCTTTGATTAAACTTTACGGCGCTTGTTCTTTAAGTCCTTCCTCATCCCAATTTTTCTTACCATCTTTAATCTGCCCCATTATCCAATTTGCGTTCCGATCGCCGTGCTCAGCAACTGCCAGTTCCGTTCGATACTTGGGGAGCATCAAACCAAGGTTTTGCTGGTGTTCGCGTTGAAGCCGCTTGTTCTGCATCTCTGCCCGTTCCCAATATGTGTCCACGTTGTCGTCGGTCTGGAGCTTCTCTTGTATTGTGTGAAATCTAAAGAGCATGCCTTCCAACGCTTGACGGAAAGTGTGCTCCGGATTTGTGGTGCCCACACCGTAGTGACCTCCGGCCTGCGATTCAATTTTATCCCGTCGTGCCGCGTTTGCAGCCGCATAGTACTCCGCTTGCAGCTCTGGGTCGTTAAAACGAGTTCGTTCTTGGTTTTTGATGGGTCGACCGTCCGAACCCGATTTTGCGGCCAACTCCTCTGCCTTTCTTCGCTCGTTTATAAATTTGAGAACACTTTCAGTGGCCGCCTCCAACACGAAAAAGGTCGCAACAACCTCTGGAGCGATGAGTCCGGCACCCGCAGCCATTAAAAGGCCAACATTGGTAACAGCAGCCCCCACTTCGACCCCCATTTTCTTTGATACATGAAGCGGTGCCCAATCAGGCCCATAAGTAGGACCTTCATCGCTTATGTCCGCGACGTCTGCAAGTGATTCACCAAAAACAATGCCCAACCCTGCCACTGACGACGCGGCAATGGTTTCAAAAGCCAAACCTGTCTTAAAAAGTTTGTCCACAAGCATTGCTTCCACCACGCCACCGCTAGTGGAGGCTGTTACAATTTTTTCGTGCTCATCCATAATGTTGTCTTCGGGATCAATTGCCACCAACGCGTCCATGGTCAGCATGTACGCAGACTGATTTATACCTAGACGACTAGCGCCTCGAAGCGCTCCTTTTAGAATGCTTGTCGCCGCTCCCCCTACAGTAAAGGGCTTTTTTGCAGCTATAGGCTCTCGCAAATCAGTTGAAGAAGGATGAGGACTTGCTGCTGTCCGCGCAATCAGTTCTTCATTACCTACAATCTCGATGTTAGGTGATCGCGAAAAGTGATTCCAGTGATGCGCTTCAATACCAGCTCGCGCATCTTCGCTTGGGACCTGAAAATGCCGGGCCAGTGGATTATTGTGCATGCCCAAATGTCGCATATTCACGTTAAAATAGTCATTTGGATGCGAGTAGGTGGTGTGCACTCCCCTACCAAAATTGACGTCGTCAGCGCGGACCATCGGATTAATGGATATCATGTGCGATATGTACCCTTCGCTTGCAAGCCGATGCCCGATCCCGCCCTGAGAATACCCGAGTCCAATCGGTGGCTTTCCACCGTTTAAATTATCTCGAATATTTACCAATCGATGGCTCAGAGTTTCGCGCTGAAAATCGCGGTAGGCAGACCCAATTCCAAAAACATCCCTCATGACTTCCGCGTTTGTTTGCACAGGGTTTCCATGCAAGTCCAGCTCAACCCCTTCAGGTGCAGCAAACAAACTGCCCGGCCTTAAATGCATCGTACCCCCTGGTCCATAGTGATTTGCATTATGTTCCAAATTGCCCCGGATGTTGACGTACACTTCTCCCTTTTTATTTTTAAACACCAACATCTCCTGGTCCGAATGAGTTGGGTCAAGATCACCAAAATGCTCAAACATTCCCGGCGGTATGGGGCTCTTACCTTGCTGCGATAGTGCAGCCTCAGCCTGCCATCGTTCTTTTAGGTACGAACCATGCTCAGTGTCTCCAATAGGTACTAGGTTTTTAAGATTTCTTGATGAGCCTTGGTGATGATCTATGATTTCAAAGGTCGATGGATCGTATATGGGGGTCCTGTATGCTTCTGGATTAAGGGACGGAACTTGCATGCCGTTTCGCTCCATCATCTTCATCATATGTGCATAAATGACCCGTCCGGCGATAATGTTGTGGAAATCTTGCAACCAAGACATAAAGTAGATCATTTCAGGCACTTCATTGGTGACGGTGGAAGCACGCGACGCTTTATTTACTTTTGGCATCCCGTACAGCATGTTATGAATCCACACGGCCTTTCTTGCTTGCATGATGAAAGGTTCAGCATTCTGCACGGCTTCGCGTACATTCACACTCACCTGTGGAGCGGTTTTTCCGAATGCTTTTGTTGTCATCGTTGCAAGCGATTGCGAAGAAAAGTTGGACAAATTAAGATTGGCCAAATAGGTGGGCAAATTCAAAATCTGATTCCATAGCCCTGTATCATCAAATTGATCCAGCAGGTCCATGTATGTCTCCATTGACCACAATCCCGGATCGCCGCGCGGACGTATCGTCAAACTAGGAACCCCGTTGTGCTCGGCACCCAAAAAGTTCAGAACTTTGAGGATGAGTGAACCTTCAGGGAGTGTTTCGTTCATGAGGCTCATAGGCGTGATAGGGTTGAGGCCGAAAAATGGCACCTTCTTGTCAAGGCCAATCTTCATACCGAGGCCGCCACTGCCTAAGTGCGCAACAACCTGCGTCATGTCGGGGTAGGCATTTATAAGACTGGTCACTTGTGCTAGATTTGGTTCGGGCCGCACGGCTTTATCCCCTGCAATCGTGTTCAGCGCGAGGAGGCCATTCTTAAAGACCTCGTGCCCCTTTTGGTTTGCCTCTTGCACTGCCGACACCATCTCCTGCAGGGAGAATTGACCCTTTTGCTGCGCATGCTCTACGCTGTCTCTAAATGGCACTGCCACATCCCGTATGGAGTAATTACGGCTCTGCTGCACCATTGTTTTTTTAGTCTAATTTTTATTTGTTTTCGCCATAGACGGTGTGATGCGGGCAAAGTGGATTAGGAATGGAGTAACCGTGCGGTATGGCACCCAACTGTAGACTTGCAGGGGCCACGTTCTGCGGCTTTGTATCACCCGTATGCACCTTCGTCTTGTTGAAGGTCTCCTTTATTGGTCCAACATGCGGCTGACCCACAGGTATTCTTTTTGTTGCGTTGCTTCTTCCACCCGACGCGACTGCAAAGATTGCGGTCGGCGCCGGACGCTCCCACTGCGAATGGTTCTTGATGTCCTGCATGCTGCGGGTGTCTCTATCGACGACGACCGTCGAAAAGGTACCGCGCATCGCTAAATCGCGCCGATCCATTTCCAAGCCAAAACCCATCGGTTTTTTTTTGTTATTGTGAAGCTATTTTATTTTTTGTTTCGAGACCGGTTTGCATGCACACTCGTTGCTCTTAAATTACTCGCCTTATTATTCTGCGCGTTACCGTCCTTATGGTCCACATCCTGACCCTTCCTCACTTTCCCCGCTTTTAGCATCGACCGACGCGCTTTGGCTCGAGCAGCCTTTTCTCGTCTATGTTTCTGCTGAAGCGGTGTCACACTACTATACGGTCCACGGCCATAATAATCCTTTGTCTCTTTTACGTAATTTCGGCACATGTTTTTATTTAGAACCCAAATTTTTATTTATCTTCATCCATGACTTTGACCTTCCATTAGTGGGACTAAACGTTTCGGGGCATTCCTTGCTCGTTGGGCTCTAGATTCCGTAGGAGGAGTTCGACGTGCAGCGAAAGCGTCGAACCTAGGACTTCTCCTCGGTTTTTGAGGAGTGACGCTCGGCCCTTTATAGTTATCAACTACATTACGCATAATGTTTGATACAAATTGTTGAGTAATGTGATAAGGAAATTGATCTTCAGCCTCTGCTACTGCATTTTCCAGCCTTTCATTTGCAGGGTCAGCACGGAGAGCCCCACGTAGGAGATGCCTGGCAGGCGCTGTTACACCATCAACGGTCATCATTTCCGGTGCCCCACTCGGGGCTGGGGCACCAACGCCGGCCTCAGAATCCGGCGTAGGGGGTTCTTCTCCTACGCTAAACCCATCGACGTAATTTTCTGTCGTAGATCCCGCACTGGACACCAGAGGGGATGGATCTACGGCAGAGTAAAGTGAGGATGCTGAGGATGAGCCTACTGACGCCCCATATGACATAGCAAATGGACTGGAGGGAGCAGCGTTAAATGCTCTAATTATACCAAGGTTCCGCTGCCCCGTGTAGTTGGGATATCTGTGCAAAAGCTGTGTTTCCGGCTTCCTTGCCCAGTCATCAGCAAATGCCTCTGAAGCCTGCGCGTCCGAACCGCTGAGAAAGTTATCCGGACGCAAATGAAAGTGCGGTGTGTCGTCTGAAAGATTCTCTGGACGCGAAGCGTAGCGCACGTTGGTCTTCCAGTGTTTGTGAAACTTTTTGATTGCCTTCAATTCACCTGCCTTATGTGGCCGCGTCGTGCCGGCAAGCGAGTTGACACCCTTTGCGAACATGTACCGATCACCGCCATCCACCCAAGTGTGGCCTTCTTTCGGGTAAAACTCTAGGACCGTGCCCATTTTTTTTACTTTCTTATATCCAAAATGTTTTTTCTTAGCGCATGCGGAACATGTCATCCCACATCTGCTCCCTGCCAGTCCATGGGTACACCTTCTCCTCCTCCTCTTCCTCCGGCTCCTTCACCTTGCGCTCCCTTTTGCGCACCACAATCTCCTCCTCCGACGATGACTCTTCAATCACAATGACGCGCTTCTTCTTTGGCCGGCGCACCACAACCTGCTTTGTCTGCATTGCAGACTGCTGCTTCTGCTCCTGCCGCTTCGCTTCCTCTTCCTCACGCCTTTGCTCCTCTTGCGGATCCTTCTTACGAGTCACGACTTCGTAATCCTCCTTCTCCTCTTCCACGTTCTTCTCGGCGGCCGCTTTTTTTGCTGCTCGAATTTCGGCCATTTTCTTGCGCCCGGCCTCGAGAGCTCGCAGCTGCGCTTCGGTGCGAGGGCGCTTCTCCTCCACTTCTTGTGTAAAAGACACTTCCTTCTCCTCTTCCATTTTTTCACCTTTTACACGTTGGAGTATTCTTTTAACTACCGGATCTGCGCTTCGTACTCCCTGTTGCGCTCGCCGCTGTTGATGACCCCCGCGGGCGGCGCCGTGACGGGCACCTCGTCCGAGTCGCAGCGGTCGTACAGGAGGAACTCGTCAAAGTTGCGCCGGAACATGGACGGGTGCTCGTCCTTCTTGTGCAGGTCAATGAAGAGGAAGTCGTGCTTCTCGCGGATGGCGCGGTTGTAAACATTATAAAAAGTAAGGGGATCCACCTCCCCTCCAACCTCTTCGGCCACGTCCTCCAGCTCCTTCTCCGACTTGGTCTGGAACAGGATGACCGTCGTGGCCTGGTTGCGGATGGTGCGCGTCAGCCCGCCTACCTGCGTCTTATAGGACTGGATCAAGAAAAATAAGGAAATGCCCAGCGCGCCGCCCTTCTTGAATTGCCCCAAGTGGCGGTGGTAAATCGCCAACTGATTCAACTGCCGCGGCCGCGAAAAAATGCCGCTGCCAAGCATGTCGTCAAAGAGGAGGCACATCATTGGTTCGCGCCCTCCCCACTTGTGATATGGCGGCTTCAGCTCGCCGTCCACCAGGAACTCTAGTAGGCGCTCCTCGTTCCACGTAAGAGGATCCGTTGAACCGTCCTCTAACTCGCGCATGACGCGATCGTACCGCAGCTTCTTCTGCCAATACGCCTCAAGGAGGTCGCGCTCCTCCTCGACGGCCAGCTTGATTGCCGAAATCACGGTAAGGTCGTCTGGATCTGGGAAAACGTCCTCCTCGTTGATGCCAAGGTGCGACATCATCTCCTTGTTTGAAGACATGGAGGGCGAGATGGCGAAGATGCGGTCAAACTGCATTTTTTCGATGAGGTTCACCGCCGCAACGGTCTTGCCCGCACCGCGCTTGCCAATAACGAGGGTGACGCCGTGCGCCTTGGGGCACATGGGAGGCGTCTCAAACTTGAAGGCTTTGGCCTTTGGAAGCTTGATCTCCATGCCGGGCGCAAAGACCGTGCCATTCTCGGTGTTTGCGCGCGCCGATGCAAGGTGCTTTTTGTTGCCCATTGAGAAACCTAAAGTCAAATTATTATTTTTTTTTAATTAGGCGTGGTCTGGCCACCCTCAAGGATTTGCAACCATGTCTTCCAAAGGTACTTGATCGCGCCATTGCCATCGTCCGCATTCGGATCAAAGTACTTGAGACGGACGCCGCGTGTGCTAAATTCCACTCGGTACCCATTTGAGGCCAACTGCCTGCCTTTGTCTGACGTGGAATTTGCGGATGCGCTGTACCGACCAGTCAGTGCGTCCAATTCCAAATCCTCTTGCGTCCACGACGCTGCGTTCGCCTCACCCCCCTGACCAGTATTACCATCGGTGATGTAATTATCAAACAGCTCAAAGTGCGACCGCTCCTTACCACCCCAGATGTTGGACCCATTCTGGCTCTGCATGCTGTTTGCGGTCACCTTGCCTGTCACGGTAAATTTGAGGTTCTTGATCCCTTGCGTTGGGCCTGCCAAACACATAGAGTCTGCATGTAAATAGGTACTGCTGTTCTCAAATTTCAGGATGCGGTCTTTGCCATTAATGATGGTGACTCCAAGGCGCAGCTCCTTCTTCACGCCGTCGAGCACTGTATCCGAACCCGTCACCTGACCATCGTCGAAGCGCAGCTCCTCCGCCGTAAGAACGCATTTCTGCGGCGTCCTGTTTCCATCCATGACTGAATTCTCTTTGGAGATGTAGATCGCCTCATGCTTACCGTACTCCGTTCTCACCCCTGACGCGTCCGCGCGTGAGAAGAAGGGATCAATGTGCCCAACCTGCATGAACGTGTTGTACTGCCGGATTTCCCATGGGGCCCAGTTCGTTTGGCCTTCGACGATGCGATCGTCAATGGTGTAAAAGTGGCATTTCGTGCCGAGCTCACAACCCTTCTGCTGCTTCTCTGTGAGGACGTCATACGTCCAGGCGTTGTTCATAGTAACCCCTTGAGTCTCAAAATCCCACCCTGGGTGATCAATTGAGCCTGCGTAGTGTGCAAACCGATCATAAGAGTCTGGTGGCGCCCCTCCTTCCCCGGTGATGTTTATCTTGTGCACCCGCCAATACACCGGCTTCTCTCCAAACACCAGCTTCGTGCCGTAGTCCATGCAGACTTCGGGCTCGTACGCGTGGTGCTCTCCATCCCATGCACCTGCACCTGTGGTCTTGGTGTCCCTCGTCGCCAGCGCAAGGTATGGCGCCGCTTTGTCGGCTGTCTCCTCGACCTCCCAATCGTCAAAAACCCTAAAGCCTTTTTCCCTTTCCCAGAAGATGTGATCAGGTGCTCGAACCACCCTCAAGTCAACCCTCTTCTTTGATTTCTTCCACTCAGCACCTTCAGTTTCGAAGCCCGTGATGAGGCACTCGAGGGGTTCTCCGCGGACCTTGCCATTTTCGACAAAGGTCTGCACTAGGAGCGGGGCGTCCACGTACACCTGAAAACCGGCCAACGACCGCTGCGCTATATCGTCCCGCTCGATGGTACTGATCTGCGAATCCAAAGTAAAGTCGTACACAATAAAGTTGAACGTGTTGCTTTGCGTCACAACGCTCGTAGAACGCAGGTGCAGCACCGTGCCGCGATCCTCGCCAAATGGAACAATCTCAAATGTGTGCTCCGTCTCCTGCCACTTTGCAAAAGCGGCCGCATCCTTGAAGCGCAGCACGAGTTTGGCGTTCAACAGAAAGGACATGCGGAACAGGTTGTTCTTGTCCGACGCAAATTCCATGACGGATCTGAACTCCGGAAAAGATTCCGACGGCACATTTGGTCTAAAATCAAAGGCGTAGCCGCCAGATTCGGCAATGAGTTGCTCCTTGGTGCCGCGCACATTTGGTGAATAAAAGCGAATGTACTGACCCACGTTTTGCGCACCAAACATGTAAGCCTGCTCTGTGGGAAAATCGAACCAGTCGTCTGGAAAATCCTGCCCCATGTCATCGTATTCACTAAAGCCAGTGTAGCAAAAACCAGTCAAATTTGGACGGAGTAAGCCATTTTCATTAGGAAAATATACCACTACACGCTGCGCGCGATTCACCATTTCGGCCTGTTGTAAAGCAGATGCATCATCAGTTCGGCCTGTTGCAGATTGGGTGCTCAGGTGCATTTTGACGCCCTTTTGCTCGCATCGCTGCCTTATAAAGGCAAAGCTCGTTCTGTCCAACTCCGCATCGCCTCTATTTTGGGACCTATTAAGGTACCCTGCGTCAAGATGCTCGAGCTCATCTGACCTGAGGTGCTTAAACTCTAATGACCCATCCAAATCCATATTGCTGGGATTGAGACCTGCATGATATCTTCCATTGTACTCTCCTCCAGGATTACTGTCAGTTATCCTTTTGGTGATATCCCTGAGAGTAAGGGTAGCCCGGTCGTCGATGTAAGGGTATCTCTGATCTGACCCGGCGCAGTACAGAGCACCGTTAAAAGTCTGTTCGCCATTGTTGTCGGCGTTGATGAAGAACAGGTGCAAACTTTGACTTTTTTGTCTAAGATCTCCGCCTGGAAAAAGGTATTTCCGTAAGCCTATCTCTGCTGAATAAGTCGGCCTCTTGCTCCAAGTGTCATCGTCCTCTTCTGGAGCATGCACGATAAATGTGCAATATGGACCAGTATTATCGTCGGGCCCAGTCGGAGGCTGCATCTCACCAAAATGCCTGCTCAAGCGGAATTCGCGAGGTTGTATACCGGTGACGGTGTGGTCTTCGTGTGTGATGCCCACAAAGTTTCTAGTCATGACGCTTCCTAGCGTCCTAAGCTTCCCCCTTGGTAGATCACCGTTGTAGTAATCTAAATAAACGAGGTTTTCCGGAACAGTAGATGCCACATTGAATCCATCGCCAACTACACCATGACTTGCGTCTGAAATTATGCGTCTCAAACCTAACTGGGTTCCATTTGGGTCTGCGTTAAGGATATCGTTTACAATGGGGGTCATCTTATTGGTGAAGAATTTGAAACCTACACTGGTATCTTGCCCTTGAAAACTTTTACCCTCATGCGCGATCGCATCGGCCATCACCGTGAGCCGCGGACCCTCGGTGTACGCCTCCTCCTTGCACAGGATGAGTTTGGGGTTGCCCCCGTCTTTTACAAAACCCAATTCGTCGCGGGATAGGTGATGCAAAAGCAGCTCCCTCGCGTTCCACGTAAACTTGCCTTCGTTTTCTAGGGCGTCATCTGCAACATCTTTACGCAATTGGTACCCTCCAAAATTAATAACCGGGTGCTGATAAAATACCTTCGAACCGTTGACCAGATTAGACGTTTCAGTGCTAGTCAACGTAAATCGCCGATTGTCAAAGCGTCCGTCTCCTTGGAATAATTCCCTAAAATACCCTATGTTATCATCAGACGCAGTACCCACTTGCAAGATCTTTGAAGCGATAACAGCATCCTCAAAAGTGGGAGTGCCCTCCTCTTTGTTTTCTAGCAAAAGTATTGGCGGCACAAAGCGCAAGTTGGACCCATATAATTCTTGTCTGCGCTGTAAGTATTTTAAATGAAACCCTTTCTCAAACGGACTTGGTCGACTTCCAAAGCTAATCAGGTCTTGCCCATTGGCAAAAGTACTGGTGTTGTTAACCAAGATGCAGTTTGCCTCCAGGGGCGTTACGCCAATGTCTCCCGCGCTACCACCGACAGGGTTGCCATTGATGGTGAGTTCTCCGTCTTCGTTTGTGGAGACAAGGTTGTCGTTGATGCGGAGTCTCTGGGTGGCAAGCTCGGTCAGCACCAGGAAGAAGCCATACGCGCGGTAAGCCAAGTGGTGTATCATTTGTTTGTTCTACGGAGATTTTTTTTTAAATTTCAGTGGCGTTGCACACGACGAAGATCTCGCCATTGTCGCGGATGACGATGGGGAACACGGCGTCGTCGAACATGCTCTCCGTGATGGCGCTCCGCCTGATGACTTCCAGCATGTCCAGAGGGCCGCGCTCCACCACTTGCGCGATGGAGATGCAGACGCGTGCGTCGGCGCGCTGCGAGTGCCGCGGCGTGACGTGCACGTACGTGATGGAGACGTAGCGCTTCTCGTCGTCGTCGTCGTCGTACATCGCTTGCACCGAGGCCATGAGGGACATGTACACACCGTTCGGCATGTTCTCCTTCTCCTCATCAATGACCTCTTGCAGGCGGCGCAGGGCAGTGGGCACGGTCATGTGTGTGTGTGTTGTTAAGTTTTTTTTACCACTCATCATTGTACGACTGATCTTTTAACAAGCTCCAGGTCGCACGGCGCCGGGCGCGCCACTCTTCTACGATGAGTGGGTCAAGGTCCACTTGCAGACCCATGTCGCTACGATACTGATAGTACGCCAGAGGATCTTGAAAGTACAGACGCTCAGCCGAGTAAGGCTCGCGCACGCTAAAAAAAACTCGCGAACCCACACTGTTCTCAAGGACGTCGGTAGCGTACGGCCTCCACACGCGTCCAACAGGCTGTCCTGTCGTCTCACAAATGGTGGGGTCCCACGTGGCGAGGTAGACATACAGCACTCCCATCTTCATTCACTTCTTAAAAGACCTTTAACACTTTAACAGTGTGACGTGGTACCACATGACGAATGCCACGGTGTACACCACCGCAAGCGCGCCGCACAGGCCGAGGGCGCCGTAGGCCCAGAGCCCGTAGAGGGCGACGAGGAGCTTAATGCGCCACGTAACCGAAAGGCGTGCCGTCGGCATAGACCTTGTCGTTGAACAGGCTCAGGCCCTTCTTCTTAACCTCGACGACGTGCTGCCGCGTGTGCTCCTCGCCGTGCCCCAAGTCGAGGGTTGGCGCGTTGCCGCCGCGCGCGATGACCCGCGCCGATTGCAGCGTGTAGAAGGAGACCGGCTCGCTGGCTTCCCCTGCCGCGACGTCCGACCACTCGTCCTGCCCAATCTTGAGGCGCTTTGGAAGGCCCTTTGTCGCCGACTGGAAGGCGCCTAACGAAAAAGTGTCGCTCCAAAACGGCTCCTTTGCGACCGACTCGGAGTGCATCTTCGCGCGAAACGAGCGCTGCTCGAGGATGGGATAAGGCGCCGTCTCGTCCTTCATCTTGCCGAGGACGCCCTTGTTCGGGTTCGGGTACGGCGAGCCGTTGGGGTACTTGTAACCCGAGGTGTCCACGATGTCGCGCAGGAGGGGCTTTTCTAGGACGTCCTCGTACCACGTGCCGCCCTCGACACAGAAGCAGAGGGAGTCCGTGTCGCTGAAGAGGAGCTTCACCCTGTCCTCGTAGACCGGCTTGATGTGCTCGTACCAGGCGGAGTACATGATCACCTTGCTCATCGCGAGGATTGCTGCGCCCAAGTAGATGGGCTTGTCCATGAGGACCTCGTGCTTGCGCAAGGCGTAGAAGCTCGCATCCCCCACATCCATGATGGCGCCTTCAAAGAGGGGCTGCGACGTCAGCTTGAGCAAGGTCTCGCCGTCGGAGTTGTAGATGAAGTGCATTTTGAGGCGGTCGCGCACGTTCTCCATGGTCTTGCCGTAGACGGAGTTGACCATGAGCTTGCGCAGATCCTTCTCCGCGGTGCGTCCGGCCGCCGCTGCCTCCTGCCGCTTCGCCGTGTTCTCCATGACGTACGACTGCAGCCAGGGCTTCATAACGCAACTGAAGACGCGATGCACGCGCTGCACTTGCAGACCGAGCCGGACATACAGCTGCAGCTCCCCGCCCCAGATCCGGTAGGCGCTCTTGTCGTGCAGCGTGCACAGCAGCTTCGTAGTGGGCTTGTACGGCTTCGTCCCGTATTCCTGCGTGTAGATGTCCTGCATCTCCGGCGCAAGCTCGTCCCATTGCGGGGTGCGGCGCTCCGGCGCGAGTGGGAAATCGCGGTGCTTCTCGTGCAGCTCGCGCGGGTAAATGAGGTCCACCTCAAAGAAGTAGCCGCGCCCACTGCCCTGCTTGTAGTCGATGGCGTCGTTGATGTCCATCCACTCCTGCACGGTGTGCGACGTCGAATCCTCTTGCAGATCCGTGTACGGTAGGGAGTGCGTCATCGCCTTGCCGTACAGGTTGTTGGCGTCAATGTAGACGATCTGCGTAAGCGGCTTGAAGGGGTCGTAGTTTGGGAACCCCGGCATGTTGGCGATGGTCTCCCGGTAGATGGCGACGCTGATGCCGCCGCGGATGGCGCCCTCGAACCACACGACCATCTCCTTGTCGTAGATGTAGTCGAGCTTCTGCTCCGTGTACTTGAGCATCGCCTTCCAGCTGAAGCCCGGAGCCGTATATGACCACGCCGGGTCGAGGCCGAGCGACTCGATCGCCGCTTCGCGATAGCAGGTGAAGACGTCCGCCAGGCCCATCACGTCCATGCGGAGGTAGTGGTCGTGCAGGTCGCCAAAGGTCCTCCACCCGTAGTGCGCCACCCGCGCCTCGTGCAGCGCCCATGCCTCGTCGCTGACCGGACCTGCGAGGAGCGTGGTAAAAGCGTCGCGCGGTGGGATAGGCTCGTCAAACTGCGCGCAGGTCACAAGCCAGTCGTACGGGAAGCAGGTCTTGCCAACGACAAATTCGGGACGCTCTTCGTACTCCGCGCGCAGGTGCGTAAAGTGCTGGCACTCCTTCAGCAGCGCGTCGAGCCCCTTTGTCAAGTGCGCGATGGAGTCCTTCAACAGGATGCGCTCTTGCTTTTGTCCCTTCTCTCTCTTGCTGGAGAACCTGATGGCCTTCTGTTTGTTGAGGCGACCGCCAATGAGGTCAACGTCCCAGTCGAACGTCTGGTCGGTAAGGCTGAACGTCTCGAAGGAGCGCAGGATGTGGCTGAGGTCGTAGTTCAGGTTGTGGAACCAGACGTTGACGACCAGCGGCTGGCTGTTGCCTTGGCACGCGTAGATGTTGTTGAGGCGGTAGTAGGTGTGGAAGAGGCGCTGCAGGAAGACATAGCCCACGTCGGTGTCGTCGTTCTCCGCGCGGAAGGCGTAGTAGTTCTGCAACG
>MDSZ01172079.1_pt1 | contig 25996 bp, 22 predicted proteins | sample 811201 | NCBI WGS metagenome assembly MDSZ01 (sample SAMN05326647, study PRJNA326480) | marine metagenome | isolation source: seawater | place: Indian Ocean: North | collected 2010 | reverse complement strand
TTCAATTTCAGTGTTGAATGGGTTCGGTGCTATAGAAACATTCAAATCGTTTTCATCCATTCCAACAGCACATGGTTCGCAACTTGCAAAACAAACAACATCAAGGTTTGGATCACCAGCTTCAACAGTCAATATTCTATTGATGAATTGACCAGAAGGATCAGTTACCGTGCACGATTCTCCTCCAACAAATTCCTCAGCTACAGCCCATTGATCAAGTTGGAATTTGTATTCCGTTACATCTCCAACTAACATTGGAATTGTTGCTTTCCATAGACCAGAACCAGCGTCGGTCATTGGATTACAGTCTCCACACCAATTGTTAAATCCTCCACTCACGTAAACCGTTGTAAATGGATCTGCGTAAAGAGACATGTCCACATTAAAGGTAACGTTCGATTCACTACCTTGTCCTCCAGGACATGCTTCACAGCTTGCAAAACAAACAACAGGTAATAACGTGTTATCTGTAATTTCTAAAACCCTATTGGTAAAACCACCATCTGTTACAGTACAAGACTCTCCTCCACTAAACTCCTCTTGATCAGTCCAGCCATCAACTGTAAATTTGTACTGAATTGTTCCAGGATCTAATGGTAAAGTTACTTTCCATATTCCCCCTCCAGCGTCAATCATTGGATTACAATCACCACACCAGCCATTGAAGGTACCATTAATATACACTCCTGTACCAATTGTACCCGTGTAATCACTCATGTCAACATTAAAAGTTACGTCATAGGTTGTTGGACCAGCAGTCGTTCCTGATCTTTGATAAACAAAACGCCACCAACCTGGACCAAAATTAATATCCGCAGTCATTGTATTTCCATCAGGTGAAAAGGATACGTCGTACACTCGGGTTCCTGTCTCTGCAGCGGCAGGTAATTCTGCACCATTCAACACCTTAGGTAAACCAATGTGTGTACCTATTCCGGTCAATGTTAATTGAGTACCGTCAAAAGACCAAGTACCTGTCGCGTCGTTGTGTGGTGCTACTGGTGCTCCACATTCTTCTCCTGCTACCCCTTGCCATGGCTCAAGCCAGGTATCTGCGCCCATTCCATTTGCAAAATCTCCATTGGCAGAAAAAACAACACTGTCATCCCATAAACATGCCCTTGTGGTAATGTCCGGTGTAGCGTTCGACCACCAACTTCCATCTCCAATGTTTGGACCAACAGCCAATGCCCCTGGTTGTTCTGCTAAGTACCAAACACCTTCTACTTGGGCATAACTAGTACCAGCAATTAATAATAATAGTAGCGTATAAATTTTCTTCATAATAATTTAATTTGTTCATAATGATGCTAAATTATGAATAATAAGTGTAAATATGACAATAAGGGTGTATTTTTTTTGCCCTGTACACAAAGTGCTCATTTATAACACATTACAGGGGGCTAAATACTTTTTGCTATTAAATTTTAAGAATTTCTGATAATGAAAATTGTTATCACACAATAGTAAATGTACCTAAGCCGTATGCAGTTTTTTATTGACAAACCAGGCAAAAAATGCCAAATATGCGAAACATAAAACGCCGATAATATAACTGTTTTGAATCCCAATACTCTCAGAAACGGAGCCTTGTAGCCAACTTATAATTCCCCCTCCCATAATCATCATGATTAAAAAACTACTCCCTTGACTTGTGTGCTTACCTAAGCCCCTAACCGATAATGCAAATATGCAAGGCCATAGTGTACTGCAAAACAAACCTACACTGGTTATGGCATAAACACTAATCATACCTGTTGTTGTCATTCCTATAAATAATGCAACAATTCCAAGAATAGAAAAAATTAATAACATTCTGGCTGCATCCCCTTTACTTGCCATGTCAGCGGCTATTAAAACTAAAATAATGAGTCCATATACATAAAATGGAGTTAAATCATGGTTTGCTATCGCATTTACAAGTAAGAAAACACCAAAGGCCAAATAAGGAGCTAAAAAACGTAATATTTTTTGAGCTGACATATTATCGGTAAAAGCTTGAACTGCTCCCGTCCAACGGCCTATCATTAAACTTGCCCAATAAAGTGAAACGTAAGGTGCAATTTCATCTATAGCAAAACCCAATTTGGATTCCATGTAGGCAGGTAGATTTGCTGCGGTAGAAACTTCAACTCCAACATATAAAAAAATCGCAACCATACCTAAAACCAGCTGAGGATATTGTAACGCAGATTTTTTCGAAGGTGAACCGTCATCAACAGATTCTTCCACTGTTTCCGGATGTTCTGGTAAGGATGAAAACTTCAGCAGTACTGCAACTACAATAAAAGCCAATCCCAAAATCAAATATGGAACCTTTACACTCTCAATACTCATATTTGTGCTACCCGATGAAGCTGTTCCAAAAATCGCAAAACTTACAATTAATGGTCCGATGGTCGTTCCAAAGTTATTAATCCCCCCTGCAAGAGTTAACCTTTGCGATCCTGTCTTAACAGGCCCCAATGCAATTGCTAAAGGATTGGCAACAGTTTGTTGTAAAGAAAATCCCAAACCAACAGTAAAAAGACCTGCAAGCATTAAGGGATAGGATCCCGTATTCGCTGCCGGATAAAATAACAATGTACCTAGAGCGGAAATTATTAAACCCAAAACCAATCCGTTTTTATATCCCATTTTGTTGACTAAATCTTTTCCTATCATGAGTGAAATTCCCATATAAATTAAAGACCCCACGGTATAAGAGATATAAAATGCAATAGAAACAAATTGACTTTGACCTTGTGTCAAGTCAAAAGCCTCTTTAAAAACAGGGATTAAAATATCATTACTTGCAGCTACGAACCCCCAAAAAAAGAAGACTGTGGTTAGTGTAAATAAGGCGCTTTGATTTGATTTGGAAGACATAATTTTAACAATTTAGTCGACCAATATAAATGAAAAAATGAGATTAACTGATGTTTTTTTTCAGTTTTCTGGATTGTTTTGATAAAGAAAGTGTCTTAATGACAGTATCTACAATACCTCTAGCGTCGTATCCACAGTCTGACCACAATTCTTTTTGAGTTCCATGATGAATATATTGGTCTGGAATTCCCAATCTGGTAATTTCCGCTTTGTATTTTTGATCTGTCATAAATTCAATAACAGCAGATCCAAAACCACCCATAATACAACCATCCTCAACTGTTATAACCTTATCAAATTTGGTAAATATTTCATGAAGCATGACTTCATCTACAGGCTTCACAAAACGCATATCATAGTGGGCAATTGATGCCCCAAGCTCAGTTAATTCTGAAATAGCGGACTGCACAAAGTTTCCGGGATGACCTATTGATATAATGGCCAAGTCAGTTCCATTCGTCAATCGTCTGCCCTTGCCAACTGATATTTCTTTCATTGGTTTTTTCCAATCGGTCATTACTCCTTTACCTCTTGGATAGCGAATGACAAAAGGACCCTTATTCTCTAGCTGGGACGTAAACATCATATTTCTCAGCTCTTCTTCGTTCATTGGCGCAGATATCGTCATGTTTGGAATACACCTCATGTAAGCCAGGTCGTATGCTCCATGGTGAGTCGCTCCATCAGCTCCAACCAGCCCGGCTCTGTCCAAACAGAAAACCACATTCAAGTTTTGGAGAGCTACATCATGTAAAACTTGATCATAAGCCCGCTGCATAAATGATGAATAAATATTACAAAACGGAAGCATTCCTTGTGTTGCTAATCCAGCACTAAAAGTTACAGCATGTTGCTCAGCTATTCCCACATCAAACGCCCTTTTTGGCATCGCCTTCATCATAATGTTCAGTGAGCATCCTGTTGGCATAGCGGGAGTCACTCCCATAATTTTATCATTTTTCTCCGCCAGCTCAACTATAGTATGACCGAAAACATCCTGATACTTCGGAGGCTCAGGACTTTGAGGGATAATTTTAACAATTTCACCCGTTTCTTTATTGAAAACCCCTGGTGCATGCCATTTGGTTGGGTTCCCTTCTTCTGAGAACTTAAAGCCCGCACCCTTCTTTGTGATACAATGGAGTATTTTAGGCCCTGGAATGTCTTTTAAATCTTGTAATACTTTTGCCACCCCAATAACATCATGGCCATCTATCGGTCCAAAATAGCGAAAGTTTAAGGACTCAAATAGGTTACTTTGATTTAATAAACTTGACTTCAAAGCCGTTGACACTTTCGTTGCAATGGTTCTTCCATCAGGCCCGAATTTTGAAATTTTTCCTAGTAACTTCCATACCTCATCCTTCACCTTATTGTAAGTGTGCGAAGTTGTAATGTCTGTCAAATATTCTTTTAACGCACCTACATTTGGGTCTATCGACATACAGTTGTCATTCAATACAACCAATAGGTTGGCATCTTTTTCAAATCCAGCATGATTCAGCCCCTCAAAGGCAAGTCCTGCTGTCATGGCACCATCACCAATAACAGCGATGTGTTGGATATTTTTATTTTGGTGATTATTTGCAACAGCCATTCCAAGCGCAGCTGAAATAGAGGTAGATGAGTGACCTACTCCAAAAGTATCATAATCACTTTCTGACCTTTTTGGGAATCCAGATATTCCACCTTTACTTCTATTTGTATGAAAAAGGTCTCTTCGTCCGGTTAAAATTTTGTGTCCATAGGCTTGGTGACCAACATCCCATACCAGCTGGTCTTCGGGTGTATTGAAGATGTAATGTAAAGCTACCGTTAATTCTACAACCCCCAGACTTGCTCCAAAATGGCTATTTCCAATTTCGGAAATCACGTCAATGATATACTGCCGTAACTCTGTCGAAACTTGTGGCAAGTCTTCGACGGAAAATTTCTCTCGGAGATCCTGAGGAAATTCAATTTGACTTAATAAAGAACCGGCCTTGTAATCTGACATAGTTATACTTAATACAAAATTATATTTTTCGACATGATTAACCTAACAATTACAAGCGAAAAAAGTTTCAGTAAAATAAAATTATTCAGGTGTATTTACCCTGCGCTCTATGTATACTGCTGTCAAAACAAACATAAGTAATAAACTATTTTGAATAAACAGATTAACGGTAAAGTTATCAACCTTGATATATGGAGATAAAAAGAATAATGCCAATGCTAAAGAAATGTAGAAAATAAATTTCTTCAAATTATACGGAATCGGATAGTGTCTCTGCCCAAGAATATATGAAATAACCATCTGGGTAAAATAAACGATCAAGGTCGCCCATGCGCAAGCCATGTAACCGAATTTTGGAATGTAGAGTATGTTTATCAATACCGTTATACTTGCTCCGAATAGGGCGATATAGGCCCCAAATTTTGTTTTCCCGCTGAGCTTAAACCAAATGCTTTGATTATAATATATCCCCAAGAAAATATTAGCCATTAATAGTATTGGAACTACCTGAAGACCAACCCAATAAGTTTCATTTTGAATAAAGTATTTGAAAATATCAATATTAAGAGTGACCAAAAGGAATATTCCACATACAAATGCAATAAATACATTCATTATTTGACTATATATTTTGTTTCGATCCTGATTTTTCATTTGACTAAAGAAAAAAGGCTCTGCTGCATATCGATAAGCCTGAAGTAGAATGGCTATCAGCATAGCCAATTTATAAGAGGCACTATATATTCCCACCTGAGCCTCTGCGTAATCCAAAGAGGAGGGGTTTTCAGGATTATATAACATTTGTTTAAGTAGAATTCTATCTAAGGTTTCATTTATGATTCCGGCAAATCCTGCTATGGCAAGGGGAAAGGAAAAAACCAACATTCTTTTCAATAATGACCGGTCAATTCCTCGTATTAATGTAAAAGACTTTAACAAAAAAATGGGCTTCACTAAAGAAGCAATTAGATTGGCTAAGAAAATGTAAAAAACACCTTGTTCTGGGTTATTATAGTCAAAACAAAACAATAAGAAAATTACATTCAGAATAATATTGACTGCAATTGAAGAAAGCTGAATAATAGAGAATCTTTTCGCCTTTTCCTCTGCCCTTAATTTTGCGAGCGGTAAAGCACTAATGGCATCTATTGAAACAATCGCTCCGAGCATCACGATATACTCTCCGTGGTCCTCGTAAAGTAATAGAGAAGCAATATCTTGATAGAAAAGAAGAACAACAAGAAAGAAAACAGAATTCAACGAAAGTAAGGCTGAAAGCGCAGTTGAAAAAACATTTTTTTGATCTCCTTCATTTTGAATGAATTTGAAAAATGCTGTTTCCATCCCAAAAGTGAGTATGACAATTAGAAAAGCGACCCAGGCATATAATTCTGAAACAACACCATAGTCAGCGGGGTTAATAAATACATAGGTGTACAGTGGGACCAATAAATAATTTAGAAGACGACCAATTATAGATGATAAACCATAAATAGCGATTTCTCCAAATAGTTTTTTTATTGGGTTTGCCATTAAGCTTCTCTAAAATTTGCTTTTCGTTTTTCTAAAAAGGCTCTTGTCCCCTCTTTAAATTCTGTCGTTCCAAAACACTTTCCAAATTCTTCAATTTCAACCTCAAAACCATTAACACCATTTTTGAATCCGGCATTCACAGCTTTAATTGCTGATCGTATTGCCATGGGTGAATTTTTAAGTATTTTTTTTGCTATTCCTTCACAAGTTTCGATTAAATCTTTTTGTTCAACAATCGAGTTGACCAATCCATAGTTTAAGCCCTCTTCCGCTGATATCATTCCTGCGGTGAATATCATCTCATTGGCTCTGCCCCTACCAACAAGCTGGGCTAACCGTTGAGTGCCCCCATATCCAGGAATGACTCCCAAAGAAACTTCAGGTAATCCCATTTTCGCGTTTAAACTTGCTACTCGGATGTGCGCAGAAAGCGCGAGCTCTAGGCCTCCACCTAAAGCAAAACCATTAATGGCCGCGATAATAGGTTTGGGGAAATTTTCGACATAATCAAAAAGAATTTCTTGTCCATTAGAAGCCAATCCCCCTCCTTCAGCAATTGTAAAATCAGCAAATTCTTTGATGTCCGCTCCTGCTACAAAAGCTTTTTCGCCACTCCCGGTTAAAATAATTACTCCTGTATTTGAATCAGCTTCACAATTTTGAAGTGCCAAATTCAAATCTTGAATGGTTTGTTTATTTAAGGCGTTCAGCTGAGAGGGACGATTAATTGTAATAAATGTAACGAACTCATTCGTTTCGACGGTAATATTTTCAAACATCTGACAGTTTTTAGGCTAAAGATAATAGATAATCTGATTGCGCTTTTTATCCACTTTATATTTATTAATTGTGATATTCTTAAATTTTAAACAATTGAAAACAGCTTATATTTCGTAATTTTGCATCGAAATTAATCCCGTATCATCAAGCCGAAAGATGACGCTTAAAAATTTTTTACTGTTTACGAAATTCAGACTATCTTTTTTGGTTGTCTTATCTGCACTTTCCGGCTATCTATTTGCCGGTGGAAATAACCTTGAGGTGATTTTATTATTGATGGCAGGGGGCTCTCTTGTGACGGCTGCCTCCAATGGGGCGAATCAAATTTGGGAAAGAGATTTAGATAAATTAATGAACAGGACCTCGAATCGCCCCATACCTAGCGGCCATCTTTCAGTTCAAACAGCAGTTGTAATTGTTGTCCTGCTCTTTATTTCTGGAACCACACTTTTATGGATGATTAATCTGAAATCTGCGCTATTGGGCGTTTCCGCATTTTTAAGCTATGTTTTCTTGTACACCCCCTTGAAAACCAGAACACCTTGGGCAGTTTTTGTTGGGGCCTTTCCGGGAGCAATTCCCCCCATGCTAGGGGCTATTGCGGCAACAGATGCCTTTGGATTTCTTCCAGGCATTTTATTCTTTGTCCAATTCACATGGCAATTCCCTCATTTTTGGGCCATCGCATGGGTCACACATGATGATTACCACAAAGCTGGCTTCCAATTATTACCCTCTTCTCAGGGGAAATCAAAACAATCTGCTTTTCAAATTATGCTATACTCATTAGCCCTTATTCCATTTAGCTTGACCCCATGGTTGTTTGATTGGACAGGAGATACAACATTTGTAGTTGCCTCAATTTTAGGTATTCTATTTTTCTTTTACGCGTACAAATTGTTTTTAAATCTTCAAGATTCGGATGCCAGAAAACTTATGTTCGCTTCGTTTGTTTATTTACCGATTATTCAGTTTACCTATGTGTTCGATAAGATTTGAACCATTAAAAAATTAGAAAGCAATGGATTTATCAAAAGACAAAAACCCAGTTATCAACGAGAAAATGAAAAAAAATCTCGTCTATGTGAGTATTTTCAGCATTATCATGTTTTTTGCCGGCCTATCATCTGCGTATATTGTATTGATGGGGGATTCAATTTGGGTAAAAGCAGCAATGCCAGGGGCTTTTTGGTGGAGCTCGCTCATGATTTTGCTAAGCAGTGTGAGCTTCATTCTTGCCATTTCTCAAGCCAAAAAAGATCAGTTAACAGGACTCAAAGCCTTTATGTCAATAACGCTTATTCTGGGGCTTTTATTTGTTTATTTTCAATTTCAGGGATTCAATCAGCTAAAAGAAAAAGGCATCTACGGAACCAGCACAGTTATGGTGTCTGAAGGGAAATATGGTGCGCCTTTTGAAGTTCAAATAAATGGCGATTTTGTTTATGTTGAAGACAACACTTACAAACTGAACGATAAGCCTTTGTCCGGTAAGAATTTCGATCTTTTCAATTCTTATCTCGGCCAGTTTATTCCAAGTAAAAAAAACCCGCTTGGTCAAACGCTTACAAAGAATATTTCAAATGTTGAATTGTTTTATGAGGGTCAAAAGCTTTTGGTGAAAAACAATTCCCTTTACATTAATGATTCAACACAGTTAGGACCTTCAGACTTTAAACTACTGCACTACTTAGCACAAAATGTTAATGCTAAACGAGTTGATCTAGTTCCAATCGGACTAATAGGAAAAGATTACAGTATATGGTACAAGGGAGAAGAGCTCGTCATGAAAAAGCGAAAGCTTACAAGAAAAAATGGCAAACCGCTATCGAACTATGAGCTTAACGAAGCAGAAAGAACCAGGGACAATGCATCATCATTTTTATACCTTCTTACCTATGCTCATTTACTCCACATTTTGGTCGCTTTGATATACCTTTTACGTATCGTAATCAAAACTTTTAAAAATACATTTGACTCAAAAAATCACCTTTCATTACGATTAACTTCAATATTCTGGCACTTTTTAGGGCTTTTGTGGGGGTATTTGATACTTTTTTTGGTTTTTATTCATTAAACTTGCACAAAAATTTATTTAGATGGCAAGTCATTCAGCAGAATTAGATAAGGAAACTTTGTGGGGAGGAAAGGAATCACCTTTTCAAACAAGCTACGGTAAACTAATGATGTGGTTTTTCTTAGTTTCAGATGCCCTAACTTTTAGTGGTCTTCTCGTCGCATATGGATTTACAAGACACGATACAATGGAGGCTTGGCCTATTGGGGAAGAAACCTTTAACTCTCTACCTTTTCTAGGACACGGTTATCCACTCATTTATGTAGCATTAATGACCTTTATTTTGATCGTTTCTTCAGTTACCATGGTTTTGGCCGTGGAAGCGGGGCACAGGATGGACAAGAAGGGAGTGGTAAAATGGATGATTGCCACAATAATTGGAGGGTTTTTCTTTCTGGGTTCTCAGGCTTGGGAATGGAGTCATTTTATTCATGGTTCTGAATTTGGAAAAGTTGAACTTGCAGACGGCTCACAGGCTATTGTAAAAGGACACTTCGGAGAAATAGAAAGTTTTACTGTTGTTCAGGCTGGGACTCATCACAAAGAGGGAGATGTCATCAAAGAAGATTTGATGCATACCTTCCAGCACGCCATTGAAGAAGGTAATTTCACAAATGACAATCTGCTTAAAGACAAAAAAATAATCCTGCATGATGGATCTATTGCCACTATAAAGAAAAAGAAAGATGAGCACTTAAAACTCATTATCAAAAAAGATGGAAAGGTTCACAAAGTCGGTACCGAAATTGATGGCAAAAAAGCTGAAGAGCTGTATTACACTGCGGCGCTTAGCGGAACACCCGATAAGGTGGTTTATGGTGCGAATTTGAATAAAAACGAATATGGGCCTCAACAATATGGTCAGTTTTTCTTTTTTATAACAGGATTTCATGGATTTCACGTATTCTCTGGTGTGCTCATCAACATACTTATTTTAATCGGAGTTATGAGAGGGGTTTATCACAAAAGAGGACATTACGAAATGGTTGAAAAAACGGGTCTTTATTGGCACTTTGTCGATTTGGTATGGGTATTTGTATTTACATTCTTTTACCTCATTTAAATTTAACACACTATGGAAAGAGACGATTTAATTGAATATTCACTTGATGGGCATCATTCAGAGAAAGAAGGTAAAGCCATAAGAAAAAAGATATGGATGGTTACCTTGATTTTGACGGTAGTCACTGCATTAGAGGTAGGACTTGGTGCATACATCAAACAAAGCTCAGACATATGGCTATTTGTAAAATGGACATTTGTTGCCCTGACGCTTTTGAAGGCCGGGTACATCGTTATGGTTTTTATGCACCTTGGAGATGAGCGTAAATGGCTCAGGAATGTGATTCTTATTCCATACACGCTATTCATTTTATATCTAATTTTTATAGCCCTTTGGGAGGCACTGGCTATCGGTGATGCCTGGATGGCAGCTTAATATTACTGTTTGGCGAAAAGAAAATTCAATAACTTTTGGGGCTTTTCCCTGGTTTTAGGTCCAGCCGTTTTTTTTATTTTAATGGTGTTTTTCATGACTCGTTCATGTGAACACAAATTTGAAACATTAGAAAACTATGGAGAAATTAAACCATTTTCGTACATAGACATAAATGGCAAAAAAAGAATCTCCTCAGAATTTGATGGTGACATCGTTTTAGTAACAACTATTCAGGAATCATGTATGGACAGCTGTTCCATACTTTTGTGGCACATCAATCAAATGATTTATCAGCGAATATGGAAAAACCGCACCAAGAAAAGAAAGCAAACCAGAATCCTTTCTTTCGTGACTGATGGTAAAGGAAACCCTGCTGATAATTTATCCGAGGTAGAGGCTATTCTAAAAGATATGGTGCCCAACTACGACCCAACAATTTGGATTCTAGCTAAAGGCGACGCAAAATCAATTTACAACATAGAACATAACGGAGCACGCCTTATTCAAGATGGAGTCCAATTCCAAGAGCTCATGTTACTCATGGATAAAAAACAAAACTTGCGAATGGTATTATCGGGTAAAAGAGAAGGTCATATCCGAAGAATGGAACAAAGCATGGCCTTACTGCAAAAGGAATACGACAAGACAAATGCCAAAAACAATTAATAATGAGGTTCTTTTTTTTGAGTATTATCGCCTTTACTATTGCAAGCTGTGCTGAAGACTCTAGCCAACCCTTTGAAAAAAAATCAAATAGGCTTCCCTTTATCGGTCATGCTGATGTAATCGAAATCGAAGAGGACGGAATAAAGAAAAAAGACACCTTGTTCGAAACCATTGCATATTTTGATTTTTTAAATGAAGACTCTGTTTTGGTTACGAATGAAACGTATGAAAATAAAGTATGGGTTGCAGAATTTTTCTTTGCATCATGTCCAACAATTTGTCCGATTATGAACGTTCAAATGTCTCGTTTGTACGATTGGCTCAAGGAGAAGGAATTCCTTGCCTATTTCCAATTGCTTTCATTCTCAATCGACCCCAATAATGATACTCCGCATGTTCTCCAAAAACATAAAAATAGTTATTGTGAGGACTGTGAAAATTGGAGCTTTCTAACAGGCGATGAAAATAAAACACATCGTCTTGGAATTGAAAGCTTTAGAATATTTGCTGGAAAGGATGAGGAGGCTGCTGGAGGATATGCCCATTCTGGGGCGTTTTCACTCGTAGACAAAAGACAGAGAGTCCGAGGAGTATATAATATCACTGATGCTAATGGGGATTTGAACAAAAAAGAATACCAAAGGTTAAAACAGGATATTGATAAATTAATGCGATATGAATACCATTTCAAAAAACGATAAAAAACTCAAACAAGCGATATGGGCCGTTTCAATTGTCATTCCTATTGCCGTGGCTATTTTATTCACTGTGAAAATTGAAGGTCTTGATTTGGGCTTTCTTCCTCCAATTTATGCTTCCTTAAATGCACTTACGGCTATTGGTTTAATCGTCGCGATAATTGCCATTAAAAGAAAGAATAGGAAGCTTCATCAAAGGTTGATACAGGTTTGTTTGATTTTTTCCATTTTATTTTTACTGCTTTATGTTTTGTATCATATGACCTCTGATACAACTCCTTATGGTGGGGAGGGTATATTAAAAATGATTTATTTTTTCCTTTTAATATCACATATTTTACTGAGTATGGTCGTTATACCAATCGTTTTATTTGCATACCTTTTTGCCTGGCAAGGAGACTTTGTAAGGCATAAAAAGTGGACAAAATTTGCGTTTCCTCTGTGGCTATATGTGGCCGCTACTGGAGTTCTGGTCTATGTGATGATTTCTCCGTACTATTAATATTTATTTGATTAGGATCTCTACCCTTCGATTCGCTTCTTTTTCCATTTCGTTTTTTGGTTGAGCGTATACAGGGCGTGAAAAACCAAAACCTTTGGCACTTAAGCGTTCCTTAGCTATCCCCGCTTGAAATAGATATGTCAATACACTTTTGGCCCTTTTTTTTGACAGCCGTTTTGATTTCATCGTCTGTTCCCCGTCTCCATTTACATGCCCTTGAATTTCTATATTTACAGTTGGGTTAACCAATAAAAAATCTCTAAGCCTATTCAATTTGGGGGTAGATTCCTCTAAGATAATTGCCATTCCCGCTGCAAAATAAATTTCATCAATTTTTGCCACGGCACCTCTTATCAGGGGTTTTAGGTAAATCGTGTCTTGAAATCCGTTTTCACCCAAAATAATTTTATAGTCTTCTTTATCAAAGGAAAAAAATCCTTCGGCATCAATTTTTAGCTCGCATTTTTTTACACTTCGTTTAAGGTTCATAATTAAATCACTAGCTACATAAGCTCCATCTATTTCGTAAGAACCATTAAACGATATTTTCCCCTTTACAGGTTTTTTATTTTGTGCATTACGAATGAATAATGAAAACTTTTTGTCTCTTGAATGACCCGTCAAATCAAATAATAATGAATCTATAATCTCATTCCCTTGAGTATCCTGAGGGGAAAAATTAATTTCCAATTCAAGCGAGTCCGTTATTTTTTCTTTTCCTACCAGAACAATTGCATATCTCATTCCGCCCTCCACAAAAATGTTTTGCTCACTTAGTTTCGTATTATTTGACTCGTTAAATAACAATTTGGCCTTGCCCTGACCATAATCTCGGCAAATTCCTTCACTATTTTCAGCCAAAATATAGGTGCTAAATGAGAGATCATCGTGTTTTGCGTTGAGTAAAATCAGTCCTGATGACGGGGGGTCAAAAAATAACCATAACTGATTTTTGGAAAGTTCTTGATTTTTAGCGTAACCATTTAATGCCGATTTATCAATTCCTTTTCTTCCCTGAAAGGCCAAATGATAATAATTATTGTGAGATAAAGATATACCCTGATCACAAGTGTAATATGAACTTCTTTGGCCTGATGAATTCAAGGAGACCAGCATAATTATCATACCACAAATACTATGATACCTCATTTAATCAATTCTAATTTTTAAATTCCCTGTAATACTCGTTCTAATAGCTATATGCTTGGAAGATAATAATAAGTTCTCGATTCTCAAATCACTGATGCTTGTTTCCGCATGAATTCCGCTTACAATTTCATTGTTTAGCTTTTTCTTTATGTTGGATTTTATAGAAGTTAAGTGCTTAGAAAGATCTATTGTAGATTTTTCTTTTAGCGTATTGATTACCTTTTTACTCATAAGCCATTCCGCCGATTTCAAAAGGAGGCTTTTTGTTTCCAATTCAAAATCAATATCATCAAAACGCAACAGCTGATTTTTTTTATCTAAAAAGGGTGTAGCAATAAGATAAAATGTTCCATTTCTATGGCCCTCAAAAACCAGCTTAAACACAAGCTTGCTGTCTTTTACTCCAACAATTGTAAGATCTTTTATGACAAAATCTTTTCCCTTAATTTGTATTTCATAATTGTATAGCTCCTTCCTCAATATAGCGGACAGAGAATCAAAGCTGGCCTTGAAATCTGCAGTTATATCAAAGCCATTTATCTCTTGATGCGTAGACATATCCTCCAGGTTTACATTCGCGCTTACCTCATCTTGAGTAGATAAGAAGGGTGCAAAAAACAAATTCAATGAGACATTGGCCATTCTTTCGTGATATTCCACATCACTTATGGTTATTCTTTTTGGATTTATATTTAATTGCCCGTATGACCCAATCTTAATAGGCTTGTTAAGCTCTCTCCACAGTGAATCCACCTTGTTTTTCAGGTTGATTTGAGAAATCTCTTTATCAATTTTTTCTTCCATTGCTCTGAGCTCTGTCTCCATTTCTTCTTTTACCTCACTCGTGACATCATAGTTAATAAATGTAATTTCACAAGGATCTTTAATTTTGAAATTCTTTAGCTTGGTAATGGAGCTTAAAGTGTAATTCTTATTTAATTTGATGCGCGTTCCATAAGTCATGGTGTACCTGATTCTTGGCTCGTCAATCCCGCAGGAACCATAAATTCTTGGTATCGTACAGGAGCTTTTTCCCAGCATCGTAACGCAAAGTGGACAATAATTTAACTCAAGGGAAAAATCACCATTTAGGGTATAGAGTACTTCCTTAGGTGACGTTTTAAATTCAAATGGATCTCTCCTAAAATGATAAGCATAACTAATACCTTCGCAAGATTGCTCGGCTCCACTAAACTCTTTTGGTGTATTTGACTCTACCATATTAAATACTGGGATCAGACTTGCTTGAAGGTCAATATTCATAACCGATTCTTTTGGGGTGAACGGCTTTAATTCAACGTTTTCAATTTTTGGAATTGTCGCTTCAATTGATCGGCAACCGTAAGCAATAATTACGAAGAAACATATGCAAAAGCAAAATTTATATGACATGTAATTCGCGTTTTCAGGCTCTGCCAAATTAATTGATTTTTTCAACTCTAGGCATCGCGCATTTAAAGTTCTACAACTCTTTTTATTACCTAACGAAAAATTTGAAAGCCTATTACATTCGAAAGGTGGGAAAGAATAACTAAATTTGCTCTTCTTTATGCCCTTGAAATAAAACATTCACAATGCAAAAACCAACCATAATTTATACCAAAACGGATGAAGCTCCGGCTCTCGCTACCTATTCATTTTTGCCTATTGTAAAGGCCTTTGCTTCTAGCGCAAATCTCAATGTAGAAACGAGAGACATTTCTTTGTCGGGAAGGGTGCTTTCTCAATTTTCTGATGTGCTTACCGAAAGTCAAAGAGTTAATGATGCTTTAAGTGAATTGGGTAAGTTGGCCAAAACTCCTGAAGCGAATATCATTAAGCTTCCAAATATAAGTGCTTCAATTCCTCAATTAAAAGCAACGATCAAGGAGCTTCAGGCTAAGGGATATGCTTTGCCGGACTACCCCGAGGATCCTAAAAATGAAAAAGAAGAACAAGTGAAGACCATATATGACCGAGTTAAAGGAAGTGCTGTAAACCCCGTGCTTCGTGAAGGGAATTCGGATAGGAGAGCTCCAAAAGCCGTAAAAAATTATGCTCGAAAAAATCCGCACAAAATGGGTGCCTGGACCTCAGACTCCAAGACACATGTCGCATCCATGTCGGGAGGAGATTTCAAATCCAATGAAAAGTCAGTAACCATTTCAAATGATGGTAGCTTGACTATTTCTCTAGTTTCTGAAAATGGTCAAAAGGTGGTTTTAAAGGATGCTGTAAAGGTATTGAAAGGCGAAATCATTGATGCCACATATATGTCTGTTGATGCACTCAAAAGTTTTTTGGATAAAGAAATAATAGACGCGAAAGAAAAAGACTTGTTGTTTTCATTACACATGAAAGCGACCATGATGAAAGTTTCAGATCCAATTATTTTTGGTCATGCAGTGAAATCTTTCTTTAAATCCTTATTTGAAAAGCATAATGATGTTTTCACTGAATTAGGTGTTGATGTGAATAATGGGTTTGGAGATTTAATATCAAAGCTGAATAAGCTCCCCGATGACATCAAGCAAGAAATAATGGATGATATTCATCAATGCTACAAGGATAACCCAGCCCTGGCTATGGTAGATTCGGATAATGGGATTACCAACCTACACGTACCAAGCGATGTCATTATTGATGCCTCAATGCCCGCTATGATTAGAACTTCGGGTAAAATGTGGAATTCCGAAGGCAATACCCAAGATACCAAAGCGGTTATTCCTGACTCATCTTATGCACCAATATATCAAGCAACCATAGACTTTTGTAAGCAAAATGGTGCCTTTGATCCAACCACTATGGGTAGTGTCTCAAATGTTGGTTTAATGGCTCAAAAAGCCGAAGAATACGGATCACACGATAAAACCTTTGAAATTTCTCAATCGGGAACCGTTCAGGTAAGTGATGGTAGCGGCGCTGTTTTGATAGAGCACAAGGTGAGCAAGGGAGATATATGGCGGATGTGCCAGGGCCAAGATTTACCCATACAGGACTGGGTGAAGCTTGCTGTAAACAGGGCAAGGGCTACCGGTAATCCGGCTATTTTTTGGTTAGATAAAAACCGAGCGCATGACGCACAGCTGATTGAAAAGGTAAATCTTTATCTTCAAAATCACGATACCGATGGTCTTGATATTTCTATTCTTTCACCTTTTGATGCCACACTTTTTTCTCTAGATAGAATTAAGAAAGGTCAGGATACCATTTCTGTTACCGGTAACGTACTGAGAGACTACTTAACCGATCTTTTCCCCATTTTAGAGCTTGGAACTTCTGCGAAAATGTTGTCTATCGTTCCCCTGATGAACGGGGGGGGGCTTTTTGAAACGGGAGCAGGAGGATCCGCACCTAAACATGTAGATCAATTTGAAAAAGAAAATCACCTTCGCTGGGACTCATTAGGAGAATTTCTTGCACTTGCGGTTTCGTTGGAGCACCTATCGGAAACCACAGATAATTCAAAAGCACGTGTTTTGAGTGAGGCACTAGATGCTGCCACGAGCACTTTCTTGCTCAATGATAAATCTCCATCAAGAAAATGTGGAGAGCTTGACAATCGTGGTAGTCATTATTACTTGGCCATGTATTGGGCACGAGAGCTTGCGAATCAAAATGATGACGAAGAGCTTAAAAATAAATTTACAGAAATAGCAGAAGCACTAAGTGCAAATGAATCAACCATCATAGATCAGCTCAATGGAGCACAGGGGAAACCAATGAATGTTGGTGGTTATTATTTTCCAGATGACCAGCTTGCTTCAGCCGCTATGAGACCCAGTCTTGTCTTAAATGAGATCATTGATGGAGTCGGATAAACCAATTCTGTTTTTATTTTGTTCAAATTTGATAAATGCTAAAATCTAAAGACGCTCAAATCAACTATCTGAATATCGCCTTGATGTTCATGAGCGCGATTTTGGCCTATTACATGCCCTTTGAAACCTTCTTATTTGCGTATGCTTTTCTTGGGCCTCTTCATTATTTAACAGAAATCAGCTGGCTGCATGATCGACAATATTTTTCCAAAGGGAAGTATGATTTTACCTTTTTGCTCTTCATTGGAGTAGCGCTTTCTATTGCTGCTTTTGCCAATGACTTTGAATTTTTAAACTTTGAGCTATCTCCTCCTTTGGTTGATGCAAAAACAGACTTTGTTCAATGGTATTACAGCATGAGTTTTGGTGATATATTTATCATGCTTGCCTTATTTAGTGCCGTTTTATTTGTTTTGTTCAAAAACATAAAAATCAAATTAGCCTCCATTTTGGTGATGTTTATCATTGTATATTTTTCTTTCAATTTGGACATGGACCTACTGGGGATTTTTATTCTTATTGGCCTGTTCAGTGCTGCACTATTTGTATTTGTGAAAAACCTATATATCAAAATAGCATGTATTGCCTTGCTCTACATAGGAATATATTATACGTATAGCCCAGATTGGTTTGGCCTGGACACTGAATTTTTAAGCGAAGATGAGGTTCTTGATGCCACATCAGAAAAAAATCAATTTAAAAATAGTTCCGTCATTTTTGCATTGACTTCACTTGTTCCGACGCTCATTCATGTATATGTATTTACGGGTTTGTTTATGTTATTTGGGGCGCTCAAATCCCGAAGTAAAACAGGACTGCTCTCTATTGTATTTTTTATTTCTATTCCTGTGCTTCTGGTATTTTCTTTGCCTGTAAAAAAAGAAGGGAATTACCTCTCGAACTATGGAACGGAGGCCTACTATGCTGAAGGCACTGGTTTTTTTAATACGAATGTCAGTATTCTCAGGCAATTTGAGCTCACGCCCAACATGACACATAAAGATTATATAGACAACTTTGTAAGTGATTCTCTTGAAAAAGAAAATTTGTCTTTAATGTGGAAAGATTCTTTAAATAAAGACTTTATCATTGCCAACAAGGAACACCCCCTTTATATGAAGCCTATAGCTTTGGCCGATGCCAAAAGAGGAGGTCAAAAGGACAATTGGTGGTCTTTGGTGTTCTTCTCTGAGGTCGGTATTATGCTGATGCGATTTATTGCCTTTGCATATCTCTATCACTATTTGAATTAGTTTAGTAAAACAGAAATCATACGTTGGCACAAAGTGCCAAAAATTCGATTCATTGGAGTAATTGCTCTTTGGCTTATATCATGCGGTTTATACGCTTATGATTACGCCATAGGATTGAGCTTTTTGTTCTTTTTAAGCTTTACACATGTGTTACTAGAATTCCCTCTTAACGTTACATCCATAATTGGAATCGGAAAGGAAACAAGATCCATCATAAAACATGGATTCGCCAAAAAAGACTCCTAACAAATAATTTTTCTCTATGAAAAGATTTAAATCCTTTGAAGAATTTTATCCATATTACCTAGAGGAGCACAGACTGCCTCGAACAAAATTATTTCACTTCTTTGGTACCTTGGGTTCAATTGTATTTGTCATTTTGGCCATCTTTACCAAAACACCTTGGATTTTACTATTAGCAGCTTTGTCTGGTTATGGTACAGCTTGGCTTAGTCATTTTTTCATTGAAAAGAACAAACCTGCTACATTTAAAAACCCGCTCTACAGCTTGACGAGTGATTTTCGCATGTTTTTTGAAATTCTTCTTGGGAAACATAAGATACTTTAAGCAGCAAAAGAATTCAGTTTTGGCATCCTTTTTAAAAATTACTCCGCTTTTTTGAGTCCGTTCAATATAATTTTTAGCTCAAACCCCAAAAGAAGAATAACCGAATTTACCCATATGTAAAGCATCATTATCAGGAGTGCCCCAATCGACCCATAAAGCTCGTTATAGCTCGAAAAGGTGTTTATATATACTCCGAATAATAAGGTGCTCAAGATGAACATTCCTGCCGTTATAAATACGGAAGTCGAAAAAATACGCTCTTTTCTTCCTCCAGGTGTTCCAAAGAAATAAAGAATTGCCGGTATAAGTATGGTCATTATAATAAGTAAAACGTATTCACCCACTTTGAGCCATCCAAATTCATTTTCAATAATTCCTTGATCGGATAAATTGTCTAGAATATTGATCTCAAACAATACATAAATGATGATTGACGAGATGAGTAATAATGATATCACAAGGCCAATGAAGATTGCATAAAGATATTTTCGAATGAATGGCCGTGTGATTTGCACATGATGTGAGCCCTGAAAAGCACTAAAAAGTGAATTCACCCCATTTCCCATAAATATTATGGACATCAGAAAACTAGAGGACAATAATCCACCATGCCTATTCTCCTGAATGTCTTGATATATCGACATAAAAAATCCCTTTGAAGAATCGGGCATCAGGGATTCCATAAAGAGCGTAAATGTTTCATTCAAATGAGCAATCGGTATGAATGGAATTACATTGAGCATAAATAACAAAAAGGGAAAGAAAGCCATAAAAAAGCTAAAGGCTACACTTCCCGCTCTAGCCGTCAAGGCCCCTTTAACTAAGCCATTGGCGTAAATTTTAGAAAGCGTATACAGGGAAAGGTCCTTATATCCAGGGATTTTGATGCCTTTCGTTACTTCCCTTATTTTCTTTACAATAAAGAGGTCTTTTATCGAACTTCTTTCTTTTTTATCTGACATACCAAATAAATCAATGGTGCTAAGTTAAGCATTGCAAATGCATTTACTTTTACGCAGAAGAAAAACTATGAGTTCTTCTTTAGATCGTTAGGTAGTTGATGTACACGGGCATATGGAAATGAGGCCTTATAGGATAGTTCGTAGTAGGAGTTTAAGCCTGAAATTCCCACAGAATTGCCTTTCCCTAAGTCCAAGTAGCCATTTGAATCAATAATTTCATCTGGAATAAAAATATGCTCGATTTCACCAACAATGAGTGTTGTATTTGAGCTTTGAATTGGAATTTGTTCCCTTAACGTTAGGGCCATTTTGATTGTGCTTTCCTTCACGAATGGGGCAAAAAAATCTTCGATGTATTCTTCTGTTAACCCACAAGCATCAAACTCAGAAATATCCTTATCAAATTTAGCAGAAGTATAATGAGCTCTCTCAATAAATGAAGCATGTACATGATTGATTGTATAACATGCTGATTCTAGAATATTATTGTAAGTATCTCGACGATATTCTCTGCTGGGTCTCATGATAAATCCGATGAGGGCAGGATTGCTGGACAAGTGAACTACAGAACTTATGATTGCAAGATTACTAATGCCATTCTTCGATTTTGTTCCCACTACATTTCCTGGTTTGATTCCCGTAATCGAATTGATGATATTCAATCGAGGGACTTTTTTTAAGGATGCTATTTCTGTTTTGGTTAGATGCATAAATTACCTTTGTAAACACCTGATCATAGAAGAAAGTTCTAACGTTTAATTGTTCTTGCCATGAAAAAAACAGCGATTAAATTTCTTTGTCGAGTAATGCATACACGAAAGACTCGTTTTCATCGTTATCTTTACAAAATATCTTAATGATTATGAAAAACATCATATTGAGTTTCTGTTTTGTAACACTTACCACCTTACTTTATTCTCAAGCCTTCACAATCAGTGGCACTGTGAAAGAGTCTTCCTCTGGAGAGCCAATCATTGGCGCCAAGGTTTTTGATACCAAATCCAAAAAGGGTACACTCTCCAATGAGTATGGCTTTTTCAGCTTGACCCTGCCAAAGGATAGTGTGTATTTGCGTGTTTCATATATGGGGTTTACAGCAATGGAATACCAAATCGATGGGTCCAAAAATATTGCGCTTGAAGTAGACTTGAGCACCATACAAGAGCTTGATGAAGTCACGGTAAGGGCGCAAAAAAACATTGAAGAAGAAACACAAATGAGCTCTTTTGATGTCTCGATTGAAAAGATAAAGGCCCTGCCTGTTTTTCTAGGTGAAAAAGATATCATCAAAACCATACAGCTTTTTCCAGGGGTTCAGTCTGGTAGCGAAGGTTCGAGCGGGATTTATGTAAGGGGTGGTGGTCAAGATCAGAATCTAATGCTCTTGGATGGTGTCCCTATTTATAACGCAACACACCTTTTTGGATTCTTTTCCATATTTAATGCGGATGCCATAAATAAAGTAACCATGATTAAAGGGGGCTTCCCTGCTCGATATGGCGGTAGGCTTTCATCCGTTTTAGATATAAGAATGAAAGAGGGTAATATGAAAAAATTTCACGGAGAAGGTAGCGTGGGTTTGATTTCCTCAAAGCTCTCTTTGGAAGGCCCAATCATTAAAGACAAAACTTCTTTTATCGTTTCGGGAAGAAGAACCTACATTGACATTTTATCAAGACCCTTTATCAATATGCGCAATAACCAACAAAGCGGTAAAGATGGTTCGGGAGAAACAAACACTGGTGGTTATTATTTCTGGGATCTCAATGCCAAAATCAATCATAAATTCTCGGAAACCAGCCGGCTTTATTTAAGCGGTTACTTTGGGCGGGATCGATTTTACAACGATGGAACAAATGAATATACGACTGATATAGACACCTCAACAACTGTCCAAAATTCTAGTAACGGACTTCGTTGGGGTAATGCCATTGCGGCCATTCGTTGGAATAAAATTATTACCCCAAAATTATTTATGAACGTTACGGGGACATACAGCCAATATCAATTCCGTGTTGGGGGTGAGAACCAATCTACGACGACATATCCTAATGCGCCAAGTACAGGCGAAAACATCATCTTCAATTATGATTCAGGAATTCAGGATTGGGGCGGAAAAATAGACTTTGATTATCGTCCTAATCCAAATCACACTATTAAGTTTGGCTTGGGGGACACCTATCACACCTTTACCCCTGGGGTAAATCAAATTCAGCTGTCCAATTCTATCACCAGTGGTATCGATACGACCTTTGGGTCTATTCAGCAATATGGTCATGAGCATTGGGTGTATTTTGAAGACGATTGGGAAATTTCCAATAGAATTAAATTGAACCTTGGTATACACTTTTCTGGTTTCAAGGCTCGTCAAGAGTGGTATCCAAGCATTCAGCCAAGAATTTCTGCAAGGTATATGCTGACAGAAAATTCATCCATGAAGGCATCGTACTCAAGCATGACGCAGTTCTTACACCTGCTCACAAATCCAACCATTGGGTTGCCAACAGATTTGTGGGTGCCAGTAACAGATCGTGTTGCTCCAGAATACTCCAATCAATTTGCGCTTGGCTATGCCCAAACTCTTGAGAAAGGCATTCAATTTTCAATAGAAGCCTATTACAAAGACATGCAAAACCTCATTGCTTACAAAGAAGGCGTAAGCTTTTTTGGCTCAGATGAAGACTGGCAAAACAAGATTACGGTCGGAAGAGGGAACAGCTATGGCTTAGAGCTTTTGCTTGAGAAAAAAATGGGTAAAACATCGGGTTGGATAGGCTACACGCTCAGCTGGTCAAACCGCCAATTTGACTCCCTAAACTTTGGGAATCCTTATCCATACATTTACGATCGTAGACACGATATTGGATTGGCAATTACACATAAATTCAATGAAAAAGTAGATATCGGTGTGGTGTGGGTTTTTGGCTCTGGTTATGCCACTACATTGGCTCAACAATCCTATCTTGGCGTAAATAGCTTGAGTATTGGTGCAAGTACTCCTTACGTTCCCATTGAACATATTGAAGCAAGAAATGATTATCGAATGCCCGCCTATCACAGGCTTGATATCGGCGTCAATCTTCACAAGAAAAAAGAAAAGTATGAAAGCACATGGAGCTTTGGTTTATATAATGCGTATTCGCGTCAGAATGCATTCTTCCTCTTTTTTGAGGATGGAGATAATGGCACGAGAACTTTAAATCAACTCAGCTTATTTCCTATCCTTCCAAGTATTTCATATAGCTTTAAATTTTAAGACCATGAAAAATTTATTTCCAATTATTTTAATATTAAGCGTACTTACATTGATTAATTGTACCAAGCAAATTGATTTCGATGAACAGGATATTGCGCCTCGAATTGTAGTGAATAGTTTATTTACCAATGACTCTGTTTGGTCTGCTCATATTAGCAGAAGTGTAGGTGTATTGGACAATACCTCCTATACGACAATAGATGACGCGAGTGTGCATATTTTTGATGAAAATGCCAACCTGGTAACTACCTTGACTCATCAAGGAAATGGCTTATATACATCACCCACAGGCGTCAGCCCATTGCCAGATCAAAGCTATACATTAGAGGCAAGTGCAAGTGGGTATGAAAGTGTAAACGCCACAAATTTTATTCCCCCTGCCGTTGATATATTTCAGCTGGATACAGTAACCAGTACAAATAGTAATGACGAGACGATTCTTGAGGCCACAATTACTTTCCAAGATCCCCCAAATGTATCCAACTACTATATGTTAGAGGTACTTGTAAAGGGCACGTGGGAATCTTGGGAAGGAGACAGTATTGAATTTAGAGAGCCTTTAGAAATTTCATGTGACGATATAAATGTCGAAACAGTAAATCGTTTCAATTTTGGAGGTTTTGAAAACACCTATTTATATCTGATGCTCAAAGACCAAAACTTTGATGGAGAAAATTATGCGCTCACTTTTAGTGTAATTAATTATGCTGAACTCAAGGAAATGGAGCTCTTTGGTGAAATCAGACTGGTCAATACAAGTGAAGCGTATTTCAATTATCTGACATCATTTAACATGTATCAAAGAACCATAAATAATCCATTTGCCACTCCTGTTCAGGTTTATTCGAATGTAACTAATGGTATGGGAATATTTGCTGGAGGGACTTTAACCTCTTGGGACGTTCAATTTTAAAAATTCACTTGACTGCGATTCGTCACTAGCCTTCCCTACTAAATGAACCAAAATAGCGGTTTGCTGTACGCTCCTAAAAAAGTGTATGACGAATCTAAAAATCATCAATCCCTGCAAGGAGAACTGGAACTATATGGCGCCAAATGAACTCGGTAGATTTTGCCAGCTCTGCGACAAAACAGTAATAGATTTTACAAAGATGTCTCCGGACGAAATTAAGGTGTATCTCCAAAAAAATGGACGGAAAAGAATTTGTGGGCGCATCCCAAGTGAGCCTATTAAAACAGTGCCATCAAAAAAAGAACAATGGTTCAATACCTTACGAGTGAAAATCAATCAGCGCATTGCGTTCAGGCCAATTCGAATCTCCTTACTTTCTATACTCGGACTCATGATGGCCCTTGTCGGCTGTAATCAGAATGCAACAAAAAACAAATCAAAAGATGAGGCGGAAAATATGGCAATCCCTAAAAACAATGCTATTCATAGGGATTCAGTGGATTTGATCAACGAACCTCGTACATTATTGGGAAACATAGCCAGACCCAAAGATATCGACCATGCTCATACACTTATGGGAGAGGTAGACGATAGGATTAATGACATTCCAGTGGTTGGGAAAATTGCCATCGGTGAGGATATTGATTCCCTTAAATAAGTTTTTACTGTCCTTCAACAAAATAAACGTCTACCTTTGCGGAAAATTTTTACCCTATGGGCGACAAAAAAATAGCTATTATCGGAGGTGGAAACTTAGGGCAAGCCATCATGAAAGGTTTGTTAGCTAAAAAAGTATACACTCCCAAAAACATCACTATTACCAAACGCAATACGTCCGAACTATCAGAATTCAAAAAGTTAGGTGTGCAGGTGACTCAAGACAATGCTGCTGCGGTCTCTAATTCAGAGCTTATTATTTTGGCACTTAAACCTTATAAGGTTTTATCGGTTTTGGAAGAAATACTTCCACAATTGGAAGCCAATAAGCAACTGATCGTTTCTCTTGCTTCTGGTATCTCGATTTCACAGTTAAATGATACCATTAAAAATAAAGTGCCCGTATATCGTGCCATGCCCAATACGGCTTCTATGGTTGGTGAATCTTTAACTTGCATTAGCCCAAAATCCAATGTGATTAACCCTGACATAGAAACCTGTTTCCAATCCATTGGGGAAACCTTATACATTGAAGAAGAATTAATGGACGCTGCAACTGTTCTTGGAGCATGCGGGATTGCCTTTGCCCTTAGATTCATTCGGAGCATGGTTCAAGGTGGTATTCAGATTGGATTTGACTCAAAAGCAGCAAGCTTTATTGCCAACCAAACAGTAAAAGGAGCTGCGAGCTTGCTAATTGATGGGAAAAATCATCCTGAATTTGAAATCGATAAAGTCACGACACCAAAAGGATGTACAATTTCTGGTCTGAACGAAATGGAGCACAATGGGTTTAGTTCTGCACTCATTAAAGGCATTGTAAAATCACATTCAGATATTTGATATAATTGAATTTGGAAATGTATTTGTAACTTTCAAG
>MDSZ01124574.1_pt1 | contig 25996 bp, 11 predicted proteins | sample 811201 | NCBI WGS metagenome assembly MDSZ01 (sample SAMN05326647, study PRJNA326480) | marine metagenome | isolation source: seawater | place: Indian Ocean: North | collected 2010 | reverse complement strand
TGTATTGTGGTCCAAATACAATCGATCCTCTTCTAACTATGGCCAAAAAGAGTGGTATTATAGAGGAAGAAGTCTTTCTTCCACAAAAGAAAGATATTTATTCATCTCTCTCCATCCATTATATCCAAACATCGAAAAGACAAAAAGCAGCCGGACGACGACGACGACGACGACGACGACGACGACGACGACGACGACGACGACGATTCGCGATAAAAGAAGGCGCACGTTGTAACCTTTTTTTTCCCGCCGCACACCGAAGATGATGATGACGACGACGACGACGACCATGTCGTCCCCAACGAAGGCGATGAGGCACGTGCGATCCTCCTCTTCTGCTGTTGCGCTTGGAAGAAAGAACGCCGCTTTGACGTCGAGAAGAACGCGCGCTGCCAGAAGGAAGGCGTGCGAAGTGCACGCGTCGGCAGAGGAGACGGTGAAAGATACGATCATCGTCGGTGGTGGCGTCTCTGGCTTGTCCACAGCGTTTACGATGAAATCGAAAAACGCGTCGTGCGATGTCGTGGTGACGGAAATCCGAGACCGCGTGGGAGGAAACGTGACCTCGATGAACGATGGAACATACATATGGGAGGAAGGACCGAATTCATACCAACCGGGAGATGCGGTGTTGAAATTAGCCTGCGATGCCGGGATGAAGGACGATATTGTTCTCGCGAACCCGGATTCGGATAGGTACGTGTTGTGGGACGGCGAGTTGAGAGCGCTGCCGAAAGATATACCAACGGCGGTGCTCGGGGATTTTTTGACCTGGCCAGGGAAGATCAGAGCCGGCTTAGGGGCGATTGGTATTCGCATGCCGAAAGAAGAAGGCAAGGAGGAAACGGTTAAGGAGTTTGTGTCTAGAAATTTAGGCGAGGAGGCGTTTCAGAGATTGATCGAACCGTTTTGCTCGGGCGTATACGCCGGGGATCCGGCGATGTTGAGCGCGGAAGCCGCGACGGGAAGAGTTTCGGTTTTAGAGAATAAAGGTCCGTGGCCGGGTTTGTTTCCAGGCGCGTTGAAAGCGCAATACGAAGGCGCGAAGAAGATGAAGGAGAATCCGAGAGATCCGAGATTGCCAGTGATTGAGGGACAAACGGTGGGAAGTTTTAAAGGTGGATTGCAGACGTTACCGGAAGGATTGGCGAAGCAATTAGGGGAAGAAGTCGTGAAGTTGCAATGGAAGTTAGTCAAATTGGAGAAAAGCGAGGATGATCTTTTCTCTTTGACGTACGAAACGCCAGAAGGAGAGAAGAAATTGAGGGCGAAATCCGTCGTGTTCACGCAACCTGCGTACGTCGTCGCGGATACGGTGAGAGATATCGCTCCGGAATCTGCGAAATCGTTCGAGAAGTTTTACTATCCACCCGTTGCGTCTGTCACTGTCGCATACAAACGGGACGCCTTCAGATTAGAAGGTCGCTCAGCCTTACCCGAGGGTGGCTTGACCGGTTTTGGTCAACTCCACCCGCGAACGCAAAAAGTTCGCACGTTGGGTACCATCTACTCCTCCTACTTATGGGCCGACGACGGACGATGCCCGAAGGACGAATTCATGATCCTCAACTATATCGGCGGCGCCCGAGACGTGGAAATTGAAAAACTCAATGAAGACGAACTCCTCCAAGCCGTCCACAACGACGCTTTGAAAACCATCTTAAAACCAGGCACGCCGTTGCCAAAAAAAGTCGGCGTTCGCATGTGGTCCAAAGCTATCCCTCAATTCAACATTGGTCACTGGAAACTCTTAGACGAAGCCAAAGAAGCTTTGAAAAAAGAAAAGTGCGGCGAAGCGGACGGCTTATTTTTGGGTGGAAACTACGTCGCCGGCGTCGCGTTTGGCCGGTGCGTCGAATACGGCGTCGACCAAGCGACGGACGTGTTGAACTTTTTAGATAAGAAGAAAAGAACCGTATGATAATAACAACACTAACATTACTGCTACACACATAAAAATATACGTGTAGGCGTACTACACCTACTATTGCGCAGATCCGTAGAGAGAGCGGTACACTCGATCGAGTTCTTTGCATCGCGGGGGCAGAGAAGTTGTGCTTTTCATTTTTTGCTCCATTTTTCTCGTTCTTTTCGTCTGAAAAAATTTGCTCTTCTTCTTTCCTCGAAACAAACGGCAGCACAAATCGCACTTCACGTGCGAATAATACCACTTATAAAGCGATTATACGAATAAAACCTCGTCGACATGGGAGTACCTAAATTCTACCGATGGCTCAGCGAGCGGTACCCGATGTTGAACCAGCAAGTCAACGCGGCGGGCGTGCCAGACATTGATAATTTGGTACGTCGGGAATTTTTACGCGGGAGGATTTTTGCTCGTGATCGCGCTCAATTTTCCACTCGTTTTTCTCTCTTCTGCGATTGATGTTGGGATGAAAGAGCGCATAAATGGGAACGAAGGAGAACATCGAGCGTTCGCTCGCTCTCGTTTTCTGCGAGCGCTCGAGAGAAATCAGGGCTCTCGCTTCTCGCTTCCTGCAATATTTCTCATCGGGACGGACCAATAATAATTCTTGTTACTCGTAACTAATTTTAACAATTCTTCTCCTGTGTGTAAAAAACAGTACTTGGACATGAACGGGGTCATTCACAACTGTTCCCACGGCGCAGGGACGGATACGAACACGCGCATGACGGAAGAAGAGATCATGGCGAAAGTTTTCGCGTATTTGGATCATATTTATCGAATGGTACGACCGAAAAAGTTATTGTACATGGCCATTGATGGTGTCGCGCCGCGAGCGAAGATGAACCAACAGCGGTCGAGACGGTTTCGGTCGGCAAAGGAAGCAGAGGAGGCGAAGGCGGAGGCGTTGGCGAAAGGCGAACCGGAAGCTCAGGGAGAAGCGTTTGATAGTAACTGCATTACACCCGGGACGGAGTTTATGGCGAGATTGACGGAACACTTGAAGTTTTACGTGAGGAAGAAGCAAACGGAGGATGTTGCTTGGAGAGACGTGAAAGTGATTTTGAGCGGGCATGAGGTCAGAGGGGAAGGCGAGCACAAAATTATGGAATATATTCGTTGGGAGCGACTGAAACCGGATTATGACGCAAACATGTCGCATTGTTTGTACGGTTTGGATGCCGATTTGATCATGTTGGCTTTGGTGACGCATGAACCGCATTTTTGTTTGTTGAGAGAGGTTGTGAAATTTGGCGAAGGGGAGAAAGGACAACCATCGAGGGAAATTTTAGAACGACCGAGCGATGATGGATTCTTGATGTTACAGGTTGGTTTGTTGAGAGAGTATTTGGATTTTGAGTTTCAACGATCGCTGAAAGGATCGTGCAGGTTTGCGTACGACGTAGAGAGAGTTATCGACGATATCGTATTTTTGTGTATGTTGGTCGGGAACGATTTCTTACCGCCATTGCCAACGTTGGATATTGCCGAGGGAGCTTTGAATACGCTTTTTGATACTTACCGAGATATGCTTCCGTCTTTGGGCGGATACATTTCCGGCGACAAAGGAGGCGGTACGTTCAATGCGCCTCGCTTGGAAAAGATTTTAACGCGCATGGCGGGTTATGAGCGCGACGTGTTGGAACAAAGAGCTATGGATGTTCAAGAATACGACGAGAAACAAGCCAAACGAAATAAAAAGAATGGTAAAAAGATCCATCCTTCGGATTCTGAATCCTTTACCGACTTGACTGCCATGGAACAGTTCGAGGCTGAATTGCTCAAGGCGAAAGAGGAAGGGAAACCGGAACCGACGATGATGTCCGTGGCAAAAAGAAGCGCGATCCTTGAAGGCGGCGCCGAAGGTCTTCAGCAGTACAAAGAAATGTATTACAGAGAGAAACTCGAGTTGAAAATTGGCGAAAAGGCGCCGGTCGATGAGTTACGCCAGGCGTACTTTGAAGGTTTGAATTGGGTCTTGAGATACTATTACCGAGGCGTCGCCAGCTGGACGTGGTATTATCCGTACCATTACGCGCCCATGGCGAGTGATTTGTGCGAAGGGTTAGGTCAATTGAGCGTTAAGTTTGATTACGGACGACCGTTTTATCCGTTTGAGCAGCTCATGGCTGTCCAACCGCCAGCTTCGAGCCATTTGCTCCCAGAACAATTCCGACACTTCATGACGGAAGAATCATCGCCGTTGAAACCGTTTTTCCCGGATGAGATTAAGATTGATTTCGAAGGTAAAAGAAACAGTTGGGAAGGAGTCGTTTTACTTCCATTCTTAAACGAAAAGATATTGAAAGATGCCATCGCTTCCGTTCCACAAGACAAGCTCACGGACGCGCAAAATGAACGCAACGCGCCGGGAGAGTGCATCATTTTCGAACGTGATGAAAACTGCACCGAGGCTGTAAACTCGACCATTCCGAAAACTTTCGCCGGTTTATTCCCAGCTAAATCGAAGATGACGTACGAACATCCGCCCGGGGAGTTCCCAGACGATGCTAAGTGTTTAGGAGGTGCGAATCCATTGTTGCCGAGCTTGAAAATCGAAACCATCGCGGATTACCCTCGAGGGTATCCAACATTCAAAACAATAGAAATTGTTCGTGGTGACTTAAAACACGCGAAATGCGTCGTGTTTCAATCCGCGACGAGGAAAGAATCTTTAATTGTGAAAATCGGGAAAGGTTCGGAAGATTTTATTCAGAAGGCATTGCCGAAAGTGCAGGATAAGTCCGTTGGTGGTCTCACTGCGGAAGCCGTCGCAAAGACGTACCTCAACGAACGCACCTACGTGAAATGGCCGTATTTGAAAGAGTCTTTATGCGTTGGTGTTTCAGACCAAAAGTGTAAATATGTTGTCGGTCCGGGCCAAACCACCATCGCGAAACCACACGACAGCGCTCAATGGCACGCAGACGTGACAAACGGCACCAACGAGTTGATGCGAACGCAAGGTGTGGATTGCGCAAACACGAAAATTGCTTTACACGTTCGAGCATGCGAAGGATTAGTGAGGCACCCAGATGGGACGTTACAAAAACGGTTCGCGAAAACCGAAGTTTTGGTCCCGATGCAGTTGTGCCTCGCCGCGCATCCGAGAGATAAGAGCGAAGCAGAAGCAGCGAAAGATTTAGGAGTCTCGGAAGGAGATGACATGAAAGTCACCTGGCGTGAAGGCGACGAGGCTTTATTTTTAGGTCGCTCGCACTTCGGTTCCTACGCCAAAGTAGTTTCGAAAGATCCAAAATCTGGGAATTTGACTGTCGACGTTGAACCCATGAAATTAGACACCGGTGTCGGGAGAAGAATTCTGCAAGGATTTGCCTCTCGCTTCGAATCCGCCGGACAAATCGCCCGAAAGCTCGGCATCGATCCGAGAGTCATGGGTCAAATCACATCCGCCGTTTGGACGCGATTAACGAGAGATGCCGGCAAAAACGAGCGCGTAGATGTTGGTTTGAACTTGCGTAAATCCTCTGAAGACTTGTGCGTCGCAGGTTTTTCTCGCAAAGGCGAGAAAGGGTGGGAGTACTCCGCGGACGCTGAGAGATTAATTTCGGATTACAAAAAACATCACCAATGGGTGTTTGAAGCTTTGAAGAATGAAGCTGGAAGCGATAGCGGAGGCGTGATTACCATGTCCGAACTCTTTGAAACGCACGATTTAGATACGAATAAACATTTAGTCGCTGAGGCGAAGAAGTGGCTCAAGTCGCAACCGGCGTCGAGACGACCGTTAGTGCCTTCGGATTCCGTCGTCGCAGCTGAGGAAGCGGTGAGAGCGTTGGCGGCGACGATTGGTGATCAGTCTGCGAATTACAAGCAACCTATGCCGGTTGCTTTGGAAGGTGTCAGTCCTTTGTTGCTCATGAAACCAGTCATTCCAGGTGAAGTGATGGATTTATATGCCGGGGGCGATTTTGAATTGGGCGATCGCGTGGCGTACGTTGGCGAATCTGGGACGCCACCATTTTGCTCGCGAGGCACCGTGATCGCTATCCACGGGTATACTGACGCGCACACCACGCACATGGTCGCTGAACACGTGGAGATAATGTTTGACGGTACTTTCGTCGGTGGAAGTGATTTAAGAGGCGCTTTGCCAGATTGCAGAGGTGCAATGATTGCGGTGTCTTCGGTTGTGAACTTATCGCACCCGCCGGCTATGCCGAGTTTAGGCAAAGCGGCGCCGGACGTCGTCAAGAAAGTTGAGAACATATGTTTAGAGGACGTGATGAACTTGAACTGGAAAGGCGGATCGGACAATGTCAAGAAGCAAGCAGACAAGCCGAAACCGGTTCTGGCCGCCGCAGTTACTAACCGACAACCGACTTTACCCAGCGAGAAAGGATTTGCAAAATCCGCCGGTCGCGGTAGAGGCGTATTAGTTGCGTCGAACTCAGCGGCACCTGGCAAACCGCTTGGCGCCATGGAACAAATCAAATTGCTCGAGCAAAAAGCGTTAGCAGAACAGCAACAACTACAACTACAAAAAACGAAACCTCCGCCTCCGGCGAAGAAGAAAGGTATCATTGGATCGTTGAAAGACTTAATGAAGAAGACGCCGCCGCCGCCGAAACCGGAAGAAAAAGACGAAAAAGCAAAAGCGAAGAAGAAGAAACCGGTGACGCCTGTCGCCGTGTCTTCGTTAGCCGATATCGAGGCGAAGCTAGCACAACAAACACAACAGCAACAAAATGAGTCAGTTGCTGCCACTACCTCTGCTGCACCGTCTTCTTTGGCTGTGTTAGAGGCAAAGCTCACGCAGCAATCGATATCTCAAGCTCCGCCTTCAACCGGCGGCGGCACTTCGTTACAAGCGCTCGAGGCCAAGTTGTTACAATCCTCCGTGGCGTCTATTCCTTCAACACCGCCACCGATAAAGTTGATACATCCACCATCCAAACCTCAAGAACAACATCAAAGGCCAAAGAAAACTGGTTGGTCTCCAGTCGAATCCGTCCAACCCGTCAACGTCATGTCCGGCAAACCAGCGCAAAAATCCGCGCCCGCGCGGCAAAAGACGAAAGACGAATCGCCTCCACCTCTTCCATCCAAACCCGTCGAAGCGACCAAAGCGAAACCATCCTTCGTCCCGAGAGCTGCCGCGAGAAAGATTGCCACGAAGCCACAACCCGCGAAGAAACCGGCACATCAACCAGAGGAGTTGCATTTGTAATTGCGCGTTTTTTTTTAAAGAGAAAGAGAGAGAGAGAGAGAGAGAGAGAGAGAGAGATTTGATTTAATGAAACTTTAAACCCTAATATATCTCTTGGATAAAAAGATATCTAAAGCTCCCCGCCTCAGAACAGCATCTCAAAGTGCGCACGGTAGACCCCGCGAAGAAAAGCACGATCATGTCAGCGCTGGGCGTGTCTTCCTCCGCGCGCGTCGCGGTTTTGACTTCCGTCGCGGCGAGGAACAGCAGGACGAGGCGCGGTCGGGGCGAGAGCAAGAGCGCGTTCACGGGTGACGCGATGGTGATGAAATCATCGTCGTCGTCGTCGTCGTCGAGGACGATCTCGATGCGTTCGACGTCGTCTTCGACCGTCGCGAAGAAAAGAACGTCCGTGAAAGTGAACGCGATATTTGGCGGCGAGAATAAGGGCTCCGGTGATTCTGAAGATGAGTTCAAAAAGATCGTCAACGATGTCGTCTACGTGGACCCAGTCGTCGGCGCGAAGCGATTCTCGAATTACTTTTGGGCATCGGTCGTGACTGCTGGCGCGAGTGGATTTTTAATCACCGGCGCGAGCGCGTATTTCAAGCACAATTTGGTGTTTTTCTTGGACGCCTCTGACATTGAGTTCTTTCCGCAAGGGTTAGTGATGAGTTTCTACGGTATCGCGGGTTTGTTGTTGGCGACGTATTTGTGGTTGACAATCAACTGGAACGTCGGCGCCGGATATAATGAGTTTAACAAAGAGGAAGGCATTTTCCGAGTTTTTAGATATGGTTTTCCAGGAAAGAATAGACGCGTGAACTTGTTGACGGATTTGAAAGATGTGACGGCGGTGAGAGTGGAGATTGCGGACGGGATTAACCCGAGGCGGGTTGTGTACGTGAAGTGCAAAGGTAAAGGCGATATTCCGTTGACGCGAATTGGGCAACCGTTGACGTTAGCGGAAGTGGAGAGGCAAGCGGCGGAGTTGGCGAAGTTTTTGCAAGTGCCAATTGAAGGACTTTAAAAATAAGTGAATACATTTGAATACATGTCCCTATATTATATAATTAAACGTTTATGATGTGCAATTAAATAAAGGCGTATAGACTAAGTTTTACTCACTGAGTTGCGTTAAAAGCGCTACACCTCTTTTAATCCAGTGCTCGGCGGGTTCTTTCGTGGGTATCTTCACGTGCATAATAAAGTTTGTCGAGTGTCCAGTCGTGGCAAGCGTACCTCTTCTTTCCGCCGTTCGATAGCAAGGGCAATCATACCTCGCATTTTGCTCGATCTCATCCGCTTTTCTTGGCTTGAACCAAAACGTTGGCGCTTTTGAGTGCAAGACGTTTTTCTCCGATTCCACGAGTTGCATTTTCTCTTTGTCCCATCCGCACCCTTCTAAGAAGAGACCGGAGACGTACACTCCATCTTCGGGAGGTTCGGTAATGTCACTGGCATCGCCTTCGATTGGCTCAAAATCGAACGCTATTTCGTCCACCGGGAGTTTGTGTTTGCGGCTGTAGTTCTGTAACGCAGCGGTTAAGAACGACTGCGCGAAGAAGAAACCAGATATCCAAAACACAGCGGGTGGTTTTCCGTTTCTATCCCAAGTGTCGAGCATGTTACATCGCTCCAGCAGGTCGTCAAAGTACGAGGAGAAAGGCTTGAGGGACGGATAACTCACTTTTTTCCAGGCTTCCGGGACGGCATTGCGCTCGATTGCTTTCTTCGACGCTTCGGACTCGGCCGAGAAAGCAGCGCGGCCAGCAAGTGCAGCTTCAATTTCGTGTAAGGACCTTCGGATGTTGAGCAAAAGTTTGTTATATCGCGACATTTCTTGACACAAAGTTGTACCGAGAGAGTCGGCATAGGCGTCCGGGAGCTTTTCTCGTGTCTTTTCCACGTTGAAATTGGACGGAAGACGAGCCATTGCGTCGTTGATGATCTGTTTAATCGCAGTGTTTTTATCTGACTCATTTGTGGTATTTGAGGAATCTTCCTCGCTAACTTCTCCTTCTGTTGAACTTTCACCACTTTCAGTCTGGAGATTCACATTCGTTTCCTCGCTAGCACCATCGGCAGACATTTTGAGTAAATCCCGACACATCGCCTCTGCGTCTGCACGATCTTTAGAGACGTCCGCGTTCGCGTGTAAGCAAAAGACTTCCGGATCTGGTAAAGCAGGTAACGCGTCTACATGTTCCAGAAGCTGTGCTCGGCTTGGATTTGTGATGGATGGAGTTGCATATTTTCCCGAGGCAGATAATGCAAAGTTGTTTGACAACGCGACTTCTTCTGAATAGCACTTTTCGAGAATAGTTGCAAGCAGAACGCGGTCGTTAGCATCTGTTACTTTGCCCCCATAGTTACATTCACCGGCTAAATAACGTAAAGCTTCGAGAGGTAACTTGGAGACCACTTTCGAAACGAGCGTTTTTTCGTTGTCGCCCGTGGTGCTATTAGTAAGTTCGCCTTCGATACTATCATTAACGTCATCATCATCGTCTTTCTCATCGAGGAACATTTTAAGTTGTCGTGCAGATATTGATAAATCGCCATCGTCGAACCCGTACGGAACATTCCATCCGATGGGCCCAAATGCGCGTCGTTCTTGAACGTTGGCGTGAAAAAAACATAACGAAAAAAGCAATCGCTTGAACTCGTTGGGCTTTGCGCATTTATCGAAGAAGTCGTCATCACAAAGGGGCTGAACACTTAACGCGCGTTTTATGTTCGCTTGGATCCCTCTCGGCGGCTCGTTCGTCATTTTCACCGCATTCTGTAAAATAGTCATCGGAAAGTCTTTCGACGGGTAAGACGTCATCCATAATCTGAACCTATTATGCGCTTCGCCTTCACCAGCGACTAAATCTTCGCATATCTTCTCCAGAGATTTCATCCATGAAGGGGCGAGATGACAATTCTGCAATACAACCCAACCACCTTTTACGCGAGCTTCGTCGATGAGCTTTTTCGCTTTAGGCCCTTGGCCTTGACCGAGCGATATCGATTTCACCTCATCGGCCTCGCCTTTCGATGCTGCAAATTGTAAAAGTTTTGCCATTGGATCTGAACCAGCGGATAAGACAAAGACTAGCGGTGCCCGTGGTCCTGCATCCGCATAACATTTCTCCAAATCGAAAGGTGGAGGCGTTATGAACTGTTCGCCAAGTGTCACACCGACGTATTTACGAGCAGCCGGGATAAGCTTGTCTGGACGCAAACACCGAATAACACACAAACGACTGAATTCAGAAAGCGTGTCATATGGTTTCGGGAATGCAGCCGTCTGCGGTGTTGGGCTATCGTACGCAGCTCTCCAAAGCTCTTGTGATTCGACGTTGCTTGTATCCAAAAGACTGTCACAAATATCAGAAAATCTTGGAAGAAAGGATAAATTAGTAAAATCATTCGCGCGCTTTTCATCGATCCAGTCCACAGTTTGTACGAGTTTTTCTACGAGATTCTTATCAACTTTTACTCCCATATGAACACCTGTGAGTAAAAAGTTCCACTCTTGTCCGTCAAGCATCCCACTGTCTCGAGAAACGCGCGAGCACAACAAGAATGAGAACAAAAGTTTGTCGCATTCAAACAGCGAACGGCAGACGTTGACATAGAGACTTTTCGTGAAGTGCGTTTGAATATCTTGTAATCGAGTTTCGACCGATTCTTCAGCACAGTTCTCATCAACCAGTATTGATTTAGCTTTTTCAAATTTGGAGTTTACGACAGAGGCGATGAATAATCGCGAGAACCATTGCAACGAGTACTGATACATGGATTCAATTGACGCCAAATCTGATATGCAGAAAAAGAGTAAAGCTGCGTAAGACCCAGAACTTGAATACGCAGATCTTGCAGCGTTTATGTCTTTCTCAGTCTCTTCTGCCTCAGCCTGTGCCTGCGTGACGGATTCCGAGACGGACTTGGAGTCTGTAATAATCTTAATCGCGCGTTCGTCATCGAGGATGTTACCGTCGGAGTTTGATAAAACCTCGAGAATCTGATCCTCCAGCTGTTTCAACTCTCGCGCATTCTTCGCAGATTGCGTGACAAGTTCATCTTTCTGCTTTTCCAAATCTGGTCGTTCTTTTGCAACAACCAATGCGAGAAGCTGGTCGCTCAAACCTTCTCGTGTGATTGCGAAATCGAGCAGCGTCACTTTCACCGCCGTCTCTGGTAAATAATGCGGGTTTCGAAGTTTCGTCGTGATGTAAAGTCTAAAGTCTTCCGAATACTCAACTGTTGCGTCTCCCAACCGCATACAAGTGACACCGCCGCTTTTAAATGTTTGCTTTAAAAGTAGAGGCTCTAAGCTTGGATCGAGTTCTTCTCCGACGTTTTCTAACAGTACCGGCGTACCAAACTGAATGGCATTCTCGAGTTCCCGCATATGCGATCCATCTTCGGACAGTTTCACGACTCTGAGATTATTTTGTTTCTCCATATTTTTAATCCACGCGTTAGCTTGCCCCTGTGGATCAATCATAAGAGGCCATCGTCGTGCATTCTCGATTATGATTGCGTTTTCAATCGAAAACTGATCGTTCGGTAACGCCGCAACTTGCCATTCCCTAATTCTGACAGCGTCGCCGAGAATGTCAGTCAACTCACACTTAGTTGAACATATTATGTTTGCTTTTCTGAGCTCGTTCATCCACATATTGTGCATTTCTTGTCTACAAGACATTGGAAATGCACCCAAGTATGCGATAGTACCGGCAGAGAGGATCGCGTCGCCAACGATATTTTCGTACTGTTGACCGAGATCTTCGGCTTTTTTCTTCCAACGAGCGCGCTCGCCGCCTAAACCAGAAATTAAATTTTCTGCGCGTTGTAACTTTACAGCACATAAATTCGCTTCTGCTTCGAGGTTAGCTTTTTTATCGTTCTGCTTCTTTAATTCTGTCTCCATGGCTTCGAGTTTATCTAAAATCGTCTTCAAATCCGCTCTGGTTGCATTTAATCCCACCATAACTTCATCATATGCGGCTTCAGCTTCTTTCAACGCTTCTTGCTTCGGGGCGACGATTTTCGCAACTTTATCATACTTATCCATTGCACAAACCCATTTACACAAGCCTTCAGCAGCACTCGACGCATTCGCGGCTTTTTCCGGTGTAAACAAGGGATTAGCAATGTATACCGAACGAATTTTCTGAATGACTTTTAACGGTATGTTATCTTTATCGTACGATTTCAATGTTTCCAGGAACTCTTTGTCGTTTAGTAATCCGCATGATGGTTTCCAGTAATCATCAATCGTGCGACCCGTGTCCGGATCTTTTGCGCGAGCTGGTTTGACTTCCAAAATGACGCAGACGGCTTCGAGGACGAGTTTAATAATTGCCGGTGGATTTTTTAATTGTTTCACATAATTAATATCCGCTGGTTTCAACGTATCCAAAGCAGCAATGGCATCATTGAGAATAGGCATGGCTTCTGCTAATATGTTCTCGCATTCTTCTTTCACTCCGTTCGCTTCTCTGGCTTTTTCTGCGGCGACGGCTTCATCAGCTTCAACAATTTTACGTTTTGGCTCGACTACTGTTTCTTTCTCGTTTTGAATTTCTTTCATCATTTCGGCGACTTCAATTGCAGACTCTTTCAGCTTCGGTTGCAGAGCTTCGAGCTCACTTTGCATACCTGCAACTTGCACGGCCGAAGATGCAAGCTTTTCTAGACCAACTTCATATCGTCTCTTCAATCGCATAGTTTCCTCTCTTCGCTTATCTACTAAACTTGCAAAAGTGCTCAAAAGCTCGAGGTAACTCGTTGGTGTAACATAATTCTTCCGCCCAGTTCTCGCGTAGTACCGTTCAGATAATTCTGCCACGGAGGAGTGCATGATACCACATATGCTCGTGAGTGCACTCGCGACTTCAGGAGAAATATCATCCACGGATTCCAAAAGAATTTTACCCGCGACCGCTTGTAAGGCATCTTCTGGCCACGCTTTGAACCAATCAATGGTACAGCAGTTGACTAAGGAGGGAAATTGACGTAAACGTTCTCGGAAGGCTTCACCGGCCGGAGATAGGCACAACACGACGTGAAGCTTACGGCGACACCTGGATACAAAGTATGACCATAGCTCCGATTGTGTAGCATCCTCTCCAATTTCTTTCGTAGCATCTTTCCGTACCATTTCTAAAACTTGGGCCTTCTCATCCATAGGGAACGCGTTGGGAATTTCACCAGCGTTGAGTAAGTTGTTGATATCTTCGATGAACGCCTCGTCTTTAATTTGCGCATCACTGAACAAGAAGACGACATCCCTATTTTCGCCGCCAGACAATCGCAACATATTCTTCAAATCTTCCCTCCATTCGAGCATACCATACGTCTTTGTCATTTCAATTTCTTTCACAAGCATTTCTCCACTCGCGTGCGCAGCGAGTCTTGCGAGCGATTTACGTCCCGAACCACCGACACCAACAAGGAGAGCATGTCCACCAGGTTGGGCTAAAATGCGGCAAATTCGTGAAATATGCTCCGCGGCATAAACAAACATGGTAATATTCATTGGTTGTTTGGAATAGTGATTGTAATAGTTCAAATGTTCGTCCATGATCGAAACCCATTTGTGAGCATCACCACAAAGCTCTTCGTAGCTTGGAGGTAATTGTACATCGAGCTCGTTCGAATCGTCGTCTTCATCGTCGAATTCATCGCGTATTTTCGGCGGTTTCGCATATTTACCGAACGCCAAAAGCTTCGTATCTTTCATATTCAGGTGCGAAAACAAGGCATCGAAGTTTTCTTGGAAATGTGCTGATACAGCAACTCGCATGGACTCGAACAGTATTTTTTCATCCGCTACGTCAACTAAACGATCTCCAAAGACCCTTAATATTTCATGTGTCCACAATCTTGTGATTCGAAGACGGCCAAAATCGCTCTCATTCTCCACTTGTGAGAGCGGTAGCATGGTCAACCCTTGCGCGACTCGTGAAACATCTCGCAAATTGAACGAATAGTGCGATTTCTCCGGTGTAGGAAGTAACTTTTCAAGGCATGTTTGGTATACGACCAGCGTAGCACAGACGGCGTCTGGAGCCATGTTGACGATAGAATTATCAAACCCAGAGTTCTGAAAGTGTTGCGACAATATCGCATTGTAAATTCCTTTCAAAGCCGAATCGTCGACTTCCGGAACTGAAACGAGCGAAAAGTGGCGTAAGTATCGCTCCGTCACTGGATTTCTACCGCCACCGGTTGGACCCATCGCTGCGACGAACTGAATGTCTTGAAGAGTTCTAAACGCGTTGTCTCTACCGTACCACCCTCCATAATCGTGGAATTGTCGAAGGATTTCAATGGGAGGTTGCGCACCGTACGATTCGCGTTGTGGCATGTTAACGTCATCGATAAAGAATACGCCCTTCGCACCTGGAATTGGTCCATATACACCTTTTCGCCTTTTATCGAGACGTCCGTCTACCTGCGCTTGCGTAGCGTTCGCAGATGTTCTCGCAGAGAATCCTATTGTTGTCGGTTGCCAAGTGCTCTTATCTAAGGAGCGCAATCTGCGCTGTACAATCGTTGATTTACCAGTACCAGTGGGTCCACAGAAGAGTATCGGATACCCGTGGCGCAAAGCGCAATCGAGCAAATGATCGCACGTGGCAGTTTCTTTCGTTGGGACAATAGTTGCATCGAACGAAAGGTCTTTTGGAATAATTCGAGCTTGTGCAGGAATGGAATCGATCCATTTTTGCCACGCGATTCCGTGCAAACGATCAACCCCTGCTCCTTCTGGAGCGCATATCTTGAAATCGTAGACTGTGGCACTTTCGTCACACCAAAGTGTTTCCGGACATGACAGAGAGCTATTTTTGGATGCTATCGTAGATTTTAAGAACGTATCAAATGCGGCTCTGCTCTTCGTATCAATGCACCCGCCAACAGACCACACTAAGGCGAATAAGAATGAGGCATCAATCGCAATAATTGGAGGGTTGAGAAATCGAGATGTGATGCCAAACTCAGTTCCGTCATCCGATATTTCGGTCGCATGCGCATCATATTTATTCTTCTCAGAACTATTGACATATCCTGTTATCAAATCTTTCAGCGTCGCGTCAAATATGCGCGTAAGCGATGCCGTGAGGTTTCCTTCACCCGCCGGGGAGATCTTCTTCAACTCGCTGACTTTCTCCACCGACGCCGGAAGATACGTTTCAAATAACATCGATAAGCGAGCGTGCGCTTCGTCTCCGTACATTTTACGTGCTTCAGATACCCAAGATTTGAATTGTGGCTTCCATCCGACTTCAGCGGGTTCCATATAGACCATACCGCATCGAGATACTGTCGCTGGACTCGCCACGGCCAAATCAGCAACCTCAAAAATTAGGTTCATTAACCCCGTCATTGCAATAATCTCAGAGTTTGGCAAACATAATTTTTTGTTATCATCTAAAACTGTATTCATGTTCTCGATCCAAATCGCATCGACGGGACCATCCATAACGAGCCATTTTCTGATGTGTGTTTCACGCATATTCGCTAGTTTACGGAAGTGTAAACCCAATACCCCTTCTCTCCACTCTTGTGTGACGCTATCTGTTTCGCCGTAAAGCTGTCCCATCGTAACTGCTTTTGGGTTCAAATAGGTCGCAATAACCTTTTTCTCATCGTTTAGTCCTTTTTCGTGTAAATCTGTGAGGGCACCAGCTAATACAGCCAAAGCGGATGATTTACCACTCATCGTTTCGCCGACTAACATCAAACCGTGTCGAACTACTATCATCTCGTATAATTGGGTAATCTTCGTCAAAAAGTACTCCGTAGGCTGTAAGTTTCTCGCCGTGCACTGATCAATCACAGCCGCATGCAAATTTTCGTAATCCGTTTTCGGTAGAACGACCCCGGGGAATAAATCGCCAACGATGCCGTAAAACAAGGGGACATCATGTGCAAGAAATTTGCATAAGTTCACATCGATGATGGCACGCAAGGTCAACACAAATTCACACTCGTTCGGATGCTTTCGTTTCAAATTACCAGCGGCCCTGAGCACGGCAATAACCGCCCGCATGCCATAATCGTAATGATCCTGAGAAGAAAGCTGTTCAGAACATAAACGATATGTCGCTACAATCTTTCGTGCGCACCCTCGTGCGTTAAGATACCCATCAGAGTAGAGTAAAATCTCCGAAATTAAGGCGTAATCAGGAACCATCATCGCTACTGTTCGGAAGAGCGCTTTCAAGTTATCTGGAAGTTCGGATCTACCCGCATAACCAGGGTTCATTGTGATAAACACGTTACACGTCGGACGCAGTGTGAGTTCTGAACCTTCAAAGAAGAACTTCTTTACATTATTCTTCACGGCGATTTGAATCTCAAGAACTTGCTGCGCAATAACAGATAAAACTTCTAAATCGATGCGATTGAATTCATCGAAGCACGCCCACGCGCCGGAAGAAGCTAAGCCTTTGAAGAATCGTGCCATGGTTAAATAGTCCAAAGAATCGGAACAGTTGAAAACCACGCACTGTCTCGCTAGCGCTTTGGCGAGATCTTTCGTCGTTTCTGTCTTACCGGTACCAGCTGGACCTTCCGGTGCACCTCCCAAGTTCAGATGAATCGCCCCCATAAGCGTGCGATAGCACCGATCGGTTAACGGCGTAATTACCAGACGTGAAGAATTCCCTAGGTATTCGTATCCATATTCCACGGAAGCATTCATCATGCGCAACATTACGGTCTCTTTGTTATCGTATGAACCGTCGTCTTTCTGCACTTTCTTTAACTCATACATTGCTCGTAATTGCGATAACCATGCAAAATCGCGTTCGGAGGATACGCCTTCTTCGGCTAGCTTCCGGGCAACGTCTCGATTGTGCACGTCCATGACAACCAAAGCAGAGAGCGTTTTACGCTGCAAAGGCGTCAGATCACCTCGAACCAACTCGATAATCTCTTTTAATTGTCGATCGCACTTCTCTGCGACTTTCTTTACGCTCCCTGGATTAGATTTCTCGTTTCGCAAAGCTTCGGCGACGTCGCGAGTCCAATAAATCTGTGATCCGAGCAACACCACTTGACCTGGCCACTCTAAAACCCATTTTTTTCGCTCCGTGGTCGCATATGCGCGAACTCCAGCAGCGCACTGCTTTTCAACGGCTTCTATCATTGACGATTCGACTTCGCACAACCATTTTTCAACGGCACCGTTAGCCTTTGCCGGTTCTATAAACGTGTTGAATGGTACTTCTTCGCCTTCAATGGAATTCATTGCGACAATGTATTCTCGATCGTCTTCTTCATTTTTTTCAAATGTCACGGAATCTATACCTTCGAAGCACTTTCTTAGGTGTGGTTGTACTCTGCGCGGATCTTTTGTTTCGCTCAATATCTCGAGCATCTCGTCGTTCGAGAGAAAGAAGAAGCGCGGGAACGCAATGCGCTTCAACTCCAGATATGATTGTAAACCTCGCTGAATCTCATCGAGTAACGTGTTTGCAGCTTCTAAACTTTGTAATCGAGTTTCATCTCTACCACATTGTATCGCCGAAGGATTCTTTGCGGTTGCATCAACAACACTGCGGTACATCTGATCCACAGACTTGAACTTTTCCCCTTCTACCGGCATCTGTTTCACGATATCTTCAGATGCAAAAATTGGCTCCAAGTATTGCCAAGTCGCTTGACACGATCCCCACTGATCGAGCGTGTCTTGTAAACGCTGCAGAGTTTCACTCCAAATCACTGTGCGGTCGCCAAACGGCTGCGAAAACGGAGACGCCCGAATGGATTGCGTCTTGACGAGTTGATCGTCAAGAAGTGCCTGAGCATCTTCTGTTCCGCCAAGGACGCACGTGCCTGTATCCTTGTACGGTGTACACACGAAATCGATACCTTCCCAGTCCTTTTCCATTTTAATTAAAGCAGACTCTAGCGCATTTTCTTTCGAAGCGCGGGCGACGATATCGCGGATAACATCGAGTTTTGATTGTAAACCAGCTTCCAGAGCTTTCTCCAAGGTGAGGATGGAAGAAGTTCTTGTCTCGGGCGATGGCGATGGCGTTGGTGATGGCGACTCTGACGAGAACTTCGGTGATACGAACTCACCTTCCGGGGTGTCATCCGGCATTGATTTAGACAAATCGTCGTCGACTACGTTGAGAATCTTTCGGATATCTTTCCAGTGCCGTTCTTTCAGTGCATCACTCGATAATGTTTCCAATGCCGGTAATGTCGCCTCGAAGTTTTCAACGCACTTATCCAAACGCAAAACTACTTCATCACGTTGTTCTTTTCGCATGCGTTTCAACTTTACCAATCGTGCCTTTGTCTTTTCTATCTTTTCGAGAACGGAATCTACGTCGACGTCTACAATGGCAGAATGCATCCATTCCGTGGAAATGGATTGGAAAGTATCCAACTGTTCCCACGCGTTTTCTCTTATTGTCAACTCACGATTCGCATCATCGAGCGCCCGGAAAGTAAAAGAAGTCGATATATCCAATGAACTATTCTGATTCTCTTCACCCTCTCTTGTATCCACGTCAATGGAAGATAATGAGTACGTTTCGGCATACGACTTTAGTGCAGCGGCGCGGTCTCGCATAGCGTCTAGTCGCATTCTCGTTTCTTTCAACGATTCGATAACCTCAGAGGGAAGAACGCTCTCATCCATAATTTCTTTACAGGTTGGTCCTCCTGGTAGTTGTTCAAACATTTCCTCGCTGCTTTTCTCTAAACTTTCGGATTCTGACTTTAAAATCGCGATGCTTGCTTCGTCATGTATATCCAAGTAAGTTTTCGCGTCTTCCAACGCCTTGCCGTGTTGCTCTATGGCGACGCGCAAATCGTCAAGTTTAACCTGGTCGTGCGCTGGAATCTTCACCAAGTGCGTCATTGCTAGCGAGTACATCGTTTCAATAGACGTAGATTCCATCTCGAACGAAGGGAACGTTTCTACTGCTTTCATCACAGTTCGTTTATAGCGAACACTCTCGTCGAGCTCCTCTGACGCCACTTTTGCTCCTTCGTCATTGCTAGTGTCCACTATGACATCTTCCATGTCCATACCAACCTGATCACTTCCACCCCCATAATTTACGCCGTCTCTGTTCACTTTTTCGCCGTCAATTTCTTCTCGTCTCGTCTTGGGATAGTTGCGCAACACCTCCGTGGATGCTTCCAATGTGCCAAGTAAGGCTACGGTTTTTGCTTTTGCTGTCGTAACTAATCTCTCTTTCACTTTAACCGCGGCTTCGGTACAGATTGGCGTTACAATCTTCTTAATCCTAGAAGTGTCGACGTGTAGTGCTCCTATTTGGTGTGATTTCTCGATAGAAGCGATATCAGTAGCCCATCCAGTGACAATCGAAAGCGCCGAAGTAAAGTCCTCCGTCGACGGTTGCTTACTCTTGCCTTCCACTTTCACGAGTTCTCGAGTCGGATTCGTTTCGCCAAAATCGTATATTGCGCGAGCATTTACGAATTCTGTCCTTTTGCAATACTCCACGGCTTTATAGAAATCTTCGTGAAGTTTAGATCGCGTCTTTTCCAACGCTTCCAACGCTCGTTCGCTCTCTTTAGCTATCTTCGACGCCGAAAACGTTTGTGCGAGAAATGGCACGTCTGCATCCGCTGGAAGCGAAGTTGCGGCAGCGCTCAAAATTCTAGGCATAGCATTCACAACCTGCAACGAATGCGAGCGTGAAGACGTCTCAATATTCTCCAGCAATACATCAAGCTCTGGTGTCAAAGTGGTGGTGACGCCGGCAGTTGCTGGAAACAAGGCTTCTACAACAAACACTCCGTCATTGTTATCCTCTTGCGATTGTACTGCATTTATTTCATTGAACACCGTTTCCGATACTTTAATGACATTCTCCGCGAGTTGAGACGTTACGACTAAATCGCAAAATCTTGTAAAATGACCCAATCGATTCTTCTCCCTTTCGAGTATTTTTCGCGTTTTCTCGCGCATTCTCATTTTCGAAGCTTCCTTGGCGAGCGAAATGGAGGAAGACAATGACGGCGCTGGAACCATTAGTGATGCTGATATATAATCTTCTTGATTATCATTATCATTACCATTCTCCGCTTCCATCCTATCCGGTTTCTCTCCATCTTCGTCTCCCTCCATTCCTATGGAATCTGTTTCAATGCCACCTAACATAGCCCAGCTTCTCATGATTGACGTGTTCACTCTATTCGCCACTCTCGTCGCCTCTTCTACTTTCACATCGATTATCGGCTGCACGACTTTTACTATGTGCGTATCGCAGTGCGTCCTAAACGCCTCCACGGTATACGTAAATCCATCCCGTTTCGGCACGAATGACGTGTCATCAATCGCGCTCGCAATCGCAAACAATTTTTGCATCGCCGGCGCAAACATTTCGGAGGCCACAAACGCTCTCCTCTCAATTTGAATCCTTGTCTTCTCAAATAATCTTCTCCTCACCTCTGCTCTCCAAATCCGTATCGCCTTCCTCTCCCTATACCTCGCGTACGTCGAGAAACACCGCATCGCGCGCACCAAATGCTTTTCTCGCATCCACTCCGACAACGAGTAGCACTTGCTCGGCGACCCATCCGCGGGATGATGCACCACCGCCGTCGCAGAAACGATGAACAAATCCTCTTTAAACGTAATCAAACATCCACTCCTTTCTTCCCGTTCTCTTCTCTTTCTTTCCTTCACATCAATTTCAATCAAAGAGTACGCTTCGTAGGGTTCTTTCCCACGCGACACAACGCTCTTTTCGTACGACTTCTTCCGTTCGCACATGAAAAACTCTTTCTGCGGTCGTTCGCCTCGATCTGCGCACGTTAAGTAATACAAAATAATCTCTTCGTCCGTTTTCTTCTCGTCGCTCTCGTCGCCGTCTTTCTCCACCTCCTCTCCGTCTCCTCTTTTCAGCTTCTTCCCTCCTCTCGTCGAGAAGTCAAAACTCGTCGCCAGGTTCCTCACGTCGTTCCGCCAGACCGCGCTTCTCATTCTCCTCCGTCTGTGGTGCTCGTGGTCGAGCGACGAAAGGCTCGTCGCGTCGACCAACATCTCGTCTCCCCTCCTCTCCGTCTCTCTTCTCCGAGGGAGGTCGACGCGCGGAAGAGAATGGAGACGCGCAGCGGAAGAGAGAGAGAGAGAGAAAGTCAAACTTCTCGACGCGCTGCTATTTTTGTCTCGTATTTTTGAGAAGAGTTCAAAAAATACCCCTCGATTTTTGTGTTTGGGGTATCAGTCGTGTTTTTCTCCTTTCGTGTTTTTCCTCCTTTCTTCTCGATGCTCGAAAGCATTCATTCCTGAGAGACAAAGACGAAAGCATGACGCGCTGACGAAAGAGAAAGAGAAAGAGAAAGAGAAAGAGAGAGAGGAAGAGAGAGGCGAGAAGAAGAAGAAGAAGAAAAAAAGAAGAGTTTGAAGCGAGGATGAGCGAGCGAACTGGGTCTTCCGTGCTGACCTCTTACCCGAACCAAACGCTGAAACCAATTGGAGCGAGACGCATTGGTGGCGGCGAATTGGAACTCGACGCATCCGCTCGAGAACACGTCCATCGCCAACGCGAGAACCGAAAGCGCTTACTCTCCGTCTTGAAATCCAGCAAAGCGAACGTCCGGGCGACGAAATTGCGGGACGAAATCGCGTTGCTCGAAAAGCTGTGCAAAAATTCCAAGAGTCAACACCGACGGTCGAAATTGTTTCAAAGTTTACGAAGGGTGGTGAAAGAGTGCACATTTTTGCTGAAAACGGTGAACGCGTACGAGGCGATGGGGAAACTGGAGAAGAATTTGAGAGAACATTTTGAGGAAGAGAAAAAAGATAGGAGTAGAGAGAAAGAAGAGATTATGGTGCCGTCGAGAGAGCAGTTGGCGGTATGTGTGAACGCGTTGAGAGCGACGGCGTTTGGTATCAGCGGTAGGGGTATTCGAGAGAAGATTGCGACGTGTGGGATACACGCGACAACTGAGATCTCGAGGTCGTTTTTCGTGCCATTTGCCACGGTGGTGTTGAGTTCAATCGCAAGGGTACAAGTTCTGGTGTTTCAATGGTGCGCTGAGTGCGCGGAGTTGCACAACGTGCTCGCTGGTTTGGGAGGGTGTATGCCATCGTCTTCGTCTTGTTCCTTTGAGGTGGAGAAAGCGACACCGAAAACGAGCGCGTTTAAAGAGGAGTTGGTTGTCGAATGGGAGAGCGAAAATAAAGGGAAAAATGACAAAGAGGAATACGAAGAAAACAACACGAAAAGTCGATTCAAAGATGTCGTACCTCGAGTGCGAGCGTTTGAGTCTGGGAACGACATTCGCGAATGGGACAAAGCGTGGGCTCCGCTCCTCGTTACATCTTCATCTTCTTTCATTCCTGCTGCAATACAAGGAGAAAGTACCATTAGTACAAAAAATAGAGTAGCAAACGAGGAGGAAGAAGAAGATCTCGGAGCGAAAATCGAACGGGAGGGGTTGTCTAAGTTACCGACGAAATCGTCCTTGGCGACGACCACTGTTTCATTAGGTTTAGGAGCCATCCCTTTAGTAAACGTTGATAAAGATTTGCAAAAGAAAATGGCACATTCTGATCCAAAATACAGAGATGCACAAGGCCGAGACGCGTCCGGTAAGCGCTCGCTCGACGCCATGATGACGAAGAAGGAGAAAAAGTTGAAAAAGAAGGAGGAGTTGAAGAAGAAACAAAAGTTAGCGGTGGATCCAGTCGAGCGATTGAAAGCTATATTCGAAGGATAGAGAATAGAAGTTAGCATGTAACAAAAGCAATAGAAATTGTGTATGTATTTCATCAGTTGTAGTTTCGTATCAGCGTATATAAAGAGTAAAAATACATCATCGCTAGGTATCCGCGACGCCAGTTGCGAGATCAAAGAAAAAGTCAAAGGGAAGCGAGACCGACAAATTTTACGAGTCCTTTTGATACCCAGGGAACTTTTGCCCAAAAGTCCTCACTCACGCTCTGCCTGAGCGTCATATCGTCCGCGAGAACCGCTGCGATGATTACAATCCAACCGAATATCCAAAATTGAACCATCCTTACGCATATCGCGAATAGTAGTTTCGCCCATTGGCGATATTGTTTCCTCTTCGGGGTGCAGAAGGCAGAGTCTGTTGCCGCGAACCTTTTCTCACTTTCTCCACGCGCGGCCAAAACCAACGCGTCTTCGTACCCAACTTCCTTTGCAATCTGATCCAACGCAGCTTTCACGTACTCAAACCTCTTCTTTTTCCTTTCCCCTTCGTCCTCTTCTCCTCGGTCAATCTCGTCGTCGCTTGAAGCAATATTCCGGTACAAAACCACCCCTTCCTCGGTCTCGCACGCCTCCAACGTCTCCATCAACTTTAAAAGTTTTATATTTGCGCCCTGTGCCGCATCCATCGCTCGTTTCGTCTCCTCTCGTAAAGTGTCTTTGACGTTCGAAAGTCTCGTCGAGAAGAGTTCGAGCAGGTCTCTTTTCTCTTTATTTGTGGTCTCATCTCCTCCTTTTTCCAAGCGCGCGACTCGCTCTCTGAGAGACGCGTTTTCTTTCTGTTGAGCGAGCAATGCCATTTCGAGTTCTTTCAGTCGCTCTGAGATCGTTGATGTCATCTTCTTTTGAGGATGAGGATGAGGAGGAGGAGGAGGAGGAGGAGTGTTAGGTTTTGCGTCTTTTTGCGTCTTTTCTTCTTCTTCTTCTTCTTCTTCTTCTTTTTCTCTCGTATTTTGAAGCGCCCAAGACGATAAAGTCGTCGTCGGCGACGCGTTTGAATCGCCGTCTCTCTTCTCCTCTGATAAAGACGCAGAAAACGACGACGAGAGAGAAAAGTTGACCGCGGTGGACGAGTCGTCGGAGAGAGAAGAGGAAGAGGAGGACATTATTTTACAAACTCTCCTCGTTGCGGTCGTGCAAAAAATGAAGAAGAAGAAGAAAAAGAAGAAGACAGAAGAAGAGACAAGACAAGAACTTTTGACACCGGTACCATGGTTACTGGTAGTACTTTCATTATATTTGATAAAAATAACTACACCTATGTACCTACCTTACTTAGCGTGTTTACTACGCGCACATGCAGAGGCGCTCTATCATCTAAGTTATATCATTCACACATAGTAATCCGTTCGAAAATGATCATTCTTCCGTGACGAAAAATTCGTGTGAGTTACCGTACCCAACACCGCAAAACAGCAAACCATACGGCGGCGCCGGTGGCGCCAAAGCCATTCGATCTCCATTTCGAGCGAGTTCGAGAAGAACGTCTTCGTTGAACGCTTCTGTTTGATTAGTATTTGAGAGCAAGGCTTCTCTACATGCGGTGGAGACTATGCAACGGACCATTTTGCGAAGAAACCTATCGGCGACGAGCTCGATGGCGATGCATTCGAGAGCTTCTTCTTCTTCTTCTTCTTCTTCTTTTGTTGCGGCACTCATATTATTGGATGCTTCGAAAAGTAAGGACGTTTCTTTATATCTTCGGTCGCGGTATCTTTTTCCGTACGAATTCGTTGCTTTCATTTGAAACTTTGGAATCGATATGGTTTTAGCGCGCGCATAGAGCATTTTGCACTCCGTCGCTTTACCTTGCGCCGTATCTCTGGCATACGCGTACATGTCGATGGTTTTGTTTTCAAACTTGCGCAACATTCTATCGAGCAACTCGCAATCAATCGTGTCATTGCCATATTGAGTAAATACATCTAAATCTTCATCGTCTTGCTTTTTTCTTTTGGCTACTCTTCTCATCTCTTCCTTCACTTCGTCGACGTCCAACGCCCTCTTTGGCACTATATACACGTACCTTCTCCATGTCGCCGAAAACGACGCGTGCCATTCCGCGTTGACTCGAAAACACTCCAATGCCCTCAAATACCCTCTCTTACCAACTTCTGTAGACTCATTAATTGCTCTCCGAATCAATTCGCACTTTTCCTCCTCCTCTCTCTCATCTATGTACCTCCTCTCCAAATGATCCTTCGCGTCTCTAAAAATTTGTACAATTTGCCCGGCGCCGGAGACGTTTCGATCTGTCCTTCCGCTTTGGTAAACGATCGGATGCTTTTCCTTATCGAACCCTTTGCAATGTTCGCCTAAACTTTCTCGTATCGTCGCCACCACGCTTGCATTTCCAGGCGTCCATTGATCCCCATAAAATCTCTCGTTGGAATGTTTACTCGTGTCGTCCATGTTTTTATCCCACGCGAACGAGGCAAACGCGTTGCCGAAATACTTCAATCGAACGCAATATTTTGCGCGTTTGCTGTTTTTAGTTTGAATAAAGGCATAACAAAGGGTCAGTAGAGTACATCCAAAACGAGGGAGGCACTCGAGACTGTGCAAAGAGGAAACATTGATGCGCGCGCATACCACACATACCTCTCCGTCTGTTTTTGATGGCTTCTCTTCTTCACGTCTCTTACGTTCTCTAAAGTCTTCTCCACGGAAAAGTTAAAAGGCAAATCTGGTTCCGCGTCTTTTATGCCAAACGAAGACAACTTCCTCTCGTCTCGTACAATCGCCAACACGAATCGTTCCACGGAAAGCCAGTCGCGAAAATCCATCGATCGCGCGTTGTGGAAAGCGGAAGGATTTGTCAAATCTTCTTCCGTCGATACCACGCCTTCGACGCGCATTGATGTCGACGAAGACGAAGAAGAAATATTGCGGACGGGCGTCGGAGAGGAACAGCAGCAACTCGTAGTATTTTTCTTTAACGATACCGCCGACGCGGCCGAGGAAGGACAAGAGACGAGAAATTTTGCGCGCGAGAACATGCTCCGCGCGTCGCGCTTTTTCCTTCCCTTTTGTGCCGCCAAAAAAGAGAGTAAAGTTTCCAACTGTTTTTCCTTTCCCCGGACAAAACGTCTCCACCATCCTCTTTTGAACGAGCGATTGGAAGGCAGGCATGAGCGCGTCGTCGTCGTCGTCGTCGTCGTCGTC
>MDSZ01076350.1_pt1 | contig 26005 bp, 24 predicted proteins | sample 811201 | NCBI WGS metagenome assembly MDSZ01 (sample SAMN05326647, study PRJNA326480) | marine metagenome | isolation source: seawater | place: Indian Ocean: North | collected 2010 | reverse complement strand
CAATTAAGCTAGGGGTTAGTCCGGTCCTTTCTTCGGCCCACCACGCTGCACAGACAGTTGCAGCGGCACCTAGGTCTGCATTGACAGATTTGTGCGATTCAACCTGGTTTATTGCGCTATTTCTAAGTCTTGACCATCTCCTATTCCGAAACAAAGTCGCTAGGAGATTTCTGAATTTTACCTGTTCATCGGCCCAAAGTGACTGCCATTCTAACCAATCTGGGTCATCAATCCCCGGCTCTATTGCATAAATCGGAAGTCCACCTCGTGAATTCTCAGCATGCCGAATTAATCTAATTCTCTCTGGATCTGGAATGGATGGGCCTGCTATTTCCAATTCCCTTAGGTCCCGGACTAGCATTCCAAGGGTGGTCCCGGAAGAGGCAGCTGAATCCACATGAACTCCGGGACTTTTCTTGTCTTGCTCCTCCTCTTCTCGGACTGAAGAAATCTCATCTGGAGAAGCAATTAGTGCGAGACCATCCCAATTCCTTGGCCTTAGTTCGGAAGGCATCCGTACACAGGGTAGGTATGGCCATAGCAGAATTATCCCTCCTAGGGGATCATGAAATTCTGAGGATTCCCACCTCAATCTCGGAAAGTTCACATCCCCCCGAGACGACTCCCTCGATTCAATTCAACGGTGAAATCACCCATCTGGTACCCTAATTACTGTAGGATTCAAGGATGATGAGTTACCGAAGCATGTCGATGAGAGATAGTGGACCGTTCTCGACTGAGCCCGTTGTGCTACTGAATGAGGTATTCCCGGGGCACACTAATGCACTGAACACCCTCTTTGGTGGTAGACTGATGTCAATCATGGATACCGCAGCCGGCATGTCCGCGTCGAAGTTTGCTCACAGAGAATTTGTGACCGTCTCGGTCGATGCCCTGAAATTCAGAAGGCCAGCCTTCCAGGGAGACGTCATCCGAACTACTGCCAGGGTCGTTTGGACCTCCCCTAGGACTGCAGGGATACACGTTACTTCATGCAGACTTTCCAGATCGGAGTGGGTGGGTGAAGAGATATGCTCCGGGTTCTTCTTCATGGTCGCAATCGACTCGTCGATGAAGCCAGTAGAGATACCCCAGTTTGTTCCTAAATCCGATGAGGAGAAAGAGATGTGGGCCCAGGCAGAGACTGCTCGTGAAGCAATGAGATGAGGCCTAGTATCAGTTTTCGGAGAAAAAATACTAGTGCAGAATAGCCTTGTTTTCGCCCAATAGTATACCATGGACTTATACCCTATGTTAGTCGCTCCGCGCTCGGGATGTACTTAGCCGGGCCTAAGGGCCCGACGGAGAAGAGAAATGCTGAGTTGTTTGGCGAACTCTACTTAGTCGGGGCAAGGGGAAAGTGTTGCGCGATTCTAACTGAGCGTCAGCTTACCATCGAGAGGTTCGATGGAAAGGGGTTGAGGATGGACTTGGCGGCAATAGATAGGATGCGGCACCTCAAGGTTCCCATGCTGCCTTCGGGAACCTACCTCTTGGGGGCAATTGCAATTTATCTTGGCTTCACTACTGTCATGGGGCCACTTAGTTGGATTTCGATAGGTGTGGGTACCACAGCGATACTTTCCAACTTCATTTCCAGGTATTCTATTCTAGCAATTGAAACAGGCTCGGGTGGAAGGCATCTGATTTCTGGAAGCGAGGGCAATCTGCTGAAGCTATGCCTCATGGTGGACCGGGTCCGACATGGGAGTGATTTGGAAGAAGCTCGTATTGGTCTCGAAGAGCTAGAAACTGAGCTTCCTTCCTTCCCATCAATTAGGGATGCAAAGGGACTTCTGGCATCTCCAAAATCAATTCCAGAGCCCAACAAGCTTGAGTCTCTAGAACTTCCACCCGGACCAGCCAGCGGTTCCATGAAGGACGAAAATCACAACAAAGAGTTGGAATTCACTGGAGAGGGAGTAGTAGAACGCCACGAAAGGCTCCCAGATAGACAATCCTTCGAAGATTTTCCTACCCCGACCGATACTCGGAATGAGCAGAGCTCCTTGAATGCGTACGAAAGGGCATGGGGCGTTGACAGCACACCTTCTTGGTACAAGGAAAAGGAAATCTCTCAAAACACTGAGAACAGGATCGACTCCGCTTTGAGCGATGCATCCCAAGGGATGGACCTCTTTGCGCCTGGGGGGATTTTTGACGCAACACCCCCAAGTGAGCCAAGTTCTCTAGATGAATACCAACAGTCCGATTCTGGAATGCTAGGAGACCTGTTCAACTCTGCGGAAGAAAAGGAGAGGGAGCTATCCAGTTCCCAGATGATAAAACGAGCACACAATGCCTTCGGCGCGCCAGAGCAACCGTATGTTCGGCCAATGCTTCCACCCCCGACAAATGAGGCTGTAAGGGAGGAGTGCAAGGCAGGAGTTGTACGACAGGCCAGAGCCAAGCAGGAGTTGCAAGTAAGCAGATTGGCAGAGTCCACAGCGAAACCCACTAGTCTTGAGGAGTATCCAGCATTGAACAAACTGGCCACTTCAATGGGCGGAACAAGGCTTTCAGTAAATAGGCCCGATTCCAAGAAGCAGTCTTCGGGTTGGCTTGGAAGACTGCTCAGACCGAGCGGTGGAATGGCGACAAGGATCAGTCAGGAGAATTCCTCCAAGGAACATTCGGACAGAATCACCAGTGAGAATGCCAGATTCCAGAGTTCACAGCACATGCGCCTTAGAAGCGATCAAGAACATCAAGCAGAGGTAGGAGCAAGGATCAGATCAATGAGGAAAAATGCAGAGTTCTCCTCAGCTAGGGACACTCTGGATTCGATAGTCTCCAGGGTACAGAACGGTAAAGAGGAGGCTCCAAGGTTGTTGGAGGCACCTGGCAACTCATTGCGGTTCAGCCAACTAAGGCCAACTTCTTCCAAGGATGACCCCCACCCTCTACCAGGACTTCGAAGGTTGGGCTAATTGAGCCCAACCATTCTGCGATACCGATCCATCCTGCCATGGTAAACTCCTCTTTCGAGGGATTGAAGATTTGTAGACCCGAGTCCCCCAAGGGTGAATGAAGAGGTAACTATGGCATGAACCATCGCCGACCTCATTCCCTCTAAGTCATTCAAAATTCCTTTCCTGCCAGACATATTTGCAAGCAGGGCGCCAGCAAACGAGTCACCACAGCCAGTAGGGTCAACCATCTCTCTAACTGGGAATGCGGGCAGGACAATTATTCCGCATGGAAGATTTGCCATCACCCCCGATGAACCCCTCTTTACGATTAGGCCCCTTGGGCCGCTTCCAGCATCCTTGCCTCCGTGAAGACACGAGCCTTCCATGATTGGATTGATTGCTTGAGTGAATGACTGTTCCCCTGCGATGGCACAGACCTCCTCTTCGTTCAATATAGCAATGTCCGCCTTTCTAAGTGCAAGAGACAGAGTCTCGAACTCTTCTTCAATCCAAAGCATGAAGGTGTCAATTGCCGAAATCTCAACGCTTGGGCACTGATCAAGAACTGCAACCTGTGACGAAGGGTGGGTATTAGCGCAGAACAATACATTTGGCTTTGTCCATGGTTCGGGAATCTCAGGTTGAAATTCGCCAAGAACATTGACTTCCGTGGAAATAGTCTCAACGTTCTCCATAGCTCCTTCGTACCTGCCAGACCATCGAAACGTCTGCCCGTCCAGTTTTTCTACTCCTGAGAGGTCAATGCCCAATCCCTCAAGCAAGGATTTGTGCGAGTCTGAGAAGTCATTTCCTACCGGTCCCACTATCCCTACTCGTGGTGATCCTCCTGGCACTAGTGGGAGATGGAAAGAGGACGAAACCCCAGAATGAACTGCGGATCCACCCAGTATGTCTGACCCACTGGCCACAGGAGTCTCGATGTCATCGTACCCAATGCTTCCGACGATCACCATCTCTACTATTCAGACCCCTCCTGTTAGTAGCGTGGGATGACTGGACAAGTAGTCTGTGGTGATTCTTCTCTCTCTGAAGTCCTGCTCTTCCAATATTGCCCTATGCAATGGGATCAATGTGTCAACTCCCAGTAGAATAGTTTCATCGAGAGCAGAATCGAGCCTCTCGATAGCCTCCTCCCTATTCTCAGCCCATGCAATTACCTTGGCAAGCAACGAATCGAACGAGCCTGGCATATCGTATCCAGAATGCGCGTGCGAGTCCACCCTTATCCCGGGACCCCCGGGCCAATGACATTCCCAAAGCTTCCCTGGTGATGGCTCAAGGGTAATTGGATTCTCGGCATTTATTCTGGCTTGAATCGCATGCCCGGACCAGATAACGTCGGATTGGTCAATTGGAATCGGCTCTCCTGCTGCAATTCGAATGCCCAATGATACTAGATCAAGACCAGTGATCATCTCAGTCACCGTATGCTCAACCTGGACCCTTGGGTTTACTTCCATGAAGTAGAACTCGCCATCAGAACTTCTCAGGAACTCGAAGGTTGCAAGTCCGCTGTATCCGATTGACTCGGCCCCTGCAACCACTCTTGCACCCAGGTCTTCTCTTTCTTCGTGAGTCAGCCATGGCCCCTCTTCGATAATCTTCTGATGCCTTCTTTGGATCGAGCAGAATCTTTCTCCGATGTGGATCGCCCTCTTCCCATCTGCAAGAACCTGGAACTCAATGTGCTCCGCTTTGTCTACAAATTCCTCGATGAATACCCTGTCATCGCCGAATGCGGAAAGTGCACGGCTTTGGCACATTCTCAGTGCCGACGCAAACTCCCCCTTTTCGTGAACGACTTGCATTCCAATCCCTCCACCTCCAGAGGCGGCTTTGATCATTAGAGGGAATCCTATCGAAGAGGCGATTTCTAATGCTTCTTCTGGGTTGGCAATCGGCTCCTCTGTACCTCTAGCAACTGGAATTCCTGCGTCAGACATTGCTTTCCTTGCTGCGATCTTATCCCCTAGTAGGCGTAGAGAATCCGGGGAAGGTCCAATGAAAGTAATGCCCTCCTCTGCGAGCCTTTTTGCAAAGGACGGATTCTCTGACAAGAATCCATACCCTGGGTGAACAGCATCAGCCCCCGTCTCCTTGGCTGCGGACACTATCGCCTCAATGTCCAAGTAAGATGCAAGCGGATCATCTCTTGGGATGTAATATCCCTCATCTGCTAGTCTTACCGGTAGGGACAGCCGATCCTCTCTGCCATGAATAACCACTGACGAAATACCTAGAGAATTCAATGAGCGTAGGATTCGGAGGGCTATCTCGCCTCTATTGGCAATCAAGACGCGTCGGAACACATGGCTCGCTAGGAACACTTTCGTATCAGTGAATCGGCCAATCAGTATACATCTCTGAGGTATCTCTTCTCTGTTTTCATTAACCCGGTCTCGACGAATTCCTTCGCCTCATCTTGACTCATTCCCCCGTATTCGGAGCATATTCCAATTAGTGTGCTGTGAACATCCTTGGCCATGTATTGCTTGTCTCCGCAGACATAGAAGTAGGCGCCATTTTCAATCCAATTCCAAATCTCCTCGCCGCTATTCTTCATCAGATGCTGGACGTAGACTTTCTCGCTACCCTGCCTAGACCATGCAAGGTCGTGTCTTGTGATCAACCCACTTTCTTTCCAATTCTCCATTTCATCCCGATACAGGTACTCGCCTTCTTCGGTCCAATCTCCGAAGAATAGCCAGTTTCTTCCCTTGGCCCCGTCGATCTCCCTTTGTTGCAGGAATGCCCTGAATGGTGCAATGCCTGTGCCCGGTCCAACCATTATGGCATCAGTTGAGCCATCATCAGGCAATACGAATGATCTAGTCGGTGACATGAAAACTCCAACTTCTGTAGTGCCGGTTTCACACTCGTCGGCCATGTAACCTGTGCACAGTCCCGCTCTGTCCCTGTCGTGATGATTGTATCGTACTATTGCGACAGTCAGATGAACAGTCCCTCTTTCAAAATCTGGACTGCTGGCTATGGAGTAAAGTCGAGGTTTCAGGCGGTCCATTCCTTCAACCAACTGCTGTGGCGTGAAACCAATGCCGCCAAAATCCGAGATTGTGTCGAGGTAGTCTCTGGACCAGATGTAGTCCTCCATCGCCTTAGGGTCTGAAGTTAGTTCAGAAATCAGATTTACGTAACCTTCCCCCACCGGGCCAACTTCAACGTATCCTTCTGGGAAATCACCGTCATTCCCTGTACCGGACCAGTCCAGCAGAACGGCACCGTCCTTGGAAGAGAACCTCTGCCTACTGGTAATGCTCATCTTTACTTGGCCCGAGTCTTGAGGTACTCGATTTGCTAGTCCTTCAATCCATTTCTTTGAGACTCTGTGGATCTCAAATCTGTCCGTTAGCGCTTCCCTCAGTGAGCACGTTCCCAAGTGAGTCTCAACTTCCTCATCTCCTGAAAAATTAGTTGAAATCAACAACTCTTCTACTAGTTCCGGGGGGCATCTGGGAATAACCCCCAATGCGTCCCCTGCCTTGTATTCAAGTCCAGAGTTCTTTAGCTCGAATACAATGTGGCGAGTCTCCTTTTTCGAACCCTCTCCATTGAGAACGAAGTTCTGTGAGATGGTGGTCATGAATGGATTCTTCGCGCTCCAGTCTGCCATGTCCGTTACCAATCCACTGGAAATGCCATTCGCTTAAGAACGAATGTGGAGGTCGAGACTCCCGAAGAAGGAAGCATCAAGTCATGAACGCCCCAACGAGAGTCGTGGCGGAGTTGAGGTTCCTCGGTTCAGGCAATGCCTTCTCCCCCCCTGGAAGGATGCACGCACTAGCATTATTGGATGGAACTATTCTAGTCGACTCCCCTCCAACAGTCCTTCCCCAAATGCGAAGCTTTGGCGTTTCACCCTCGCAAATTCGACATCTACTAGTCACTCACTGGCACGCCGACCATGTCTTCGGTTTCCCATTTTTGATACTAGATAGATGGAAAATGGGCGAGATAAATGGGGAGTCTGAGAAAATCAACATACATTGTAGACCAGGAGGGAAGGAGAGGTTGACCAAGCTGTGTGAAGACGGTTTTCCAGGTACCTTGTCAAAAGAACTCGAGAAAAATTGCTCCTGGAATGAAGAAGAGAGCGGTGAGTTGGAATTTACTGACTGGACTTTCGAGAGATTCCCAGTCAGTCATACTCCAGCGACCGAGCCTCACGGCTACAGATTTACCCACAAGAGCGGTTTATCCATTATGCATTGTGGGGACTCAGGGCCGTGCAAAGAGATCGAAAATAGGGCTCCTGAATCAGACATCATTATTCTGGAAATGGGCGTTCCAGATTTCGTTGATAGCCCACACCACCACAATCCCTCCGATGTATCCGAATTTCATCTCCGCCACCCTAATGCCCTGATTCTTGTTACTCACAACTTTGCTAGATCAAAGGATTCAGTGGAGGGTTTTGAGATTCCTGAACTACCTGACGGAGTAGTGCAAGTCGAGGACGGAGACTGTCTGGAAATATCTGATTCGGGCCATTTCTCATTGATAAAAAAATAATTTTTTTCTTTACTAGTATATATATTGGAGGAACCGTTTCTCAATTCTGATGACTCTCCTGATGATTTTCTCAATAATCCCCACCAGTAAGAAATAAGTTTTGGAGTGAAAATTTCCAATGATCTTCTAATGTGATGAAAGCTATGGGGGGATGTATTTTTTACACCAGAAATATTTTTCAATTTTCGGCTTGCTGAGAGCCATTAGTATCGATAATACGGCGAAAAAATCTTCTTCAAATAAATATTCGATCGCTCTGCACAAATCAACAATTTTTTGTCATCAATCAAGACACTCTTATTACCACTGACAACCTCGCTTGGCGGTACGCACTTCTAGCAATGAACCCAATGGGGTGGAGAATTGGCTTTGTGTGTGTTAAATAACTAGGTGAAAATAAATGGACGGGAATATTTTCGAGAAGATTCTCGGTCAAGACAGTCTCTTCACTGACCGTAAGGCCTTTGATCATGCCTTTGAACCATTGAGGCTTCCACATAGGGAGCATGAGGTGGATGCACTTGTCATGAATCTGGTAGATGCTCTGAACGGCCATATCCCTTCCAACATGCTACTCTACGGGGTCCCTGGTTCGGGCAAGACTGTGGTAACCCGATTCGTCCTGGGACAGCTCAGAGAAAAGGGGTCCGATATGGGGCAGTTGGTGAAAACTTACGAAATCAATTGCCGAAACGTGGACACCAAGTATCGAGTCGTTCAATCTATTGCGACCCAACTTGCTAGGAGGGGCGATGTACCTGTGCCATTCACCGGATGGCCCACTGATAGGGTGCTTGAAACCCTAGTCGAGAGGATGAGCAGAGCAGGAGGCGTCCACATTATTGTCCTAGACGAGGTAGACAACTTGGTCGATAAGGGAGGGGATGACTTACTATATGCCCTAACCAGCCTCAACACCTTGCTCAGCGAAGGAAGGTGTTCGATAATTGGGATAAGCAATGACTTGAACTTCACACAACACCTTGATCCAAGGGTGAGCTCCAGACTTAGCCAGGAAGACTTAGTTTTCCATCCCTATGTGGCAACTGAGATTCAGAATATTCTCAGTGAGAGGGCCTCGATGGGACTCAGGGAGGAAGTTCTTGATGATGGGGTGATACAACTTTGCGCCGCACTAGCAGCACAGGAGCACGGCGATGCCAGAAGGGCTCTAGACCTCCTCAGGATTTCCGTCCAGAAGGCGGAACAGAGGGCCCAGACTAAAGTAAACACAAAGCATGTCAGGCTGGCACAGAGTCAACTTGAGTATGACCAGGTTACTCCTGTCCTCAGGACTCTACCACTTCATCAGAAGTTGGTCCTATTCTCAATTTGCCTAAACGAGGAAAACGGGCTCCGGAATATTTCCACAGGAGAGATATACAGAACCTATGCCGAAGCATGCACAAAGATCGGCATCGAGCCATTGACAACCAGGCGGGGCTCTTCCCTGCTAAACGAACTGGACACAATAGGCCTAATCATGGCAAGAAATGTCAGCAAGGGAAGAGGTGGAAGAAGCAAGCAGGTCAACTCGGCAATCCCCAAGGCTATTGATGCGATATCACTGATGAGCGAGAACGAGCCTTTAGTCAACGAGGCCGCGTTGGGAAAGTATAACCTCCAGGGCCACCTCTAGTTTGAATGCCGACAACGATTAAACCAAGGCGTCAGGTCGGCGGCTCGATGCCTGAAGGAGAATCAGAGTGGAAGGCAGCGTTGCTGAGGCCAAGTAGCAAGGCATCCGTTGCAGCAATTATTCTGGGTTCGTGGATGCTTGTGCTGGATGTTCTTAACATCGTAATTGGTGTGCATTCTGATGGTGGCAAGGTTCGCTGGATAGACTTCCTCACCAATGGTTCTGAAGTTAGCCAAGCCCATGAGTTTGGAATCCTAATACCCGATGACTTGCTTTTCAGTGCACTTGGGTTTGGAATCATTGCTCTAGGGATGATGGGTCTGGGAAGATCTGTTGAAGGCGGCTTCAAGACGTGGTCAAAGCAGCTTCCAAGTAGCCCCATCTTCTCTAGCCTTCTTTCAACGAGTGGTGGTTCAAACAGGACCATTGGTAGTTGGTTGATACTATTGGGGGCCATGTTCTACATCATCTGGAGCTCTCTTTACTCCACATGGGTAGATCCCGGGGTTTACTCTGTGATGATTGCTCTGGTGGCTATTGGCTTCGGACTCCACGCAGTCGAGGACTCCAAGGTTAATCAGTAGATTTCTCGAATCTCCTGAGGAGATTCCTGCACCTTTCTTTCGAGTCCTCATCACACCATCTAAGCACGAGCCCTCTTCCTGGCTGGCCATAGAGAATTGCCGAACCAATTGGCGCGAGTGGGTGGAGTATCAATGGAGACAGATCCTCCTCCCCTTCAACTACGATAAGACTCCTCGCTTCCTTGTCCATGTATTGGTTAACAGCATCCTCGCATGCACTAAGGAGGGAGTCCGAAATCGCTCCCGCTGGACTGGAGCATTCTAGTACAGAATCGAAAAGTGAATAGTCGATTTCTTCGGAACCCGCCCACTCTTGGCGTTTGGTCCTGCCATCGATTATGGCGATTTCAGGAATTCTCCCAATTTCCTGTAGAGTGAGAACAGTCACGTCTCCAACCCCGATGATTGGGCCCGAGGCCGGATTAGCATCTATTTCCTCCAAAGCATCGGTCATTGCTATCTGAGGCTCTGCCTCTGGTCCAGGGAATAGTTTGCCGAATGGCTCCTTCAATTCATCTTCGACTTCCGATGTGAGCCTCGAAATACCGCTCTCCAACTCGTTCGGAATCCAGGCTTCTCCCGTTCTGTCGATCTTGCCTGTTCTTATCCGAGAGCTAGAAATGGGCCTCCCATCCCAAGCAAGGACCCTTTCGATGCAAATTATTTCTAGTCCAACTAGCCCCTTCTCAATCCTAATTCTGTTAATTTCTTCGCATTCAGCCAATGTCTCGAAAGTACAAACTATGGCAGTGGCCGAAATGTGATCAGTGGCGGGCCCATGTTTGTCGTTAAGAGAGTGGAACTCTACTCTGGAGGTTTCCTCTCCAAGAAAATGCTCAATCTCCGAGCGCCGTTCTTCCCATCTTTTTATTCTAGGATCCTTGGCCCTGGCGATTTCATCATTCGTTATCCAGACCTCCAACTTATTGCATTTGGAGATTCCAGCTCTAATCAGTGATTTGTGCCCTTCGTGAAACCTGTCGAACGTTCCCCCGATAAGGCCTACTTCGTTCATTGGTTTTCCGCCATTGGGGCTCTGCTATCATTTCTGTGGAAATCTGTGTGCCCCGGGGCGTAACGGCCACCTTCACTGCTTCGCTCTGGCGCCTGACCCACCCCGGGACGTCTGTCGGACTGCGTGGTAGTCCCTTGATTCATTCTATTCCGTCCTCAGGGGACCTTCGCAATCCGGCCACCTGATTTGCGCCACAGTTCATCCCGAAAATCGGTCCCAGTGGTCTTCGACAGGTGGTCACCCAATACGTGGTACCGTGTTTCATACTCCACCTCCGGCGTGGGGGCTTCGTCCACACGGTGTTGCCGTTTGGGCATTCTTTCCCCACATAGGGTGCTCAAGAACCCAACGGTTGGAGAAATCCTGCATTTCATCGCAATTCCGGATGAAATCCCGAACTTCCTGCAGCCAGCCTCTCAGCAATCGAATGATCCCCAGACATCACCATCTCTATGGTAAGATTGGGCCATTTTTCCTTTGGCTGTGCCAGCCATCCTACATGTTCATGGGTCCTCCCTAACAGAGGAGGGTTCCCCGATCTGACTGACTCCAATGATTCTACAAGATCCAATACTGGATTTACCAATTCTCCTGGAAACTCTTCAAAATTTTTCATTTTTGACGACTCATTGAGTGAATCTAGAATCACCGGACTGCACCCCGGATGAGAGAAATGCTGCATCCCCGGTGCTTGGCAAATCTCACCTATTGGCCGAAGAAGTGCAGCACTCCATGGCGTATTCATGGAAAACAACTCATCCAATTTCTCCTGCTCTAGCAATTTCTGAAGCATTACAGAGGAGATATGTGCCCACCACTCATAAGGCAGGTCTTCTCTAAATCTCTGAATTATTGAGATTTCCAAATGACTGTTGTTCTCTGAACAGTCGAAAAGCCTCGACCACGTGTTAAGTTGATGTCCTAGGTCTAGTTTTCTGGCACGAGCCCTAATTTTATTCATTGATTTGTCATACTCTAATTCGGGCGTTCCTGTGATTCTTAGGAGCCACGAATAACCCAACAATGCTTCTAGAGACTCAATTGGTGGTTCTCTCAGCCAAGCCTCTACAGCCCAGTCAAGAATGTCCGAATGTGACTCTTCAGGGAGCCATGGGGCGTTTAGAATGAACTGTGATGCAAGCCATGCTGCACCCCTGTTCGCTTTGCTGGGATCTATGGCTGGCCATGAACGCAACAAATTATCTGGATCTTCACGAAGCTTTGAGGTGATTTTCGCAGAGTATAACTTGAGAATTGGATCAGTAGCCTGATCAGCCAGTTCCGAGAGCTTCTCAATAGGGAGATGGTCGACATCCATCAGAGCCAGCCACTCATGATCCAGTCTTTGCGAAATCCTCTGCCACCTGGGCCATCTGGACCGACTGGGAGAAGCAATCCAAGCAGCCAGTGGATACCTTGCTTCCATCAGATTTGCCCACTCCTCGTCTCCTTCTGGGTATTGTGAAAGCGCCGAGCTAATGATTGAGACCATGTCCCCATCCAGTTCCTCGCGGACGAAATCAGTATCGACGTTCAACTCAAGAATGTCCCAGGGGGAAATCGTCTTTTCCTCCTTTTCCGAAATTGTAGGGATGATGCTCCCCTGCTCAACCAGCCTTACAGGGATTCTAATTCCGCTACTGGTGGAGAAGCTTAGCCAAGGGAGGGTCCTGACTCGATCTACGACAATTCGATCAAATCCAGAAAACTGTCCTTTCTCCTCATCTAAGATGACCAATCTGAGATTTGTGTGTGAAGCAACCTCGGATAGTAGATCGGTCGGCAACCCTTCACCAATTTCCAGGACCAAGGGAGCCGTTTTCTGCTCTAACGACCACCGCACTAATGCTTCAATAGCCGATCTTCCCAGGCCTCTGGTGTCCACTAGCCTGACTGTGTTTCCAGGTACCGCGAACTCTGCTCCCCCCCAGTCATTTCTGAATTTCCTCAGTGTCGACTCATCAGTCTTTACACGTCTATTTGTGGAAAGCTTGTCAGTTAGAGATTGCAGTCTCCTTTTCCTTTCATTTCCAGATAGCCTTGGGTGAGCCGCTCTTATCCAGTACTCGAGAGCTTCAAGTGGGTAGGGCTCACCTTCAATATCCAAACCCGCCAAGTCAGCCACCAAAAGTGAATTTGCTCTAGCAGACCTCAGGAGGACAGATCTCGGCAGCCTCTCTTTAATTATTGCAGCAACCGGTTGAGTAGGGCGTATATCTGGGAACTTCCCATGCGCTGAACCCATTACCCAGCTCCCTCTATGGTATGTGACCTCATCAAGGGGGGGTCCTGACATCACATCCAGCGGTACAAACCAGTCCTCCTGCGAAATAGTAGAACGAAAATCTGGATTTAGCAATTTAGCCCTCATCAGGCCAATTACGGATTTCTCTCCCAGATAAGCATCAATTAGTTCGGGTCCCGCTATCTCCGGAGGAGAGTCTAGGATCTTCATATCGCTGATGTCAAACCACCGGGGAGATTTCTCCAAGAGTAATGCCCATGCCCATGACACCCCCTTGTTTCTAGTGGATGGCATTCCTCCCAATGCTTGGTTTGTAGGACGACTGGGAATTTGCACTAATGGCTCGCTAGGTGGGGCAAGAAATCCTAGTAGTAAGTCAGACTCGTCACGAAAAATTAGACAACACCCTTGTTTGTCGAAATCCAGATTTTGTATCGAAATTACCTTTGACCATTCATCGTCCTCCAAAGCACCCCAACCCGCTTCAGTCAAACGAATTTTCGAACCACGACTTCCTGGAGGGAGATCGCTCAAAACCAACCCATCCTCCCTCATTCTTCTTATCTCAGCCGATGCGTGAGGGGTCCTAAGACCTGAATCATTAGCTAATTCTGTCACTGTTGCGTCGCCTTCCGACAGTCGGGAGATTAACCTCCAGCGGTGCTTGCTCCTGATCCTCTTTGGAATTGCAGGGCGCTCGCTACGGGAAGCAATTGACATGAAATATCACCTACAAAATAAGTCACAGCATAAGATAGTAATAAATTATTTGTTTTAGTTACATTTTATTACATATTTCCACTGGAAATACCTATGGTTTCATTAATACACCAAAATTCACTAGGTAAAATTGGTAAATTCTTGTCACGATATGTAACGAACAAGTCAAAGAAGATACAGAAGCGTTATATTACCACCCGCTGTCCTGTGAAAAGTGACCCGACGAGCGGGTCATGTAGAGACAATGGTGGCATCATGAGAACAACAAGACTTAGACAAAAGATCAAGAAATTTCTGGACGACAGAGGAGAGGCAAACACGACTGAGATACTTGAGCATGTCAACTCCACTATGAGGCATGGTACCACTCCTCAACAGCTAGGCAACGTCCTTTCGAAGGACAAAGACATCCTCAAGGTTTCAACAACTAAGAGGGGAGGGGCACTATCCGGTAGGTACGAAATCTGTGTCTGGCAGGTTCGTCCAGGGGCCCTTGAAGAGAAGGTCTAGGCCTCCAAACCCTCTTCCCATTCCCCACTTCTTGCAAGGCCGTTCATCCTTGCCCGATGGGCAAATGCCTCACGGCTAGAACTATCTGAACCAGATTCGCCACTAGCCCATGTCCTTAGGGCTTCAGCCTGAAGTGCTCTTCCGTAGGAATATGACAGTTGCCATGGATGTTCAACTCCCATTTGATTCATCAAATTCAGGTGAGCAGTAGCATCCTCATCAGATTGTCCCCCCGATAGGAACACTATTCCTGGAAGATCATGTGGAACGTGAGCAGTGAGGCATTCAACAGTCATCCTCGCCACTTCTTCTCTGGAAATCTGCGAATCACAATCCTTTCCTGCGATTATCATGTTCGGTTTTAGCAGAGCACCAGGGATATGGACTCCCTGTAACTTGCATTGGGCAAAGGTCTCATCAAGGATATCGGCCGTTACTTCGTAGCAGCGGTTTGCATCGTGATCTCCTTCCATCAATACCTCTGGCTCAATAATGGGAACAAGACCCTGTTCCTGACAAATGGCCGCATATCGGGCTAGTGCATGTGCGTTGGTCGTCAAGCAGGCGCTACTTGGCAAACCATCGCCAATCTTGATGACTGCTCGCCACTTTGCAAATCTCGCACCCATTTCGAAGTACTCCTCGCACCTCTCCCTCAAACCATCTAGGCCTTCTGTAATCTTCTCCCCTTCATGATGGGCAAGCTCCTTTGCTCCTGTGTCCACTTTTATTCCGGGATGGACACCTCTGTCGGAAAGCGCATTAGGAACCGGGATCCCATCGTCCATAGATTGACGAATCGTCTCGTCGAATAGGATAACACCGCTAATTGAAGACTCATATCCATCGGTAGAGAACAGATTTGTCCTGTACGATCTCCTAGACTCGGCGGAAGCGTCTACTCCCACCGCCTCTAGCCTTTTTGACATGGTTCCATTGCTCTCATCAGCAGCCAGAATTCCTCTGCCGGGGGACACTAATTCGTTTGCAGTTTTCTCCAAAAGTTCCTTGTCCATGCTTAGTCCTCGGTCCCGGGGATGAGTTGTGGGAAAAGAATCCATCGACCTACTAAATTGGAAAATCGATAGCGGAATCAGTTGATTATGGTAGATGAGACAAAGTGGTGCTTCTTGGATTGGACTTCAATTATCTCTGAATGGACTTTGAATTCTCCATTGCCCAGGTCTTCAACTCCTGTGGTTCTACCGTCACATACTCCGGTCCCAATAAAGATCGAATTTTCGGATCTGCAAAGCTCATCTCGATCCCAAATTCTCTCAATATCTCCGTCTACCATTGTCTCAGCCCTCTCTCGGTGGCCTTCGTTCTTGAAGACAAGCCTGCCCTCGAAGGGCGCACCCAATCCCCTAAGCGCGGTAGCAGTGATGACTCCCTCCGGAGCGGCCCCGATTCCCATAAGAAGATCGATTTCCGAATTGGGGTCAGCGGCATTCAGCGCAGCCGCTATGTCACCGTCTCCAATCAATACCGGAGTCACTTCAAGTGCCTTCAAGTCACTGATCAATTGGTCATGCCTTGGTCGTTCCATAACGACAACCTGCAACTCATCCGGCCTCTTTCCTAGTGCAGAGCAGGCACCCTCTATGTTGTATCCAACATCCGCTTCCAGGCTAACTTCCCCAGAGACTTCAGCCGGACCCGCTATCTTGTCCATATAGCAATCCGGGGCGTGTAGCAGAGATCCACGTGGACCAGCAGCAAGAACTGCCATGGCATTTGGGAGATCTAGAGCAACGTGATTTGTGCATTCCAACGGATCAACTGCTATGTCAATCGAAGGTGCCGACGAGTCCCCTTGCATGGAACCAAGTGGCTCGCCAATCCAAAGCATGGGGGCATCGTCCCTCTCCCCCTCTCCTATTGCTACACGTCCATCGAAAGGTACGGTATCGAATACAGCACGCATGGCTTCGACTGCGGCACCATCCGCGGCTTTCCTATCTCCAAGGCCCTTCCAAGCGGAAGCAGCAATCGCCGCCGCCTCCGTCGCTCTAAGGAAGCTAGGAATCAAATCAGCCGTGGCCACGCTCACCTGAAGGGGGATAGGAATTCAATCCTGTGGGTCCGACTTCTTCTTTTTGACAACCCTAATCCCATCGATCTTTGCACTTGGATACTGTCCCCGGCCATCCTTCTCGACGGGCTTCAGCATGTCCCATGCGCAAAGCAGACCAGCGCTGACTCCGCACAGTGCCTCCATTTCTACTCCAGTTGACCAGTGAGCCCTGACCGAAACAGTACACCTTAGCCCACCATCTTCCAGAGACCAATCTACTGTACAACCTTCAACAGGAATTGGGTGGCAGTGAGGCAAGGTTCGGGGTGTTTCCTTCACAGCCTGGATTGCGGCAATAGTGGATGCCTCGCGCACGTCGCCCTTTGGAGATCTTCCATTTTCAACCAAGTCGATTGATTGGGGCGTCAAAACAAGAAGCCCCGTTGCAATTGCTTCTCTTGCTACTACTGGCTTTCCACCAATATCGACGATTCCCGGCCAGGACTCAGTCACATCTTCACCGGGCCTTCGGAGAGGGCACTTACTATTCAGGGCCTCGGAAAGCGGCATTGCAATGAAATACCAACATACCCATTGGCCATCATGGCGGAGGCGTTCCGGGACAAGGCCACTCCTGGTCTTGTACCAATTCTGAAATCTGGATTGGCCCATGATAGGCCAGCCAACGAAGGGACAAAACTCCAGGTGTTAAATGACCTATGCGTCGGGTGTTCTTACTGCCTAATGGCCTGCAACGATGATGCTCTAATTGTGGAGGGTTTGTGTGAGGTGATCGAGCAAAACTGCACTGACTGCCTGAAATGTCTGTTGTGGTGTCCCACTGGGGCGCTTGTGTATGCATGAGGTGTACAATTGGTTAATCCAAAGGCCGTAGTAATTGGAGCCGGTTTGGGGGGACTGACATCTGCAGCAAAGCTCTCACAATCAGGAAAATATGATGTTTCGGTTTTCGAGAGAATGTCATTCGCTGGAGGAAGGTTCACTCAGCACGAACACGATGGATTCCAGATACCCACTGGGGCGGTGCACACAATACCCCATGGGAAAAAGGGTCCTTTTGCAAAGTTGATACTTGGCAAGAAGAGCAGGGGAGGTCTCGAACTAGGGAAGAGGGGGGTGGATTTCCTGCCTACCACGAAGTTTGCTGGAATGAGACGCGATGGGAAGCACTACGCTGCAAACACGGTATACGGAATACTGCCTTGGTTCCCACTTAGGAATACTCTGAACATGCCCAGGCTTCTTGCTTCCAGGGCAAAAAGGCCATGGGGAAATGAGACCACTGATGGCAGGGCATGGCTAAGCAAGATGTTCACAGACGATTTCATTGACTTCTTGGATGCCTTCTCCAACTTTGCCATTAGCTTGCGATTTGATCAGATGCCTGCATCAACGGTTGCAAGGATGTTACAGAATTCATTCTGGAGTGATAAACCACACATCCCCAAGGGAGGGTGCAAGGGCGTGATTGATGGACTAAGGTCAGAACTCAGGCAGAACGGCGTGAGGGTCAAACTCTCTCATGAGATTACTGATATCCTCCCAGGAAGTGCAGAAGAAGAGACAAAGCACAATCGCTTTTGCATAGGAGTTAGAAGAAGAGGGAGGGAAAGTCCCACATGGATTGGTGCAGACTCAATCATTCACAATGGGGGGCACCCCAATCTTCTGGGCTCCTTGTCCGATGAGTTTGAGATAGCCTCAGGAATCCGAGATCAAATAGAAAACACCCAAGCAGTAGGTGGCATAGGATTCGTATTCAGCCTTGATGACAAAATCCCTCAGAGGGATAGTGGAGTAACCATGGTTCCAGAGATGGAAAGGGTCGGAGGCTACATCATACCAACATTCAGCGAGCCAGCACTAGCTCCCGAGGGAAAGCACATGATGATCACACACCAGTATGTGCCGGATCCAAGTGTCAAATCAGAGATTTCTAAAGGTAGAGACGAAATTTACGAGTCGATCCCGTGGCTATCTGATCACGGTGAGGAACTCTGCGTCCATACATATCATCGGAACTGGCCTTGCAATAGGTCCCCCATGGGGGCTGACCTTCCTTCGGATGTGGGCATAGAGGGAATTAGACTCGTGGGCGATGGTGTGAAGGGCCATGGTTGGATGATGATAGAGGGAATAGCCTCCAATGTCCCGGATGCAGTTAGGGATGTTAGTATGACAATGAACCACAGAACCTAGCCAAGCCCAGACTTCCAGATCTCACCATCCTCGCGGACCTCTTTCTTCCACAGTGGCGCCTGACTCTTCAGCTCGGTAATCAACCAAGAGCAAGCTGCGAAACCCTCCTCTCTGTGTGCAGAACCTACGTGGATGCACACGATTGGGTCCTCAGGAGGGACGACACCTGTCCTATGTGCCATCACTACAGATTTTACTCCGAAATCTGCAATTGCCTGCTCGGCGAGTCTGGTTAGCACGCCCGGAAGCGCCTCCTCCCAAGAATCGAACTCAAGATATTCGACCATATGGCCATCCTCTTCGCCTCTGGTGATGCCAACGAAACTAACCACACTCCCGCATCCCTCGAGGTCAATTTCATTCCGCAGCTCCTCTGGTTCCAAACTACCCGACTCGACTCGGATATGCACGCCCACGAACTCCCATCTGCTTCTATCGCTTGAAGACGCCGGATGACCCAACCGTTCAAGCCAGCGGATAATTTCGCATGTGCGTGGGAGACGAAGTCCATGTGCTTGGAGCAGGGCTATCTGGTCTTGCGGCAGCAATAATTCTGGCCAGATCAGGCAAGGATGTCCATGTGCATGAAATCCGCGAGGACAGCGGGGCCCGGTTTGATGGGGACTTTCAAGGAATAGAGAATTGGACAAGCGATTCTGATTTCTTTGACGAGATGGATGAATGGGGCCTAGACCATAACGAATTCAAATCTGACTCATTCGACGTAATTGACCTGATTCATCCGGACGATGAGATAACCAACCCTAGGACAGATGGGGTTGCATTCAGGGTCGTAGAAAGGGGCACCGCGGACCACACCATTGATCAGGGATTCAAGCGAATGGCTTTGGCAGCCGGCGTAAATATCCACTACAAAACAAAGAAGGCGGCCGAACAATGCGACATTGTAGCAGCAGGACCAAAGGAGTCCAGTGCAGTTGCATTTGGTGAGATTTTCGAGACCGACCATCGAAATATTGTCGCATTCCAACTGAACGACAAGCTTGCTCCGGGTGCATATTCCTACATGATAATCATCGATGGAGTGGGTTTGATTTGCACCTGCCTTTGGAGAAAACAGAGAGGAAGCGGGAGGTTCCTGAACGAAACCATCTCGTGGTACGAGCAGAACTACGTCCTAAATCGTAGGCCGATAAAGAGGGTTGGCGGAAAAGGAGACTTCGGATTACCCAGGAAATACGTGCACGAGGGGCGCTTCTACGTCGGTGAGGCAGGTGGCCTTCAGGACTTCATGTGGGGTTTTGGGATGAGGTATGCAATTACCAGCGGCGTCCTTGCTGCAAAGGCTCACCTTGGTGAGTGCGATTATGAGAGAGAGGTTAGGAAGCGTTTGGTGCCATTGGTTGAGGCTAGTGCCATCAACAGATTTCTGATGAACAGAGTTGGTAATAGGGGCTTCAAGATGGTCGCAAATTACTGGATGAGGGACCAAAGACGCTGCGGAGACGGCCTCAGATTCATGAGTTGGCTGTACAAGCCTGGAATAATTAGGAGGGGGCTATGGCCCTTCGTAAGGCTGGGAATGCTCCGAAAAAAGAAGCTGAAGGATGGCCGAGACGTTCGAAGGATGCCATTCAGGCCGTCAAAGGCAAGGGATAATTGGGAGCCCAGCGAAAGAGCCTCTGAGATTGCAGAAGAGTGGAAAAACACACAGAGGTCCGGTGGAAAGACGTCATTCAGCGAGTCAGAAGCATGAGCGACTAGCGCCGCTTGGTTGATATGACATCACTCGGTCGAATCTCCATGACATCGTGGCCCAAACTTGAGGCGATGCAGAACAACCTAGTGAACTACGGAGTAACAGAAAACGGAATTGCCGTAATCGAACTGTCTTCCGACTCCTCAGGGAGCCCATGGACCGAAGGAAAGACCTCGGTGAACACGTATACTCATGAGATGATGAGAGACATAGATGAGGCGGTCCTCAAGGCTAGATTCGACGATGATGTAACGGTGATCATACTTACAGGCCACGGGGAGAAGTTCTTCTCCGCTGGTGCGAGCATCAGCATGCTCGACTCCGTCTCTCCAGGATTCAAGTACTTCTTCTGCCTTCATGCGAATGAGACCCTAAGCAGACTGGAGCAGACACCAAAGTTGGTTATCGCGGCCCTGAATGGCCACGCAGTAGGGGGAGGCCTCGAGATAGCCATGGCAGCGGATATCAGAATCGCGAGAAAGGACTCCGGCCAGGTAGGCCTTCCAGAAGTGTCTCTCGGGGTTCTAGCAGGTACAGGAGGTACGGCCCGTCTGGCACGCCTTGTTGGAAAGGCAAGAGCGATGGAAATTATGGTTACTGGTAGAAAATTCTCATTCGAGGAGGCCAGAGAGATGGACTTAGTACACGACATTTGGGATGGTGGCATTGATGATTTCCACCAGGACATTATCGACTATGCTGGACAATTCACCCTTCCGATGGCGGCAAGTAAGGCGATTGGAAACATAAAGAGAAGCGTCCAAAGTGGGATGGAGATACCTCTCGAGTACCACCTCGCATTGGAGAGGGAACTCCAATCCGACCTATTCCAAAGCTCCGACGCAAAGGAAGGGATCGCAGCCTATGTAGAAAAGAAGACTCCGAGGTTCAAGGGAGAGTAGCCCTTTCTCGCTGCGTACCGGTTCGACACAACCTCTGAAATACCGCTACCTCTTGGCGTGACTGATGGCAGATAATGAGGTAGTGGAGAGTTATCCAACAAACTTCGAAGTATGGATTGAAGAGTTCAACGAATGGCAAACTCGGATAGGATTTGACCCCTCCTGGCTAGGGGATTACAGGTTCGATATCAAGTTCGACTGGGACACTGCAGGAAACTCAATCGAATTCGGAGATTTCGAAGGGATGCCCAAGTGGGAGCGGAGGATGCAGATCCCCCAGCAGAACATTAGGGATGCAATAATCAGCATGGTCAGCGTTCAAGGTGATACCGAGTTCGCTAGCGTCGAGCAGCAAAACCATCTGCTCGAGACAGCACCAACCGAGTATGACAAGAAGTCCGCATTGCGGATAATGTGCGAGGAGCAGAGGCACGGATGGCAAATGGCATACCTGCTTTGCACTTTCTTCGGTGAGCAGGGAGTCAGAGAGGCTGCAAAACTCCTAGAGAGGAACGCACAGGAAGGAACCAGGATACTTGGATCTTTCAACGAGCCAATAGATCACTGGCTGGACTTCTTCATGTTCACCCACTTCATCGACAGGGATGGCAAATACCAACTCAAGATGCTAAGCACGTCCTCCTTCAGGCCTCTTGCAGCAAGCATGGGGCCAATGCTGAAGGAAGAGTCGTTCCACCTGGGGACCGGTGCAAACGGGCTAAGGAGGATTGTGAAGCAGGGAGTCATCCCATGCGAACTGATTCAGAAGTATGTCAACAAGTGGGTGAGCACTGGCCTTGATCTATTCGGAACAGACGACTCCACGAGTGCACAATGGGCATACGTGTACGGGATCAAGGGACGGTACGATGAGAGGGAGTCGGAGCAAGATGCAGACAGGGAACACCTCAACGAGGCCAGCCGGGAGCTCTATTTCCAGGAGCTACGCGACGAAATGAAGAGGATCAGCAAGGCCAGAAAGGATGGCGAGCCCGAGTTGTACATCCCATCTGACAAGTTCCGCAGGAGCATCGGGAAGTACGCGGGCAAGAGATTCACTGTTGACGGGGAACCCTTCGAAGGAAGTGATGAGGAATGGCAAGGTTACTTGACCGACATGCTTCCTACCGAGGAGGACGAGGAACGTCTGATGAATGAGTACATGCAACAGGAATGGATTCAGTACAGAGAGTGGAAAGGGGAATAGTGTCGGAGGGAGCCAAATGCAGCACGTCGCTCTGACATCTTTCGACAAAGCCAGGTGCGCCCCCTTCTTCGATAGGCTCACTGAATACTTCCACGAACACCATCACTCAGATGAGGAAGACGCATCCGCATACGAGGAGTTGCTATACAAGGTCAGGAGGCCATACACTCCAGAGATGCTGGACATGATCGATGATTGGATGGGAACGCCGAAAAGGGACTGGAGGGAGGAGACACAGAGGGAGGTTCTTCTTTCCCTTTACGCGATCCGTTATCCCGACACCCTACTGATTGAGAGCCTAACTGAATCCGCTCGATCGGACATAAGGAGGCTGTCTGCTTACTTGCACTTCACACATCACACATATGCAATCTGGGACGAGGACACCAGATCGGGGCTATCGAAATTGGGAATCGAAATACCTTCGATAGAGAAGGCGGACCCATTCGCTTATGGCGCTTACATCACTTCTATCGAGCTTCTCAAGGACGTCGCCCCGTTCACCTGTTTCCTTGAGCACGATGTTCCTCGACAGAGGCTCTTCCAGGCGGCTCTTGCGGCATATGGGCGCGAATCTTAGCACGGCTTAATGCGAGAAGGCCGCTCGGGCGCACGTGGCCATCCGCACAGTTGCAGTCATCGGTGCCGGGACAATGGGAGCAGGCATTGCACAGGTCTGTGCTCAGGCAGGATGGGTTACCCGACTTTACGACTCATTCCCCGAATCCCTGGAAAGGGGAATGAATTCGATTGAGGGTTTCTGGGATAAGGGAATTAGCCTCGGAAAGACCACTAACGAGCAGAAGGAAAAGTGGATGGGGGGGCTATCTGTTGCAGAGAGCATATTAGCTGCAACAGAAGGAGCAGATCTAGTTATCGAAGCAGTGCCAGAGAAGATGAGCCTGAAGCAAGCCATTTTTACTGAATTGGAGTCTACTGCGCCTCCTCACTCGGTTCTGGCGACGAATACTTCGGGTCTAGAAATCTCGAAGATTGCCATGGCGACAAATTGTCCTGAAAGGGTAATTGGGATGCACTTCTTCAACCCTGTTCCTGTGATGCCTCTGCTGGAGATAGTTAGGCATGATGGCGTTTCTCCAGAAACCATCGAAATTGCTAGAGCAGTTGGAGAGGCAATGGGCAAGACAACCATCCTTGTGGGTGACGTGCCCGGGTTTGCAACCAGCAGACTGGGGGTGGTTCTGGGGAACGAAGCCATTCGAATGCTCTCCGAGGGGGTAGCTTCTGCCACAGACATAGACACTGCAATGAGATTGGGATATAGGCACCCAATGGGTCCACTGGAGCTTTCCGATATGGTGGGCCTTGATGTGCGCATGGACATCCTAAACAGTTTGGCTGATGCCTTCGATGATGAGTCATACAGGCCTCATCCGTTGCTTGAGGAACTGGTGAAGAATGGTTTCCTGGGTAAGAAGACTGGTCGAGGGATATACGACTGGTCTTCAGGGGAGAAGAGGGAAGTCCAGGATTAGGTGCCCTACCAAGTTCCCTCGAAGTAGCACTCCCCGGAACACGTGTCAGCAATGACACCACCGAGAAGGAAATCATTGGCCAGATTTACCGCTGGTTCGAATCCCAGAACCTGATTGTGCGCAAGTGAGTGATACTCCATCGGCCCCTGGATGTTGCCAGATGGAACATCGGGGAATAGCCCATCGAAGTAAACCACTCCGGAATCAGTCGTCTGCGCTTCGGCCACTACCAATCCATGGGGATGGTAGGTGGAGTTTGCAATTACCGGAATCCCCGAGGTCCTCGAAGCCCTGTCCGCGGAAAGTGTGGTTACCTGGGCATCATTCATCGAAATGATGTACAGGATTTCATAGGGGTGGAGTTCCCCATTCAATCCCCCTTCTCTGAATGGGAGGTATGTCTCTGGTTCGGTTGTATCCCACATTGACTGCATAAGGGCCAGAAGTATCGAGCGATCCATGGTTGATGTGTAAGCAAGGGGTGAGGCGAAGAGCTGCTCAAACTGAGTGTACTGCGTAGATCGCTCTGCTATGAAATTGAATGAGGAACCAGCTACCCAAAGCACTCCCCTATCAATTTCGGGAATCAACGAGAGCATGGAAGGCCCCCTTATTCCTCCCAATGACACTCCCATGTAGTCAATGTTGCTTGAGTCAACAAGGTTGATCCCGTTGTGGTAGAACTCTGGAAGATCAGAGCACACACCACTGATTGTCCTAATCATTGCAAGGTGGTTAATGACTGATTGCTGAAGCCTCTCGGCTTGGTGTTGGAGGTAGTTAACATTCATCAGTCCGAAGGTTACAGCGTCGAAGTCACCGTCGGAGCTCCAACCCTTGAAGTCCGTTCCTATCGATGCGAAACCAGTCTCATTTGCCCAGCCCCTGAACGCCGAGACCATTCCTTGACCATCCCCTAGGAATCCATGTCCCAGCACAACCAATGGTACCGGTTGCCCTGAATCGGCTGCCGATTGGGGAATTGTCAACGTGAAGACCACCTCGGTGTTGAAGTTGAATTCCGGGACCCCATCCGAATCCCTGTTCATTGGGGTCGGTGCGTTAACCGCCTGAAGGTAGTGGGGCGTTGTGATGGTCCCGCTAATCCTCCTCAGGGTGGTGTTATCTTCTCCGTAGTTCTCCTCTACAGAGGTCACGTTGCAACCGAGGCCACCTTCCTCTAGGCGTTCGATTGCATCGTTCCTCATTTCGACAATGTCTGAAGTCAATGACTCTGTTGAGGCGGTATGGAACCACCATGCAGATTGAATTGAAGATCTCTCGAATCCCACATTTGATAGTGCCAAGAACATTGCTTCGTACCCGGCCCGACTACCCTCAATCTGAACTGAGTCTGTACCATTCCCGTCTCTCAAGGCCCTGAAAGCATCGAAAGGCCCAATTTCGTTTCCGCTATCATCCACTAATCCGCGAAACGCAACGGCATACTGGGTGTCGTGATCTAGACCTCTGATTGATCTAAGGTGAACCAGGGTCGGCTCTCCTTCCTGTGTTCTCGCAGACACTTCCACCCAGTGTTCGATTATCTGCCCTGAGTCCATGTTCAGCAAAACACTTCCATGATTGACTTCCGTTGAAATTGCAATATTGTCTTGCGAGGCTAGACCAGAAACGTCTGGAACACTTTCGAATGTTGTGAAAATCTGCGTAGAAGGAGAGTGCCCATCCCTCGCGTTGATCACGCTGAACTCTTCAGAGGGCGCGGAGGCCGAGTCAGGGATGGCTGACCCCTTGATGTGAAGCCTGTGCCCGGTAACCGTCGAGGGATCATCCAATAGGAATGCCGATGAAGGATAGGGAAGGAGGCAATGGTCGGGATTGGTATTGTCGCAGACATCATTATTTGGGAATGAAATCTTCTCTTGAGCCGGCTCATCAGACACAGAGGATTTGTATTCGCATGATTCGTCGGAAACAGTGGCATCTGGGTCGAAATTCTCTGCGTTTTCGTTCATGCACCCTGGGACCTCCGAGGGGTCAGTTTCGGTTTCAGCCCCGTTGCACCCGGCAAGAAGCATGGAAATTACTAGTAGAGTTGAGAGGGTAGCCCTTTGTCGGTCAATCATCACCCATCTGACTCCAAAGGTGGTTATCAATCTCCCGTTCTGAAGTAAGTATCCGATGGAAATGGTGGATGCCAACCTCTCTCTTGGGGGAGTATCTTCCCCTGTCGTAAGAATCTGAAGAAACCCCTCTTTGGGTCGCCTCAACAATCTGCTGATCCTCTTCCTCGACCTTGTCCAAGT
>MDSZ01062251.1_pt1 | contig 26005 bp, 34 predicted proteins | sample 811201 | NCBI WGS metagenome assembly MDSZ01 (sample SAMN05326647, study PRJNA326480) | marine metagenome | isolation source: seawater | place: Indian Ocean: North | collected 2010 | reverse complement strand
TAGAAGTACAACATATGAAACTTCTTTTGAAACTTCACGAGCAAGTAGTAGAGCTACAGGAACATCAAGAAGTACAACAACTACATTTGAAACAAATACAACTACAGCGAGTAGTAGAGCGACAGCTACAAGTAAATCTACTACCACTACATTTGATACAAATACAACTACAGCAAGTAGTAGGTCAACTTCAACTTCGAAAAATACAACAACAACTTATGCAACAACTCTCGGTACACTTACATCAAGAGCAACAGCAACCTCGAAGAACACAACTACTACATTTGATACAAATACAACTACAGCAAGTAGTAGAGCAACAGCAACTTCAAAGAATACTACTACTACTTTTGAAACTAATACTTCAACAGCGAGTAGTAGAGCAACTGCAACAAGTAAATCAACTACAAGTACATTTGAAACTGATAGGTCAACTAGCACTACATTTGAAACTAGTAGTTCAACAGGTTCAGTATTTAACACTACAAGGTCTACGACCTCTACGTTTGATACTACAAGGGCAACAGATACAACAATTACAACCGATCATTTGACAACTATTGCAACAGCAACAGGAACTCAGATTTTTGAAAGAATAACCGCCTCTCAGGCAGGAACTATATTTGATACAGAAGTATCAAGTATAGAAGACTTTGGTGCTTCCTACTGGGACGGCTCACAATGGAGCGATTAGATGGCACAAAAGCAATCAGCAGAACGAAAAACAAAGATTACACCAGAGTATGTAAATAATAAATTAGAACAAATATTATCTGCTTTATTTGATACTTTGGAAGAAAACGAAGATAGAATTAAACATATGGAAGCTCAAGTTCATAAACTTACAGCTGAGGTTAGAAATGGCAAAGCCGAATAATTTACAATCTCTTTCCATAAATGAAGAACTAGGAGACTTACCAACTCACTTCATGAAATCGGGCAGTACTATGCCACCAAAAGAAAGATTGAATGAGTTATATGGGTTTCAAAAAGAAATAGTCCCAGAAACTTATTGGGGATTAAATGTAGAGTATGACCTTTGGTATAATACTAATGAACTCTCTACTATTAGAACTTGGCTATATACTGATTTTTTAGGTAAAGGCATATATTTTAGAGTAAACTCGGTAAAAATAAATGACAGACTATTTAACAGGATAGCACAAGATGAATACTTAGAGATAGATGAAGATAGAATCTCTAAGATTGTAAAGAGTTTAGAAAACAAATATACGCTTCAAAACTATACAGGAGAGTACTATGAGAAAGTTGCATTTCCACCAGGAAGCAACTTACTTAATAAAGTAGTTAATTGGAAGACTTTAGACGGTCTAATAGAAGAGGGGTTTGTTATAAAACCTCACCCAATAACTGCTCATTTGTTTATAGCAAAAATGAGGCAACGATATGGAAAGCATAGAATATTAGGTAAAAAGTTAAGTGGCCACGATATTCTCTGCAATGCAAAAGAGATAGGATTCTGCCCTAATAGTCAAATGGGTGTAGAAGCCATACTACTAGGAAAGAAGATAAGGTCTTTTGCAATACCAAGAACTGCTAGAGAAAAAGCACACTTAACATATGAAGCTATCTACCAAGCAATAGCAGGTAGTGAAACTACAACTAGATTAAAAAGACTTTTATCAAGCAAATATTCAGGAATTATATTTGCATTTGACGAGGACAGGAAGGCAAGAACTGAAAATTATTTTAATAACTTTTGGGATTTTACACTTAGACCTTCAAAAATAGAATCATGATTGACATAATATTATTTGTAGAAAAAATAAATATTGAATATACACTCGCGTCGTTAGTGAATAAGACGGGGAACTATCGTGTCCATTTGTTTTTCCGCCCAAGCCTATTAGATGAATACGAACAAGACGGTAGATTAAAATGGATTTTAAGTCAATTTAGAGAAGTATACATCTATCAAACACCATGGATACAAAGAAAAACTCCACATAGAATGGCTAGAGTTTTATTACAATTTAAAGAGCATTGGAAAGATAAGCAACCTAAAGGATTACCTATAGAAAGAGTTCTAGTATCTGTTGCGGGGAATAGACTATTCTTAGGAGACTTTGATAAAGATATTCCTAAGTTAAATCAAATGAATGGAAATATAGTTTACTTTAGTAGACAGTTTAAGTATGAAACTCACCCTGCCTATAAAAACTACTACACTATGATAGGATTGCAAAACCCTCCTATCCCAGTAGATAGAAGATACTACAAAGATAAAAGAGATACAGAGTACTTACTTATAGACTGGACAAAATTTAAAGATTTAAATAATAATGTATTATTCTTCCCAAATGGTAAAGCAACTAGAACTGACCCAGCATTACGTGACCATGATAATTATATAAACTCTGCAAAAACATCTACTATGTATAACTATTTTATAAATAAAACTAATGGAGCAAAGTCTGCTTTCATGCCACTATATTTTAACATGGGGCTAGATAAACTAATTGTTATGGAAGCAATCGGAGCAAAAGACTGCATCAATCATCAGATTGCAATGAGAAAAGCCTTCTCTATAACTATAGATGGAAATATTCTTTGGGAAGATTGGGAAGGAATGTCTACACTTCTTGGATTGTCTGTGCCATGGGACTTATGGGCTCAACAGTTAGATAACATACCTCTTAACATGAGATGGCAAATATTCAATGAGAAAATTTTAATCAAAGCTGAAAAGCAAAAGAAACATGTACGTAAAGTAGTGGAAGCAGGGTACTTGTTAGGTAAGATATAGTAAGGAAATTTTCAAGTGGTTACACCTGATGAAAAATTTGTTATTCAGCTCTGGCTGTTCTGCCTCAAAGAGTCAATCAAAAATTCTAAAATTTCAACACAGTTTTTCAAACTATTTCGTCGTAAAAAGACTTAAAGTTCTAAAACTTCTTCTTTTAAATCCGATAGCATAACCCAATTTATAATCCCATTGCGGGACATTTCTAGTGCGTACTCTCTTTCTTCGAGAGCATTATGCGGGATTTCATCAACTCTGTTTTTAGGAAGGTGCCAGCTAAAAGGATTTTGTGCACCTACTTTGAAGGGAGCTTGCTTTGCAAAGAAGTCAAACCCAATAATTGTTAGACTCTTCCAAACCCAAGCCTTTTTGATAAGCCAAAGTAGCACGATAAAACCATTCGAAGGTCTACCGAGTAGTGAGGCATCTTGGTAATTAAACTCTTCGTAAATTTCGAGGAGTTCTGCATCAGAAAACATTGTGCAATATGGAACATCTATGTCCGCCTCTCTTGGCTTATTTAGATACATTCTTGTACGATTTAGTAAGATGGGCATGCCTTGCCATTCTGTTGGAAACTTTTTATAGTACTCATTTCGTAAAAATCCAGTTGCCCAAATACTAAACTTATCACCAATTTTATGGTAGTGTTTAGCAGTTGGCGTTCCTCTTCCCATACGGATTACTACATCATGAGAATCAATAAATGCGCCTTTATTATGATTTAATAATTCTATGGAGTTACCCACTAGGCATACATTCTTATTTTCAAGAAGTTTAGTTATTCGTTCAAATTCTCTAATATTGCTCGCCATTCGTCTGCATACGGTTGTTCTTCATATCCATCAAGCCACGGACCTCCGTCCGTAAAGTGAACTGCTTTGGGGTTGAAGATTGTGTAATAATTTATCATATTGTTAAAGGTCGCAGGAATATTTCCAACACTATCCGTCCACGAGAAACCATGCAACCACCCCGCTGGGGCTTGAGATACTTGCCACGGGTCTAGTTTTTTACAGTTCTCATTATTGAATAGCATAAGGGACGACCAGTACTTAAAAGGATATGGACGGTTCACTTTACCGTCCATTTTTATACTTTCCCTTGTTATAAGTTCGGGGTGCTTTACCACAGACACGCTGGGGCTTGAGTACTCCAATATTTCTGCAGGATTACATCTCCACATAAAATCTCCATCACAAAAAAGAGCATAGTCTTTATAATCACAGAGATACGGCACGAGAAAACGAGTAAAGGCAAAGTCTGTAGCTTCACCTTGAAAAGGTCTCCAGTAGTCTTTTGATTCTTGCAACTTCTTTTTATCGAGAGGTTGAATATCATGTTCATCTGTAAATCTAGTTATACTTGCTTTACAGACTTCGTAAGATACTGGATACTTTTCTTCGTACCCAATGAATATTTTCATTAGTCTTTGAACTCGTCTTCTTTTTTATTTAATTCTTCGCCTAGCTGATTGATGTATGCTTGTCTACCTGTACTGACTATTGCAACTAAATTATTCAATCTAGTAATTTCTTGGTCAGCTGCTTGAACATGACCTATTATATTCTTTTGCTCATCAGACAGATTTTCTAGTAAATGTTCTACACCATCAATAGTGATGCTTTGTTTCATTTCACTCATTTAAATATATCCTGCCAATTTCCTTGTGTACTAGCCTTAGCATACTCGGTAGCACGGTTTTCAAAAAAGTTGGTATGCTCAACCGCATTTATTTGCATATCAATCCAAGGTAATGGGTTAACATCAGCATGAAAGATATTTTTCAATCCTAAGCCAAGAAGTCTTCTACCCGCTATATAACGAATATACTCTTTTACTTCATCAGCAGTTAGGTCTGGTACATTTACTTTATCAAAGCAAACATCAATAAACTTATCTTCAAGTTCTACTGTTCGTTCTGCCGCACAGTATATTTCATACTTTAATTTGTCATTCCATAACTCTGGATTTTCTTGCATAAATGTTCTGAAAAGTTTGGACAATCCTTCTACATGGAGACTTTCATCTCTTATTGACCATGTAACAATTTGTCCCATACCTTTCATAAGATTATGTCTTGGGTAGTTGAGAAGTATTGCAAAACTACTAAATAGTTGTACTCCTTCTGTAAACCCACTATATACCGCCATAGTCTTAGCCATATCATGTTTTGTTTTCATATTGAAATCAGTTAGATACTCATGCTTTTCTGCCATAGCTTGTATATCAAAAAATTCCTGATACATAGTATCATCTTTACCAAGCGTTTCGAGAAGTAAAGAGTATGCCTCTTGATGGACTGCTTCCATTGCTGCAAATGCAACTAGCATCATTCTTACTTCAGGTTGTTTGAATGTTGGCAGGTAGTGTTTAGCATACCCACAACAAACATCAACATCTGCTTGTGTAAAGAAACGAAAGATGTTATCAATTAGTTTTCTTTCGTCTTCACTTAATTTTTCTCTATAATCTTTTATATCATCTTGGAGTGGAACTTCATCTGGCAACCAATGCATTTGTTGTTGCTTTTTGTAGTTCTCAAAAGCCCATGGATAAATAAAAGGTTTATAGTATTCTCTTTCTTCTAATAACATTTATCCCTCACATGCAAGACAATCTTGCTGTTCAAAAATGATTTCTCTTTTTGCTTGAGCGGAAACATCATCTGCCCTAGATATTGCTTCAGACCTCAGATAATATAAAGTTTTAAGATTCCTTGCCCATGCTAACATATGTGCATTGTGCAAGTCACCTTTGTTTACATCAGGTGGGAAGAACAGATTTAATGACTGAGCCTGACAGATATACTCTTGTCGGACTGCTGCGTGTTCTATTAACCATGACTGATTAAGTTCTACTGCTGTCTTAAATACTGCTTTTTCCCATTCTGTTAAAAACTCCAAGTGTTGTACACTTCCTTTGTTTACAACTATATTGTTCCAAATCTCAGGAGTATTCTGTCCATACTTTTCTAGCACCTCTGCAAGATACTTGTTCTTGTTAAGGTTAGACCCAGATTTAGTTTTCTGAGTATAAGCATTAGCACGGAAGGGTTCAATACTTGGACTTGTGTTACCACAAATGATACTAGAGGAAGCGTTAGGAGCTATTGCAAGTAGGTGGGCATTTCTTACTGTGCAAGTGTCATCATCGGGACAAGCTCCTCTTTCAACTGCTAACTTCCTCGTAGTATCCATTGCTCGAGATTTTATAAACTCGAACATTTCTAAATTTGCTCCTGTTGCTGCTTGACTTTCAAACGGAATATTATTCCTTTGTAAGTAGGCGTGAAATCCCATTGCACCAAGTCCGATACTTCGTTCACGCTTAGCACTAAACTTGGCTTTCTTCAACTCTTTAGGAGCATTTTCTATAAAGGAGTCTAGGACGTTATCTAACATTCTTACCAAATCAGGAATGAACGCTGGGTGTTTCTTCCATTCGTCATAGTATTCTAAATTGACACTAGAAAGACAACACACAGCAGTCCTTTCATCATTGGTGGCGAGTGTAATCTCAGAACAAAGGTTACTATGGTTTACCTTCAAACCTTTTGCTTTCTGAAAATCAGGTAACCCACCATCAACTGCGTCTTCGAACATTACATACGGCTCTCCAGTTTCCATTCTGTTTTGCAGAATTTTTACCCAGAGTGCTCTAGCACTTACTGTTCGTTTGACTTGTCCTGTATGAGGGTCGACCAAATCCCAGCTATCATCAAAGTCAGGATACTTTGTAGCGGAGTGGATTCGCTCCATAAAACTATCAGGAACCACCACACCATGATGAAGATTGAGAGATTTACGATTCGTGTCACCACCGGTTGGTTTTCGAACATCTAAAAACTCCTCTATCTCAGGGTGGCTTATATGTAGATAAGCGGCATAACTACCCCTTCTAGTTACACCTTGCGAGAATGCAAGCATTTCCGCATCTACTACTTTTATAAAAGGTATTACACCAGTGGACTCAGAGCCTTTTGATGTTCTAGTTCCTTGAGAACGAACATCACTCCAACCACCACCGATACCACCACCGAAAGAACTTAAAAAAGCGTTCTCAACATAGTGTTCAGTAATACCTTCACGACTATCATCTATATAGTTTAAAAAACAACTAATAGGCAAACCTCTTTTTGTACCACCATTAGATAGTACGGGCGTAGCAAACATAAACCAATGTTTACTTACATAGTCATATAATCTTTGAGCGTGTGCTTCGTCGTCTGCAAAAGCTTCTGCAGCACGAGCGAACGCTTCTTGTGGTGAAGTTTCATCACCTACCATATATCTATCTTTCAGAGTTGCAATAGCAAACTCATCAAGTAGTTTATCTTTTGAAAAATCTATTTTAACTGACATAATTCTTCACTAACTCCAAAATTTCATTACTTCGCCCTAATACTGCTCCATCTGGATTATAAGTCAAATCCATTAGTTCAACATTCTTTTCAAGATTATCTTGTCCAAACTCATTTAAACTTTGCATAAACTTATACTTACTCTCTATTGGCAAAGTAGACATAATATCAAATACATCTCCATACTCTGCTATTAGAGAACTGGCTCTCTTTGGGCCGATTCCATTAACACCAGGTACATTATCTCCTTTATCTCCTGTTAAGCACTTATAAGTTAAAAAGTACTCAGGGTCAAAGTCGTAATGCTCGTCCCAGTTACCTATTGTAGTTTCCTTTCTTGTTACAGTCGAAAACCGTGATATGTTTTCATTAACAAGCAAGTCCCAGTCTTTATCTGATGATACTAACCATATATCTTCTATTCCTAGTTCTTCCCTATTTATACACATTACAGCAGCTATATCATCTGCTTCTACTCCCTTGTATTTCATTGTCAAGTATCCTTTGTCTTTACACATATTCATACTTTCTTGAAACTCTCCAAGGAAATTAAGAAACTCTTGTTTCTCTTCTTCTGTTTGGTCTGCATACCTTTCGGTACGGTTTGCTTTATACTCAGGGTCAATCTGTTTTCTATACTCACTACCACCATCTCCCAATACTACGATATGTCCGCAGTTGTAAGACTTTGCTAGTGATTCGACTGTCCTTACATACTCTACTTTGAAGAATTCCTTCTTCGCGTGTTTCCATCGGAAAGCTAAGTTGAGACCATCAACTATAAGTAAATTACCGTTAGTCGGCAGCTTTCCAAGGCTCGTAAATTCTATCGCCATTTGTAAATCCTATTCTTTCGTGTTCTAGCCATTTTTCAGCAAGACAAATGTACGCATCTAACCAAGAGATGTACATATATCTTTCTAAAATCCAAGGTTTGCGGCGAGTTGCCACAAAAAATTGTGCGTGGTTCGCTTTAAAGAACAAAAGCGGTTCTAGATTACTGTCTTCCGCTTGTTGTTCTAGTTTGCTCCACCACTGCACAAAATTATTACTCTTATTGGTAAATACTTTAGTACTGATAGCATCGTCTTTGTAAAATTTAACTTCTATACAAAAAACATTTTCATGATGTTGTAAGTATAGGTCACCTTTTATCTTGCCTGACCCAGAGCCAGGAGTTTGAATAAATGGGAGGTTTGTGTGTCGCTGAAGCATGTTCATGACGAGCAGTTCTGCCTTCTGCCCTTTCTGTCTACTATTTACCACTATTCTAATCTACTAATGTTATCTTCTTTAATTATTTCTACCTTTTCAAGTAATGGGTGAGTCCAACCATGAGATACTAAGTATGTATTCAAGGTTTCTTCTTTGAGAAGTATCTCTACTACTTTTTCTTTACCAGCTTCATCAAGTGCCTGGTTTACCTCATCGAGGAACAATACATTTATTTGACTTCTACTAATAGAGGTCATAAGTTTTCGTATTGCAACTAATGTAGCAATATTTACTCTTGCTAGCTCACCACTAGAAAGAGCAAGAATGTCTATAACTTTACCTGTGTCTGTAACTAGAACATTTAGTTTATCATTCTCAACTATAAAGTTGATACTAAATCTACCGTCACTAAACTCTGCTAGGTAATCATTTGTCAAAGATTCTAGTTCTTTGACGAGGGACTCGATTTTGTAGGCAAGGAGTCCGTTTGTACTAAACGCTTTCTTAAGTATCTCCAAAATCGTAAGTTTGTCCTCCACAGCGCTAAGTTCAGCTGTGATTCCATCAAGTTCTGATTCAAACTCTTTAGTTTGCTCTTGTATGATGTCAATTCGTGTGTTGTGTCTTTCTCTTGACTCATTCTCTTGTATTACTTCTTCGAGTTTCCTACGAGCTTCTTGAACTTTGTTTTCCAGTTCTCGTATTTCACTTTCCACTTCTTCTCGGTCAGATATTGCTGATGGGAGTGAAGTGTCAATACTTCTGTAGAGTTGTTCCCACTCTTTGACGCCTCTGGTTGATTGCCTATGTATTTTATTTTCATCTTCTAACTTCTCTAATGATTCTTCGTCTCTCTTTATAAAAGACGAACAATTCGATGCCCTTTCATTATGTTCATCATACCTTTCTTGTATGAATTGGAAATCTATAGGCTGTGAGCAGGTAGGGCACTCTGCATCTTCACTATTTTTTAGACTCTCGTACTTGTCTCGCATATTTACTTCAAATGCAAGTTCTGATTTCCAAGCTCCTATAGTTTCTCTAAGTCTCGAAGTATCGTGTAACTCTGGGTGCATTTCTGCATCTTTTTGCAACTTAGCAATATCTATTGATTTTAACTGCTCTTTCAGTTGATTATTGTCATTTATTTTTCGATTTTTCTCCGAGATATTTTCAATTTCTAATTGTAACTGACGCAATCTTTTCTCGTCTTTTTCTTCGATTTTTGGTAAATCCACTTTCTCAAGTAGTTCTATACTCTCGAGTTTGTTGTCTGTTAACCATTTAACGATTGTGTCGGTCTTTGCATTCAGACTTGTAACTGACTGCGATGAAACACGTACTGCTTCCTTGAAGGTTTCAAAATACGAAACATAATCATCAAGCTTCAACAAGTCGATTAGAAATTTCTTTCGATTTGTGTCAGTCGCAGTTAAGAACTGTAGACTTGTATTCGTATTTTGATATACCAACTGGGTAAAGGTTTTGAAGTCAATACCAAGAATCTCTCCCAACGTCTTGTATGTATTACTAGCAGTATGGCTACTTATATCTTCACCATTCTTTGTTAGTTTACATTTTAGAGTAGCACGCCTCGATACACTAATATTATATAAGTCATCATCAACAGAAAAGTCAAGACTAATGTCATAACCTTTTCCAATGTACCTATTCGCGATATCAGCTTTCTTAACATTTTTACTATTCTTATTAAATAATACTTCCTCAAGTATAAGTGGTATTGATGATTTACCAACACCGTTTGTACCAACTAACTGGGTCAATGTAGCATCTGCTAGATTGACTTCGTTGCCTTTCCCATAGGAGAAACAGTTATCCCACGCTAACTTCTGTAGAATAATCATTGAAAACTCCTATTATGTTTTTTACTTTATCTTCTTCTAAATTTAGTATCTCTTGCAAGTATACTACCAGCTCATCTCCCATTGACATCTCTTGTGTAAGATTTAAAGTTGCCTCAACTTCTCGTTTTACAACTTTCTTATCAAGTAGTTCAGAGTTTTTTACTTTTGCTAAATCTTGAACATCTCCTTCGAGTTCATAGATTGTGTGGTCAAAAGAAGTCGGTACCATCTCGTCGGGGTCTGATACCGTCTTCCTTATCAATTGTGGCAAGTTAAATTCATGCCACGTCCAAGACCAATCCTTATCATCTATCATCAGATATCCAGTCTTTACTTTGTTCCTGTGAAAAGATGTTGTCATTGGACTGCCAGGATATACAATGTTTCTTTGAGTATTCTCATGAGCATGTAAATCTCCAGCAAATACAATATCAAACTTACTCAATCTTTCTAAGTCTACTTCTGGTACTACATGAGGTGGTATTTCTCCACGAACATGAGTAAAGCATACTAGAGCTTCTATCAACTCTATCTGATTCTTTTTGTGTAAGTCCGCATATGGAAGTATAACCCAACTATCTTCAAAATAAGTTTTATCTATTACTTCTACTAGCGGATTGATATCGCTTGTTACTTGTTTTAGATTAGAAAAGAATGTATGGTTTTTCTTTGTTGCCTCATGGTTACCATCATAAATGATAGTTCTCACTTTTACATTCTTTACAAAATCAAAATATAAAGACAACTCGTCCATTGAAGGGACTCGGTCAAACAAGTCCCCTCCAATGATGTGCAAATCACAATCAGATTCTAACTCACTTATTTGGTCAAAGAACATTTTATATCGATTGGTTGCCCAAGCGACAGGTACATTCTTTTGACCTAATTTTATGTGCCAATCTGCTGTAAATAAAATCATGCTACGAAGTCGTCTCCTGCTTCCCATTGACAGCCTGTTAATCCACCAGCTTGTAGTGCATTTATAGTTCTCTCAATTTCTTCATGGTTTCTGCCTGTGTCTAACGCATTTACTGATACGTGTTGAATGTAGTTATCTTCATCTACAATATAAGTTGCACGAAGAGCTACCTTTTCAGCGTTATCAACGATTTCGAGTTCGTCAGCTAAAACTAACCCACAGTCTGCGAGTAAGTCATGGGTACAGTCTGCAATGAGGTCATTGCTTTCTCTCCATGCTAGCTTACAAAATTCATTGTCTCCTGAGATACCAATTATGTCAGCATCAACATTGATACTATCAAAACCAGCAATCTCGGTAGGACAGATGAATGTGAAATCTTTTGGATAGAAATAAATAATCTTCCACCCATCATAGTCATCAAGGGTAGCACTAATTATTTCCTTATCTCCATTTACCCCGTTTAATTCAAAGAACGGGAACTCTTCTCCAACTCCAATCATGATACGTCAAACTCCTCATCAACAGCCTCTTCTTGTTCAGCACCTTGTACTCTCTTGAGAAGCTCTAACTGAGCATCGGCAGTAGGTCTAGGAAGTACGTCGTCCATAGACTTTAATTCGCCTATGAGTTCTTGTTCCCAGTCCTCTAATGCTCTAGGTTTACATTTAAGCATTTGTAGTTGATACTCAACATTAAATACTTGTGGCCCAGTCTTAAGTCTTTTGAAGAATATATCCCAACCAGTTTCAGTATCAGTAGGATTACCTAAGTCTTCCATTGCAACTAAAATTTGGTCAAAGAGTTTTCTCTTCAAATTAACTACTTTAACACTTTTGTCAGAGTAGTCTATAGCTTGGACAGCATATGCCCAACCACATTTTAAGTCAGGGTAAAAATCTCGAACATGGTCATGTTCTTTATTATTAAAGGTTTCTGTGTTCCTGTCAAAAGACAAACATTCCATAGGAATATTTTTATTGTTTTCACCTTTAATCCAATAGACGTAACGAGGTAATAGGTCACCAACTAATCTGATGTGGTGGTCTTCCTTGTTACTAAAGTTATAAGTTTCGATTTTGCTCTTTTGAGCAGAACCTTTAGTTTGATTGAATCCAATCGCCATTTATTTCTCCTTTTGTCTCCTCGAATAAGAAGTGAATACACCCATCTCTTATATCGAGCAGTCTGTTACTTTTTATAGTTTCCTCACTCACAGGGCAATGAATAAGGTCTAGTGTTTTGTTACCTGTTCGTTTATACTCGTAGTAATTACGAAACGAGGCAACTCCTACGTACTCAGCAACTTCTTTATCAGAATACTGAGCACGACCCTGGGTGAGAAGTATCTCGGGGTGTACCAAGTAACTACTTCCACCGTAATTCTTTTGATAAAATTTAAATGTTTTATCGTAATAGTTTTTTGGTGTAATCTTATACGTAATAATCCTAAGAATGGTAATGATGTCATTCACATTGCCATTGCTTGATTTTAGTATAGATTTCCAATTATATAATATCATATATTATAGCAAAAATTTGAGAAACTGTCAAGAACTATTTTTTCCATGCATTATGCTCCTCTGTTATAAAACGTTTATGCGATATCCCTGCTTCACGTAATAGCCCATTCTAGCGTTAGCTTGCCTACTTGCAGTTTTACCTTTTAAATGTATGTCTACGACTTTCGGCTGCCTCTTGCCTTCCTTCTTCCTAATAACTCTACCTATTAGCTGAGTTAGAAGCGGGTCATTATTAACTGGAGTCGCAAGTACTAAGCAACTTAGCTGGTCAATAGATATACCTTCTGAGAAGATTGCTTGTGTACCAAACAGTATATTCTTCTCTCCTATTTGTTGTATTGTTTTTTCTCTTTCTTCAAAGTCCATATCACCTGTGATACATACAGAATTATCTCCTACCAATCTATGACATACTTTTAGAAAGTGTACTCTATCAGATACGACTAAAACTTTGTGTCCTTCTGCAGCGTACTTAGAAGCAATCATAGCAATACTATGAACATACTCCTCATTATTTGCTAGATGATTTATTCTTTCTGCCCATGGAGTATAACTACCATCTAAAAATCTTACTTCTGATTTGATTACATCTATACTTGGAGTAAGAAAATTTTCTTTTGGCGGTTTCAAGACTTTTGACCCGAAGTAGTCTCTAAATACTACGTGTCTACCGTCCTTCCTCTCCAGAGTCCCTGTCAGGCCTATCTTGTACCTCGCAGGCATTTCGTCTATTATTCGAGTAAACGTCGGGCTTGAAACGTGATGCATCTCGTCCAAAACGACTGTCCCGAATAAAGGTTTTATCTCCTCGATACGTCGGTATAAACTCTGAATGTTTCCAACGACTATCGGGGACGAAGTGTTGAAGCTCCCGCTTCCTATTCGCCCAGGTTGCAGGTCGAAACTCTTTTTTACTTCCTTTTCCCATTGATTCCTCAAGTTGGTTGTATGTGTTACTACAAGCGTTTTCTGACCAAGTTTTTTGGCTATTGCTAAAGCCGTTATTGTTTTGCCCCAGCTTACCCATGCGTTTATTATAGCACAGTCATCTACTTCGTCATGAACCACACGCTGGTTAGCACGTAACTCATATCGAAACTCAGGCATGTCTGTCGGCGCTTGTACGCGTTTGTCGATAATCTCGTAATCCTCTGGTATCAAATCCAACCGCCCGGCAGGTATAGAAACTAAACCCTCTCGTAAAGGTCTGATTGTTTTATAAATGATAGGTGGGTCTTGAGGCATACGAGGTGGCAGAGAATATGTAAGTTCTCTTTCGAGCTTCTCAAGGAAATCAGCATTTCCTTGTAGCTGTATTCTGTTACTTATTACTGCCTTCATCTAACCCTGTCTTCTTAAAAATTCTATATCTCTTAGTCTCCATCTTTTATAGATGTCAGGGTCGTTATTATCCCACGGGCTACTCCACCCTATTTTATCTTTCCTGTTCACTACATGATTAGGTAGGTATTCTTTCATAACCTCTCTCATAAGATATTTCGTAGCAACACCCCATGGGTCTAATTGTTTGAATCTAATACTCAATGGTATAGAAAACACATAGTGAGCATACCTTTGTGTTAGAAAGGGAACTCGTGCTTCCATACCAAACATACCTGCTGTCTGGTCTGTAGCAAGTACATTTTGTTCTGATGTATGTAATAAATCTCCAAAGAAACTATTCCATTGGTCATTATCTATAAGTGCCTTATCAGGAAACCACGGTTTACTAGCTAAATATTTACTGTGTACTGAACACCATTTCGGGTCATTTCTTTTGTCATGATGTAAATATCCTGTAAACAACTCGTCACCACTATCTCCTGTAATTACTACTTTACAACCATGGTCAGCTGCTGCTTTACACAGAGCATACCTTGGGCCTTGCCTATTATGGTCAGACCATAGATAGTGAGTTTCTCCTAGCCACATTTTTCCATAGGTAACTCTATCATCTCTACCTAATGGAACTTTAACTATAGGCATATTGAACTCTTTTGCAGTCTGCATTGCCATTTGACTCTCATATCTAAACCATCTAGCATCGTGCTTGTCTGGTCTATCATGGTTAGGGTCTAGTGTAAAGAGTACGATTTTCTTATTACTTTGCCGTGCTATGCTGGCAATAAGCGTACTATCAAAGCCACCACTTAAAAATACTGCTGTTTTATTATCTGTACCATGATTTATTACTTTTAGTACTTGTTCTATTGTTTTCTGTTTAAATTCTGCTGGATTCCACTTCTTCCAAGAATGATAGTAAGGATTCCATAAATTTGTACGTTTTACTAACTTCTTTGTTTTTGTTTTGAAACACAATATCTCGCCTGGAGCTACTTTGTGCGTGTCTTTCCACATACATGCATCACCAAAAAACTGTGATGCCATATACCAATCAGGTGTTGGGTCAAAACTTTCTTTTTGTTGAAAAGATTTCAATGATGTAGAAAACTCTAAATGATTTGTTTTTCTCCACCATAAAGGTTTTGTACCAAACTGGTCACGAATAAGAAATAAATGGTCTGTTTGAGGATTGTAATATGCTATTGCTCCATGCCAGTCTATATCTGATAAAGGACTTATACCATATTTATCTAATAACTTGCCTAACCATGCAGTATCGTTTTGTTCAGGAGAATCATAAATCTCTCCATTTAACATTACAATATTACCTTCAGGTGTAATATACGGCTGAGTTTGAGCTGCTCCTGTAATATCTAGTAAAGCATGCCCAAAAGATATTCTACCATCTGACCAATAACCTCTATCATCAGGCCCACGGTGTGACTGCTTATCTAACATAAGGCTAGTCATATGTTTATTAGTTGTTCCTACAAATCCACACATTATTTCATTTTCCAAGGTACATTGTTTACTTTTTGGTCATGTTTTGGTAACCACATGACAAAACTCATTTTTTCTCCATGTACTAACTCTGTAACTCTATGTGTCATAATAGAGTGATACAAAATTAAACTTTTGTAAGGCGTTCTCCCATTCCAGTCTTTTATCTCAAACTCCGCTCCTTCATACATATGGTCTGGAGTAATGTTTACTGACGCAGACACATAAGCCATACCAGGCTCGTTGTGCCAATGTAACCCGTCACATTGTTTTCTGTAATGCATTATATGTCCATATGCATCGGGTCTATACTTAAGTTTTACATCAAACTCGCTCTCCGCTAGTTTCTTTACTCTTGCATGTAAACTATAAGGACTTCTAAGAGAGAAATAGTGTCTCTCTACTTTATTTACGCTAGATTCTTCGTTTATTATATTATCGTCTTTATCTAAAGCCTGATTAACTGTTTTTAGTGCCACTTGGTTACTAGGATTTGGTACTGCATACTTTACGTAATCACGGAAAAACTTTGCTTCAGCTTCTGTAATAAAATTATCAAAAACTATAGCCTTAATTTTCATTGCCAATGTCTCAATACACCTGCTATAATAAAGAAACAGGTAATAAAAGCTGTGGTTTCATACACAGGCTTCCAATATTTTTTCACGAGTTTCCGTCCCAGTTCAAGTCTGTTAGTTTTGCTTGTTTTGTTTTCCATGTTTCTCCTTCAATCTCTTTCCAACTAGTAATTGTTGAAACTTCTATATCGTCCCAACGTCCAACATCTAAATCAAAACAGATGATTTTAGGACTTTCTGCAGTTTGAGTCCACCCTTTCTTAAATGGATTCTTTTCTTCGGGAATATATTTTCTGTTAGTAGTCACCTCTCGTTTTTTCTGTGTACCACTATTTAAAGAAGTATACTCTAAGAGAATAATTCCTTCGTGCATTTTTTGTATAATTTTATCTATATTCATTTTACTCCTACATTTATAAGAAACATTACTAGAAACATAAAACCTAGCGCACTAAGTTGAATGATTGAAGCTACTGCAACAAAACTAAGCTGTTTTTCTGCCCACCAGTCAAGTTCTTTTTCTTGCCACTCTTTAACTTGCTCTGGCGTACATTCTACTGTTTTATTTAGCTGAAGTTCTAACTGTTGCTCATATCCCCATATTTCATCAAGATGTCTGTCTTGTCCACCAACAGGTCTTTTCCATGGGTCACTCATATTTTTCTCCATGTGTTTTTCTTCCTTTCACTAGCATATTCATATATCTTCCAAGGGATTCCTTGGCGGTAAATTACACCCGCCCATGTCATTTCTTCACTAGGCGGACTTTCTTCATCAAAAGGAAAAGGACAGTCTTTTAACCAAAGTACAGTTGCAACTGTCTTTTTCTCTCTTTTTACTATTTTGTGGTATTTTATATCCACTTTCTCTGTTTTTTCATAATTAAACACTCTACCAGAACTATCAATAAATGTAGTTCCTCTGTGTTTCATCATGCCTACATAATCTTTTATCATGTATTTTAGTGGATAGATAGATTTCATAGGAGACTGTAGCCTTCTTAGACCTAGGGTATCTCCTTTCATATTTTTATCATCTAGTACTTGGTCATCTAACCAAATTATACCATCAATAAAATCTACATTATCGCTATGAATAACATAGATAGGGAACTGTAACTCATCTTTATTGGTTACGAGGTGACTTGTACTCATAGTCAGCTAAGATTCTGTTTGCTTCTTCAAAAGTATCATTTTCAAATACCCAAACATACCCATCATATCCATATTCATCTTTTCGTTCACCAACAAACTTTAGTTCAGGAACAGGGTCACCAAGTACTCCGTCTCTAAACATCTCTAATAGTTTATGTCCTTCTTCAAACATTTCTATTATACAGTTTTGTGTACCACAAATATCCTCGCACCATTCTGGTCGCCATAAAGATATTTTTGCTTTTTTACCTACTGGAAATAAATCTACATTCCAATCTACAACAGCACATCTATCATAAAATGGATAGTAATACTGTTTGAAATGTTTACCTAGTCCTGGTGGTACAACTCGTGATTGAGCTACTAGGGTCTGTCCTAGATAGGCTCTTTCATCTTTTTTCCATACTAATATAAATCCTGAGTCGTAGTCTAACTCATCTATTGGATTTACTAGTCTTTGGTTTTCTACTACTAATGTTTGTACTAATTGTTTCTTTACTTCATTCCATTCCCAAGGACTCATTTGATAAAACCACTTTCCTTCTATGAAGTAGTCTCCAACGTCCTCGTAAAACTCGCCACTTCGTTCTGTGACTATTCTTTGTGTACTTAATAATTCTACCATATTTTTACCTTTAAAGTTCTTTATATAATTTGTAGTATGCGTCTGATGGAGTTATCTTGTCTCTTGGACAGTCATGCCACGCGGGCCCATACTGTAATGGAGCAGATAGAGTAAACAAATATCTATCTGTTCCGAAATTGAAAACACCGTGTTTTTGGTGGGTGTTTACTAAATAAAAATGTCCATACTCATATTTTAATTCAATAGCTCTACTTTGGTTTCTGTAATATTGTTCTCCTATGAAAACAGTATGGCAATTTTCATTTTTACCAAGTAGTAAATTGATTGCTGCTGGTCTATTGTTCAAATCTATATGAAAATGATAATGAGAGTGCGGGTAGCTTTTTATAATAATAGCTTCTTTCCAGCCACGCTCTACTAAATCTGCTATAAAAGGGTCTTTTAACATAAAACTTGGTGCAGGTTTGTGCATAAAAGATGAGCCTGATAATTGAGACCAGCTTTCTTGCTCATCACACCACTCACGTAATTCTTCTAAAATTACACTTTTACATAGTTTTTTATAGCAATCGGTTGTTTTTAACATTTTACCATATATTTGCTTTGGTACGAGCCTCCTTCCTACGAGTTTCATACCAGTCACCCCAAACTTGACGCTTATCTAAATCGTCTAGTAAAGTATCTTGCGGAACATACATCAGATGTACTTGTAGCATATTCTTTTTCAAAGGCAATCTTCCTTGAAACAACTCAGCAGCTTTGAATATTAGTGCGTCACCATACTCTAAACTAACTAATTCATCAGGGTCTAAGTTACCTGTTTCATACTTTTTAGTTAGCCCTATTTGTGCTCTTTCGTCATCTAGGTGTATTAGAGCGCAATATTCACACTCCCACCTCCATTTTTGCCAACCAAACTCATATCCTGCTATATATTCTACTATTTCGCCATATGAAAGATTTACAGGCATATCAACGATTCGTGATATACGTTGACTAGAACTGCGCCCTAATGCTTCAATCATAGGGTCGCCCATACTTGTTATCTTTCTACCATTTTTTGTCTGTGTTTTTACGGCTCTTTGTTTGCCTTTATCTATACTGTTACCTCGTCTTGCAAGTTCAGACTTCCAATATACTTTTACAAAGTCTGCTACTTCTTTACTCAGAAACTTTTTTATCTTTTTGCTGTGTTTCATTCTGTTTCTTCCAAGCTTGTTGTACAGCGTCCATTTTATTTTCATGACGCCAAAACTTTGAGTAATATTCTACTCCCATAGCGTATCTCATAACTGCATCTTGTGCAGTCTTTCTTGCTGACTCTAATTCCTGACATTTATAACAAACGCCACAGGGAACATAGCCAGTTATTTCTTCTTTGTTCTTTAAAACTCCTTTAGGCTTAGGACAAGTCCATATAAGTTCTACTAGATTAGGGTCTCTAGTCATCATCATTGCTAACATTTCTGATTTTGTTAAGAACTCACCAGGACTTATTAGTTGTGGAGTCTGCCCTAATACTTCATATGAAATATTACTAGCGTCTAGCGCATCAGACTCAATACATGCCATAATTTTTCGATATTCTCTAAACATTATACGCATACGTAAATCATCTTCTGAGTTTGCTCCACTCATAATCCACTTAAGCTGCATACCATGTGGTTTACCTAACGCCACGGTCATAAATGATGCGATTCCTGTTACAATAATAGGTATCTCTTTGTGATACCCTATCTCTGATAGTCTACTACTATCCCACACCAAAGTATAACCGTAATATTCTGCTTGTTTCTTTGCATAAAAAAGCGAAGCGTCTGCAAACATACCATAACGAGGGTCATACCAATGTACCACCGCTGGAAAGTGTTCTTTGTGATAGTGTGCATAAGATAATGCCCACGCACTTTCACACCCACCGCTTACTGGTACATAAGTATTTGTCCGTCTATCTAGTTTTTCAACTGCTTCATAAACTTGTGTCTTGTCCAAAGTTTTTTACCCCTAATACATAATTCTCTGCGGCTGACTCAGCGTAAGATTCGCTGTGTCCTGCATACATTTCGGTTGCTATTAACTTACCATCTTCATAGTAGTTGCAACCCCATTGATTGTTTTCTCGTATTACTTCTGCTTTTCTCCCTGCTTCCCAAAATTGGCTCATAATCATACTAACTTATAAACAACTTAAAGTCGTTGTACCCTCCAATATACCTGCCATCAACCTCTATTTGAGGAAAACTGCGGGCTGCAGGGAATTTGTTTGCTATGTCTTGCATAGTAAACTCCACTCCAAGTTTTTTATAAGTATACTCTTTACCTTTTTGTTCGCATAGGTGTTTAGCTAAGTCACAGAAGCCACAATCGTCTTTTCCATAAATAACTATTTCCATTTTTACTCCAAAAAAGAACTGCTACCTCACGAGGAGGTAGCAGCCATGTCTCTTGACTTCGTCAAGTCTAATAACACATTATTTACTGCTTTATCTTTAATTTTCATCATTGTACCTTCTGGGAGAAACTTGCCATTGACAAGTATCTCACTTATGAAGTAGTCTTGTGGACGGGCTAGATTTACTATAAGTAAAGCTGCCTCATACGGATTTATCAATGCTTCGCTATCTTCAACATCTGCAAGGATTTCCGTCTTTGTCCAACCTAATGAAACATTATGGATTCTGCATTTATTTTTACGAGGGTACAGAATAGCGTTTTTTGTGCAGTAGTCACGGAGAAATCTCTTCTCACTTTCGTAAACTTCTGCACCAATCGCGTGGTAAGCAGTACTGGAACCAGTATTGATTACTACCTTTCCCTCTTTATCTTTCCAATGTGTATGTAAGTTAGTCAGAATCTTTGCTTGAACTTTAGGGAACCAAGCATTGTTGAAAACAATATCAAAGTCCTCCTTTAAAAGGTGACTAATTATTTTGTCTCCTTCACGCTCGGCTAAATTCCAGCCATTGCTTCTTGAAAATCCATGAACATCTAGTCCATTGAACATACATATATCATAAATTTCTTTGCCCACACCTTTTGTGTGTCCTGTAACGGCTATTTTCTTACCTTTCAGTTCGTCCATCGTTTCTTCCTTATCTGAATACTAATATCGGTTCCATCGCCACATACATAAACCAAATCATGAAGATAAAACTTCCCAAGGTCATCAAGTCGTTGCATAGTTGACCACCTTTACAGATGTCGTCTCTCCATGCAACAAACTTGTCTAGTGTATGCGTGATGAAATTATTAGATATATTTACTAAGTTTTTCATCTGAATAATATGACTCCCATTTACCGAAACTGTAGTCATCTCCGATTTCAAAATCGCAGCCTACAGCACAACTCGGTATTGAAACACCTCGATCTTTTTGAACGAAGGATTTCAGGTTACTACAATAGATTTCTACTTCATCTTCTGGCACTTCTGCTAGAATGGAGTCATGCACAAGACCGAAGATTTTCGATTTCATTCCCTTACTATTGATGTAGTTTTGCATATCTATAGCACCCAATAGATTTATGTCCGATGCTACAGATTGTACAAGAAAGTTGATACCAGACCTTACTTCGTGCGACGCAATACCTTTGTCCTTAGACTTGGCATTTGGAAGCCTACGCTTCCTTCCAAAGTGAGAATAAATAAAAGCATTTGCTTTAATAGCAGCTTCACATTCATTCAACCACTTTCTTAAGTTAGGGAATGATTGGAAGTAATCGCCGATAACTCTCTGTGCCTCTTGCATACTGAACTCTTTACCAGAGTCCTTCGTAACCTGCCATGAAATTTTCGCTGGTCCAGCACCATACATGATACCGAATGTCACAGCTTTAGCTTGCTGACGTTTGTCAGAATAATACTTGTCAACGTCCTCCACTTCACATGGTAGATTAAAAACTTGCTTTGCGATGGTACTATGGAAGTTGCCTCCACTCTTGAACACCTCTTGCAAGCCAACATCTTTCGCCAAGACCGCTGCTACATACACTTCAGCAGTAGTCAAGTCCATAGAGATGATTTTGTGTCCTTCTCTTGCTTTGATACAACCTTTTACCGTAGGATTATCCCTAGGCAACTGTTGCATATTCAACTTTCCACTTGAAGAGAGTCTGCCAGACGTTGTACCGTGCAGGTTAAATCCTGTACGGAGTCTTACATCTCTATCAAGATTAGGTATAATTTTATCAAGATATGTATTTTTAATTTTTACCTTCTGTCGAATCTCAAGAATATGTTTGGGAACATCATGTTCTTCTGCAAGTTGTCCGAGGACTTCTGCATCTGTACTATCTGCTCCTGTACCAGTCTTTTTACCCGTTGGGGCAAGACCGATATAATCAAACAATAAAGACCGTAGTTGAACTGTAGAGTTTGGATTGAATGAATCCCCTCTTGCTTTTTCAAATTGTCGCACTTCAGGAAACTCGTATAGTTTTGCAACTGCATTATCTATATCTTCCTGCATGATTTGTTGGGCTATCTCTAGTCTAGTCCTGTCAAAAGGTACTCCGTTGTCTTCAACTTGTGTTAGAAAATTGCAACCAGCTAATAGTATGTTTTCGTAGACCCATAAGAGTTTACTATTCTTTTCTATTGCTGCTCGCATTTTTTCATAAAGTAAGAAAGTTACTACTGCGTCCATAGCAGCGTAGTCTTTCATTACTTCAAATGGTATCATATCATAACTAAATGATTGTTTTAAGATACCGTGTTGTTTTCGATATGCTTCACCCCAATCTTCCAAAGGCTTTTCATAATCCCCATAAGGAGTATGTTTCATAGCCAACTGTTTTAGCCCGTGTGTTCCAGGCTGTTCATCAAACATATAATGCATTAGCATTGTATCTTCGAAGTTTGGAAACTTGAAGTTAAAGTGATAGCGAAACCATTGCAAATCGAACTTTGCATTGTGAAATACGACTGTTTTCTTGTCGAAAAGTTCCTGCATTTTTGCTTCGACATCTTCGTCAATTATATCAGCGTCTACATATACACCATGGTCAGGCTCATAAGACATAGAAAATCCAAGCATATAGCCGTCCCTACAATATAAAGCACTTGTTTCCGAGTCAAGAGCGATGTAGGGTCTGGGGGCGTCCAAAGCGTGTTGTAGAAAATCCAAGCATTTCTCTTTTTCTTGTATGCCATAACATCTGTCCTCATCTAGTTTTTCTATTTTTAGTTCACCAGATACGAATCCAGAAATACTTTCTACAGCTTCTTCAAAGTTCTTCTTTGCTTCAGGCTTGAACTTTATAATAGCAGGATTGATAAGTGCTAAAAACTTTTCATCAATAACCTTACCATTATACTCTGTTACAGAACTCTTACGAGTAAAGTGTTTGAACGGCTCTGCGCCAACCAAAATAATCCACTCATAGGCGTCTGCGTCTATGTCTAAATCCACATCTTTCTTTAATATTTTTGCTTTGCTAGAGTCTGAACAAAGAGCAAATCTCTCAAATTCAAACTCAAAGTATTTGTCAAAATTTGTACTTGTTGGTTTTGTTTCTATTAGTGCTATCATATTCCGTATAATCGTTTTTTAATTCTGTTTATTTGTTCAGGACTTAACCCACCTGGGTCTAATCCATCTTGTAGTTTTACTTTTTGAACTGATAGTTCCATCTTTTCTGCAATGGTCTTTATCTGTTCTGTTGCTTTTTGACCAGCTTCATCGCCGTCAAACATAATATCTATTCCTTGCACACCTTGTAGTTTGAGCAAGGAGAGTTTGAACCAATCCATTTGTTGTGTTCCAAAACAACAAACAGTATTCTTCAAACCATTGTCCCATAGATTGAGACAATCAAAAATTCCTTCTACCAATATCACTCTATTTTGTATTGGTTTTACTTTAGATGGTGTAAATGGCATCTTTACTCCCTGTGGGTAGATATAATACTTTTCTGACCCAATGCCACCTGTTATCAATCTTCCTAGTAATGCAACTGTTTTACCTGTCAAATCACGAATGGGAAAGATGATCCGCCCTTCAAACTTTGGAACATTCCAAGTGAAGGCTTGCCATATCTTTAGAGTTTCCTCAGAGATATTACGATACGGACCGCCTTTCCATTCGATACGGTCTTCTGGGAGTTGAATACCTATGGTTTGACTTTTCGTCTTTGCAATCTTGTCTTTAATTCTGTGTAATCTGACTTCGAGTGGACTCTCTGGTGCACCGAAGTGTGTAAATAAGTTACCTTTAAACCCACAGGAGAAGCAATGCATAACTCCTGTTACTTTGTCTACTCTAAGACTTGGGTTAGTGTCATCATGCTCAGGATTTAGGCATGATATGATAGCGTCCTGTCCTTTGACAGTAAACTGTATTCCCTTTTCTTTTAATAAATCTGTTGCTATCATTTTTCTATATTATATATTATACAGGAATTTTAACCTTGTGTCAAGTATTATTTTTTTCTTCCATTGATTTAATTCTTTCAATTCCAAGAGTACTTTTGTGTTTCCATTCTAGTTCGTCTCCTAGCTTTTCAAAATCGGTCATTGGAGTACCGCCTGGGTCTAGCTCATCTTCGTAATATCGTGACTTCCATACTAATTCTAGCATTTGAAAGTATACTGCAACCGCCTTATCTCTAAACTCTTTATCTCCCCATAAATACCATAGAAGCCAATACTCTTTATCTATACGGCAAATTCTTATTTGTTGTTCTTTATCTTTTAACTCTGACATAGCCCTCAATCTCTGACTACCAGCGATTGGGTACCAGTTTGGCATGACTAGTATGGGGGCTTTCATACCATGTTCCTGTAATGATTCTAATAAAGGCTCATTCAAAGGAACACTCATAATATTTTCTTTTACTTTTGGTTGGTCTAATAACCAACCTATAGTTCTTACATACCAAGTATGTGGAGGCAGGGGTATGAGTTCTGCTGTGCCTCTACTAATTCTATCTGCCGCCATAGTATGCTTTGCCTCTATCTTCTATTAAGAAACCGTTTAGATGGTCGTATTCATGTTGAACTACAACTGCACTAAAGTCTTTGAAGGTTTCTTCTTTACCTCTTATCCATTTACCATTTTCAATCGTGTCATATTTCATGGTAATAGAGTGGTGTCTACTTGTTCTTACATTTACATTCGGGCAACTTAGACATTGTTCCCAATGTTTCTTTTTGTAAGGACTTAGATTTTTTACTTGTGGATTTACAAATAATTTATACTCTGCTAAAAATACTCGTACGGGTACTCCTATCTGTATTGCAGATATACCTATTCCTTTATGTTTCTCCATTGTTTCACCCATATCATCTACTAACTTTTCTAGTTCTTCATCAGTACCTGTCCATGGACTTGACGGTGTTCTTAATACTTTTTTATCAAATATCAACATCTTGCAATTCCTCCTTGATTTGCATAATTTCTTCTTCATATGAAAACCAGAGAGATGGGCTATTACAATTTTCTTGCATACGTTCGAGCAACACAAGTCTATCTAGTTTATTAGCAACTGACTCTCTTGGGTAATATCCCAACTTTTCTTTGTTTCTGTGTTTCTCTTGTCTTTTATAGTCTTTTGCTGACTTATGTGCACCTGCGCCACTCTTGTGTTTAGAATGTTTTGCTACAGGATTTACTTTACTTACTTTCTTTATTTTCATAATTGTTCCAATTGGGGATATGTATTGTGCCACCTTCTGCAAAGTGTTTCTCCCAATCTATATCGTTGGGGTCTGGCATCATATCCCAGTTTTCTACTTTCTTTAGTTTAATACGACCATCAGATAGTATTTCTACTTCAAAGGTCTTACCTTCCCACATTTTCATTGATTCTACAGTTAAGTCCTTGTCGAAGATTATATCTCCGTTAGGTTCTAAATCCCAATGATAATCTACAAATCTAATGCGTTTTGACGTTTCCACCGACACTTCTCCTCTTTATGTCGTTATGATTAAACTCCGCCCAATAGAGTTCAAATGCAACACCTTTCTCGATACCGACAAATTGGTGCATAACTCCTGGCTTTACTTGTGTAAAGTCACCTGGGCCTAATATTGTTTCATCTACTAGGTCGTAATCGTTCTGCCAGACTCTTATCATCATCTTGCCACTTTCTACATAAAACCCATTCCATTTAAACTCGTGTAGATGTTCCGAGCATTGCTTTCCAGCTTTGAATTCTATTCTATGGAACTCTAGTACTCCATTTGCATGGATTAG
>MDSZ01243698.1_pt1 | contig 26012 bp, 28 predicted proteins | sample 811201 | NCBI WGS metagenome assembly MDSZ01 (sample SAMN05326647, study PRJNA326480) | marine metagenome | isolation source: seawater | place: Indian Ocean: North | collected 2010 | reverse complement strand
GTTGATAGGCTGGATGTGGAAGCGCAGTAATGCGTGCAGCTGACCAGTACTAATAGCTCAATTGGCTTGATTTATGCACTGAAAAAAATTTTTTAAAATAATTATACGATTCAAGCGCTGTATCTTTTTTAAATTCTTCAATAGGATTTAGCCTACTTTTGGATTTAACTACATTATAAACGTGTGCGGTAATAAAGGATATAATTTTAATTATAATGTTTTTTATAAACATGTTTTCTTTTTGTATTAAAAAGGATATTTAAATATCAATTTTGTATAGTTTTCAATCATTTATAATATTTTTATTTATTAAATTTTTTTTTAAATATTCTTTTAAAATAGTATTACCAAAATTATATTGACAAGTATCACTCTCATATTTTTTGAGAATATCTTCCCATTGCGAGTGGTTGTAACTTAATATTTCATTTATTTTTTTTAAAAAAAAGTCTATATTTTTTCCTTTATACCAGATTTCTCCGTGTGCTGGAAGTTTTGAAAAATAGCCAAATGTTTTTGTATTAAAAGGATATTTCTCATGACGGAAATTAAAGACAAACGTTCTATTGCCTCTTGAAAAATTTTCATACAAAATAGTAGAATGAGTACCAATACTTAAAAATGCAGAGTCTAAAATCTCATAGGTGTTTCTGGAATGATGATTTTCTATATAATTAAAACTCCCTGAAAGGCCGCTTTCAAAAAAATTCCTTTCAAGTTTTTTATTCTTTTCATTTCTATGTTTTGCTAATATTGAAAATCTATAATTATTTTTTTTACAAAAAAGAATTAAATTATTTAACACATCAAGTTCAATTTTGTAGAAATCCAATTTTTCTTTTTGTGAAATTTTCATCTTATTAAAAATTTGAATTGCGTGACTAGAAATATAAATTATTTCCCTATTTTTAATTATATTTTTTTTTAAAGGATAAAAATTATTTTCTACAGATCCATGTAGCGTAAAATTTGAATTTAAGTAATTCTTTAAATAATTCTTTATTGCCTCATTAAAAACAAAATAATGATCAATATTGTAAATTTCTTTCTTATCTTTGAAAGTTTGCAGGATATCATTATGATAAGATCTATATCCTCGCTGTACAGATATAAAATGGGAACTAATTTTTTTTTTTAACTCGTAGAAATCTAAATTATTATCGTTAAATGTGATGACAATTTTTGGTGAAACATAATTTAAGTAATTTTTATAATATTCAATAGTTCTAAATTTTCCTTTAATTAGTGTAATTAACAAAATAAAGATGTTCAAACTTTCTTTTCTAGTGTGCAAAATTTCATAAGCATTTTTTTTAAAAATTCTTAATGCTAGTTTGCTTCCGTCATTGTCAAAGAGAAGTACAGAATTTTTTTTCGGTGGAAAAAAATTATATTTAATTTTTTTAAATACTTTAAGAAATTTGAATATTTTGTTCATTTAGCTTTGACTTAAATTTTTGAATTAAATTGTTATATTTAAAATTAGAGCAAATCTATCTTTTTTAAGACCAATCTACATCTTGTTTATTTAATTTATTAATAACAATATATTGAACAAAGCGTAAGATTTATCTTTACAGTTCAAATTTTGAACATTATTGTTCAATTAATGAACAATTTTGAAAAAAAACAAGACTATTTAAATATTTTGAGAAAAATAAATGCAGAAAGCGGTATATCTCAAAGGAGTCTGGCTAAAGAGCTAGGCTTTAGCCTTGGAAAATTAAACTATTGTATAAAGGCATTGAAAAACAAAGGCTACGTTAAGATTAAAAATTTTCAAAAAAATCCAAACAAATTTAACTACGTATATATTTTAACCCCAAGAGGAATTACTGAAAAAACCCAACTAACAATAAGTTTTATGAAAAGAAAAATGCAAGAATACGACGAATTAAAAAAAGAATTAAATAAAAAATAATATGTGGACAATAATAAAATTTGATAAGAAGAGGTTCTTTGATTTAAAAAAAAATTTGAAAAAACAGCTTGGAAATAACACAATTTTTTATACACCAAAAATTAAAGTTAAACAAAATTCTAAAAAAAATTTAAAAGATTATGAATTTAATCTTCTAGGTGATTATGTTTTTTGTTTTAACAAAAAAATTTCAGAAAATCTTATTATTAATTCTTTAAAAAATACAGTTGGGTTAAAATATTTTCTCAATGGCTTCTCAATTTGTCAAAAACAGATAATACAATTTATTGAAAGATGTAAAAAACATGAAGATGATGAAGGATTTTTAAAACAAGATTTTTTTGATATTAATGGAAAGATCGCCTTTCAATTTACGTCGGGCCCGGTTAATAAATTTTTTTTCAATGTTATTGAGGAGAGAAAAAAAAAATATGTTATTACACTTAATAGTTTTAAAGTAAATATCTCAAAAGAAAGAACATTATTTAAAACTATCTAAAACTAATATGATTATTTATGTAAAAAGTAATTTTTGCAAAGTGCGGAGCTATGATTAAAACTAAAAAGTACAAGTGTGGCATAGTTGGATATCCTCTTACAAAACCTAGATCTATTCAAATATGGAAAAAATTTTTTAGAAAATATAATATAAATGCTTCTATGCTCAAATTTGAAATTAAAAATTCAAAATTTGATAATTTTATCAAAGATATAAAATTCTCAAATAATTTCCTAGCAATGGCTGTAACGATGCCTTACAAAAAAAAAATATTAAATTATTTGAATAAAACTGACAGTTTTGCAAAAAAGACTGGAGCTGTAAACTTGGTTGTTAAGAAAAAAGAAAAATTAATTGGTTATAATACTGATATTTTTGGAGCAGTTGAGACAATAAAGAGAGAACTAAAAGTTTATAATTTAATCATAATAATTGGTTTAGGAGGCACCGGTACCGCATTATTTAATTACTTGAGTAAAACCTATAAAAAAAAAAAATTTATTCTTGTGTCTAAAAAAGATAAAAAAAATTTTAATTTGAAAAATACAACAGTATTGAAAAAAATTTCTAAAAAGTTTTTAATGCAAAAAGCTTTGATAATAAACTGTACGCCATTAGGAAGTTCATTAACGAAATCATTTATCAATAAATCACCGTTAGATGAAAAAAAATTCGAAAATTTAAATAAAAAAAGTTTTATTTTTGATATAGTTTATAGTCCAAAAAAGACTATGCTTAATCTTTTAAGTAAGAAAAACAATGTTTCGTATATTAATGGGGTTTACATGAATACGTTACAAGCTGAAAAAGCACTTAAAATAGTTTTTAACAAAAAATGATTACTCAATTTAAAGATATTGCAGAACAAGTTCAAAAAAATGGTTTCTTCAAAATAAATAATTTTTTTGATTACAAGGATTTTGATAAACTTCAGGAAATTTTGAAAAAATACCATGTTCGAAAAGGTGGCAGCGCAAGTCAGTTTCCGTTAACAATAAAATCATACTTAATAAAATTTTTGAAACTTGAGTTTTTGAAAATTTATGATGCAATACTTTTAAAAAAAATCTCTAAAAAATATAATTTTAAAGATATTTCTAATAAAATATTTAATGAGCAAACCATTTTACATAATATTGACACCTATTATAACGAAATTTCTGAAGAGCCAGTTTTAGATTGGCATTGTGACTTATCTAATAAAAGTACGATCAAACAAAATTTAATTTTAAATCCAAAAATGGTATCTATAAAATTTTTTATTTATTTATCAGATGTATCTACAGATAATGGATGTTTATCTTATATACCTGGGAGCCATAAAATTGTGAAAGAAGTGGGAAGATTAATTTTTACAAAAGAAATTGAATATAAGAATTATTGGTCATTAAATAGCCTTGTTAAATTTGCTGAAGAGAAAACTGTAAAAGAAAAATTGGTAAAAAATCTAGGTCAAAATGTTGTAAGTGAGTTTTTTGAAAAATCTGCCAAAATTTTAAATGAAAGTAAAAATGATTTTTACGACATTCCAATGAAAAAGGGAGGTATGATAATTTTTGATGAATATGGTGTGCATAGAGGTTCTAAAACTAAATTTACTCCAAGAAGCGTTATACGATATTTTTATAGAAGAGAGGTTATAGATGAAAAATTTCGCTACTATTAGACAATCAAATTTTCTTTTTAAAAAAAAAACAAATAAAAAAATTTATGATTGGGTAATGGCTGCTGCAGAGGATGGAAGAACGAATTATCAAAATAAAAATGATTTAGATGATATTTTAATTAAACCTAGATTATTAAGCAAAACCGGATATCCAAATCTTTTGTCAAATTTTTTTAATTGTAAAATTGATTTTCCATTAATACTTGCTCCAATGGGCCATCAAACCCAATTTCATAAAAATGGAGAAGTAGAAATGTGCAAAGGATCCTTAAATGCAAACATCATTTCTTCATTTGGAACTCAATCAAGAATGAAACTTGATGATATTAGAAAAAAAAATAAAGATGCAAAAATCATTTGGACAATATTTCCTTTTGGTGACCTAACATGGATTAAAAAACAAATTAAAAATGCAGAAAAAAATAAAGTTTTAGCGATAGCACTTTGCTTAGATGCAAATGTTAGATCTCACAGATATCAAGATTTAGAAAATTTTTATGATGCAAGAAAAGTTGGACGTAGAACCAATCCTATTTCTCCTAACCCTCAAAAATCTTATTTTTATGATTGGAAGCTAGTTAAGAAAATTACCCAACTTACTAAAATTCCAATTATTCCTAAAGGCATCCTTACATATGAAGACACCATGTTGGCTATTAAAAATGGGTGCAAAGGTATTTGGATTTCTAATCATGGCGGGAGAATGTTTAACTCTGGAATAAGTACGTCCTATGCACTTTTAAATATTCAGAAGAAACTTAAGAATAAAAAATTATTTAAAATAATTGACGGTGGCGTTACAAGAGGATCTGATATTATTAAATACCTATGCATGGGAGCAAATCTAGTTGCAGTTGGTAGACCTGCTATTTACGGTTTATCAATTGGTGGAAGTCAAGGAGTAAAAAAAATATTTGATATACTTAAAAATGAATTGAAGGTAGCAATGATTAATGGAGGATTTAAAAATTTTAAATCGTTCAAACCAAATCGTTTAATTCTAAATAAACTTTTAAAAAAATATGCCTAAGAAAAAAGTTATTTGTATTATTCCAGCAAGAGGCGGCTCAAAAGGAATAAAGCTGAAAAATTTAAGAAAAGTTTGCAATAAACCTCTAATTTACTATCCAATTAAAGCAGCAATTGAGAGTAAATCATGTGATAAAATTTTAGTTTCAACTGACTCTAAATTAATTTCAAAATATGCAACAAAATATGGTGCTGAAGTACCGTTTCTTAGAAAGAAAAAATTTTCCAAAGATTTAACAACCACTGAAGAAACTTTAAAACAGGCCTTAAAACAAGCAGAAAATTTTTACAAAATGAAATTCGATATATGTGTATTTCTCACTTGTACGAACTTATTTCGTCAAGCCTCATGGATTAAATCAGCGGTAAGTATATTGAAAAAAAATAGCAAAATTGACAGCGCCTTTTCAGTACATAAATTCTACAAACATATATGGCATAAAAAAAACAATGAATTAAAGAAAGTCCTGCCTTGGATGAATAATTACACCTCAAGACAAATAGCTCCTGCTTTGTATAGAGAGGATACAGGTCTTGCTTCTGCAACCAGATCAAAATTTTGGAGAAGGGGGAAAAGAATAGGAAAAAAAGTTTCTCTCATAATAAATGAGGATACGTTTAGCGGAATAGATATTCATACAAAAAAAGACCTTTATTTAGCTGAGCAAGCAATGAAATTTTCGATTAAAAATGGTTTAATTGACTACTTATGAATCTAGGAAAAACTGGTATTTTAATTTTCGCTTATAATAGACCATCACATCTTAAAAGAGTACTAATCGCAATTGAAAGTTTAAACATTACTAGTAAAATAATTTTAATTATAGATGGTGCAAAAAATGTAGCTGATAAAATAAATCAAAAAAGTATGCTGTTGATGGCAAATCGCTTTAAAAAAAAGAATTTTAAAGTTTTATGTAGAAAAAAAAATTTAGGCTTGTCAAAATCTATTACTAGTGGAATAGATACTTTTGCAAAAAAATTTGAAGGTTTGATCATTTTAGAAGACGATGTAGTGCCCTACAAATCTTTCTTTTTTTTTATTAAAAAAACTTTTAAATCTTATTCAAAAAAAAAAGACGTTATCGCTATATGTGGCTACCAAAATAAAAACTTTAACCTTTATAACGAAAAAATTCTTAAACCAATATTATTGAGCAATTTTACACCTTGGGGCTGGGCTATATCTTCAAAAAAATGGATGCAATCTAAAAAATTAATGAAAAAAACTAATTTTAAATTTTTAGACTCAATTCCTGACTTTTTTAAAAAGTATTTAAATAAAAATTATCAAAAAAAAAAGGGAAAAAATTTATGGTCTTTAAAGTTCATATATGAAAATTACAAAGGGAAGAAGAAATACATTTATCCTAATTTTTCATTGGTGAAAAATATTGGATTTGATGGAACAGGCGTAAATTCAAAAGCTACAAATATTTTTGATGTAAAAGATAAAAATCCCAAAAAAATTTTAAATTTAAAAAAATTAACTATTGATAAAAAGCTTATTAAAAAACATAACACTTTTTTTAAAAAAAATATAAAATACTTTTATTAATGAATATTGCCATCTTCGGATTTGGAACATCAGGAAAATATTGTTGTAATATTTTAGAAAATTATAAAAATGTAAAAAACATATTTATAATTAATAAAATTAAAATCAAAATAACTAGTAATAAATTACAACAAATTACTTTTAAAACTTTTTTAAACAAACAAAAGGAAATTGATTGTGCAATAATATGCACACCTTCTTCTGATCATTATAAATATGCTAAGGTTTGTTTAGAAAACAATATTCAAGTTCTTCTAGAAAAGCCTTTCACACTTCAGCTTAAACATGCCAAACAGTTAATTAGTTTGGCAAAGAAAAAAAAATTGAAATGCTGGACAATTTTCCAAAATAGATACAACTTAGCTACTAATAAAATGTTAAATTTAACAAAAGAGATTGGTTTGGACTCAGTTTCATTAGTTGATTGTTGCTTGTATTGGCATAGGTCTAAAAAATATTATTCCAATAATTGGCGAGGAAAATACTCATCTGATGGTGGAGTTTTAACCAATCAAGCAATTCATCTTTTAGATATGTTAATATACACGTTTGGAGAAATAAAAAGTTTTAATGTTCTTGCTGGTTATAATAAAAAAAAATTACAAGCTGAGGATTTAATCGCAATTAATTTTTTACATAAAAATAATATTATTTCCTCTTTTAAAGCGACCACAAGAGCCGATAGAAATTACGAAGCCTCAATTGATATTCTTTCTAATAAAAAAAGATTTAAGGTGAGAGGAATAAGCTTAAATTCTTTTCATTATTGGAATAAAAAAAAGTTTATTAAAGACAAAAAAAATTCTGAAAATTTTAGTACAGCTAAAGGTCAATTTGGTGGTATGGGCAACGGTCATAAAAAAATTTTTAAAGAATTTTTAAATAAAAAAACAAAACTTTCTTCAAAAAATTTAGAAATCAGTAAAAATTTATATGTATTAAAAGTTATTCATTCCATCTACAATGATATTTTTAAAAATAATAAAAAATATAAAAAAATTAGCGAAAAACAGAGTATATTAGGCATATGAAAAAAATTTTTAAAAAAAATTTATCGAATAAATTTCCGACCAAAGACATAACTTTAGATGATAAAATAAATAAATTACCGCTTTCGACTTCAAAAACTAAAAGAATTGTAGATATAGGTGATGGAATAAAATTTGGAGGAAAAAAGATTCCTATTATAGCAGGACCAAATGGAGTTGAAAGTCGTAGCTTAATGGTTGGCGTAGCCAAGACTTTAGTTAAGAACAGAATAAAGATTATAAGAGGACATGCTTATAAACCTTTAACTTTTCCATATAGATCAAAACTGTATAAAGAGTCAAAAGAGGATGGCATGGACATTATGGACGATATTAAAAAAAACTTTAAACTTAAAGTAGTTACAGAAATTACAGAAATACAATATTTGGATCGAGTTTGTAGAACAGCAGATATTTTACAAATAGGGTCTAGAAACATGCAGAATCTTGAGCTTTTAAGAGAGGTCGCTTTAACAAAAAAACCAATAATTTTAAAAAGGCACTTTGGTTCCAGCCTAAGAGATTTATTAGGAGCTGCTGAACATATTTTAATTGAGAATAATAATAAATTAATCTTTTGCGAGAGAGGAGTAAGTATTCCTCATACACACAGAGACACATCTCGATTTGCATTAGACATTCAAGCAATTCCAGCGTTAAAAGAGATTTCAAACTATCCAGTTATCTCAGACCCTAGTCATGCCTCTTTTTGGGCGCCATGGGTTCCAAGCTTAACTCTCGCATCTATAGCAGCAGGATGTGATGGATTGATATTAGAAATTCATAAAAATCCAAAGAAATCAGCTGTAGATCCACTACAACCACTAAATTACACTCAATTTAGCAATCTGATAAGACAATCTAGAAAAATCTCAAAAGCAATTAATAGATTTATATAAAAATTTCTTTAAATGAATTTAAATTTTGTAAAAACTATTAGAGCTATTTTAAATTTTCCATTACTTTTTTTTGTTATATTTGGCTCAATTTATTCTAAACTTTTAAAAATTTTTGATAGAAGAAACTATGATACTTATTGGGAAGAAAGTCTTCAAAAAGAAATAAATAAAAAGAAATCAAAAAAAATTTTTATAAGTAAGAATAAATTTTTGATACTAAATACCCCAACTACAATTTCCGCTTTTAGAGCAAAAACTTTTTTTACGAAAGAACCCGATACATTAAATTGGCTAGATAAAAACGGTAGTAGCAAAAAAATTTTATACGATATAGGTGCTAATGTAGGTATTTATTCATTATATTATTCAAAAAAGTTTAATTCCACATCATATATTTTTGAACCATCATTTTTAAATTTGAATCTTATACAGAATAATTTAATACTCAATAATTTAGAAAAAAAAGTATCAATAATTCCTAATCCTATTTTTTCAAGAACTATGATTTCAAAATTATACCAATTGAGAAGAGTTGCAGGCGATGCCGTCACTACTTTTGATGATAATAAAGTTTTTAAAAAGATGTTACAAAAGTCAAACCTTAAAAACTCACCATCAATTAATCAAGTTCTCAGTCTTTCATTGGACGATTTAGTAAATAATAAGATATTAAAAAAACCAGACTTAATAAAAATAGACGTAGACGGGAATGAGATAGAGGTTTTAAAAGGATGTAAAAAAACACTAAAAAATAATAAAAAAATATCAATTTTAATAGAAATAAGAAAGGAAACTTATAATTTAGTATCTAATCTTTTAAAAGAATTTGGTTTTAAATTAAAATCTAAATCAAGATATAATTATATTTGGGAAAAATAGTAAATGGATATAAAGTTTGTTTTAAATTAATAAATATCAATTGTTTAAATGAAAAATAATAATTTTTGGAAAAATAAAAAGGTTCTTATAACAGGTCATACCGGCTTTAAGGGGAGTTGGTTAACTCTACTTTTACATTCTTTTGGCGCCAAAATTAACGGGTATGCTTTGAATCCAATTTCAAAACCAAACTTTTTTGATGGTTTAAATTTAGGAAAATTTCTTAGCAAAGATTTTAGATCAGATATTTCCAATCTAAAAAAATTAAAAAACGTAATAAAAAAAGTAAAACCAAACATCATTTTTCATTTTATTGGACAGTCAAGCGTTTTTGTAGGATATAAAGATCCTTTAGATACAGTGAATGCTAATGTCAACGGAACAGTAAATTTATTGGAGGCTGCAAGAAGCAGCAAAACAATAAAATCTATAGTTATTGTAACATCAGATAAAGTTTATCTGAATCTTGAGAAGAAAAGAAAATTTAGAGAGACAGATATTTTAGGAGGACATGAAATGTACGGTTCTAGCAAGGCTGCAAGTGATATATTGGCATCGAGCTATATTAAATCTTTTTACAAAAATTCAAAATGCAATGTTGGTATTGCTAGATCAGGTAATTGTATTGGTGGTGGAGATTGGACAAAAGATAGAATTGTAAAAGATTGTATAGAGTCTTTCATTTCTAATAAAAAACTCACAATAAGGAGCCCGAAAGCAACAAGGCCGTGGCAGCACGTTTTAGAGCCATTATTCGGCTACTTAAAACTAGCAGAAAATCTTTTTAAAAAAAATGGTAAAAAATTTGTTGGCGCATGGAATTTTGGTCCAAATCTAAAACAAAATCTAACTGTATTAAATTTAGCTAAAGAAGGAAAAAAAATTTTAAATTCAAAATCAAAAATTGTAATTTTAAAAAGTCCCCTTTATGAAGCAAAACATCTTTCGATTGATATAACAAAATCAAAAAAAAATCTTAAATGGAAATTAATTTTGAATGCAAAACAATCAATCAAAATGACTTTTGACTGGTATAATTGTTTTTATAATAATAAAAAAGAAATAATGAATTTTACATTTAATCAAATTGAATCTTATAAAAAAAAATTGATTGATTAATCAAATTTAAATCTATTTTAAATTCTTAAAATTGAAAAAAAATATTAAATATATTTTCCAATTGCTACTAAAAGAGGAAAGAAAAAAATTTTTTCTTTTAGTTTGTGCTATGATTATAGCAATGATTCTTGAAACAATAGGTATCGCCTCAATAATTCCATTAATAAATATTTTATCGGGAAATAGTTCGTCTCTAAATTTTTTTGATGTCATTATTAATAATTTTGGTATTGAAGATAGAAATTTAATCAAATTTTCAATAATAATAATAGTATCTATTTATTTTTTAAAAAATATATATTTATCCTATTATTACTATTTAGAAAATAAATTTGCATATAGAACAAGATTTAACCTTGGTTCGAAGTTGTATAATAAATACTTGGAAAGACCATTTAGTTTTCATTCTCAGACTAATTCTTCAGTTTTAATCACAAAAATAGTTCAAGAAACTTCTCTTTTTGGAAATTCGTTAATGGCGTTAAGTTCTTTAATTACTGAATTTTTAATAATAATTGGTGTTCTTGCTTTGCTTTTAATAATAAAACCATATGAAACTTTAATAATAATATTAATCACTGCTTTTCTAGGATTTGTGTTTTTTTTTCTATCTCAAAAAATATCTTTTAACTTAGGAAGAGAGTTAGTAGTTAAACAACAAAATAAGATGAAAATTTTAAAAGAAACTTTAGGTTCTATAACGGAGATAATAATTTTTGATGCTAAAAATTACTTCAAAAATATTTTTTTTACTAAAAGTATGGAAGTTGCTAATTATGGCTTTAAAATGAGTTTTCTAAATAGACTCCCAAAGGTCTGGTTTGAATTAGCTGGAGTAATAATTATTAGTGCTATTTTATTTATTTCTCTTTTAAAAAATGAAAATAATTTAGATACTTTAGGAACAATAGGAATTTTTTTGCTGTCATCACTCAAGATAATTCCTTCAATAAATAAGATAGTAACTTCTTTACAACTACTTAAATATTCAGAGACAGCCAACAAAAGTCTTTATGATGATTTTTTTAAAATTGGTGAAAAAGAATTAAATGAGGATATAGATTTAAAATTTAAAGAAAATATACTTATAAAAAATGTGAGTTTCAGATACCAAAATTCTAAAAAATTAATTCTAGATAATATAAATTTGGAAATTAAAAAAGGTGATTTCATTGCAATTATTGGCGAGTCAGGATCAGGCAAAACTACTTTAATGAATTTATTAATGGGTTTATTAGAACCTACCTCTGGTAATATTTACTCTGATGATATTGAAATAAATAAAAATTTTTCTAAATGGAGAAAAAAAATTGGATTTGTTCCTCAAAATATAACTTTGTTAGATGAATCTTTAAAAAATAACATAGCCTATGGACTTGATCAAAAGTCAATTTTAGAATCAAATCTTAAAAAAAGTATCGAATTATCTCAATTGTCAAAATTTGTAGTGAATACAAATGGGAATTATAATTTAGTTGTCGGTGAGGGAGGAGCAAAAATTTCAGGTGGACAAAAACAACGTGTAGGTATTGCTAGAGCGCTATACCATAATCCAGAAATTCTAATCTTTGATGAACCAACAAGTTATTTAGATCAAAAAAATTCTGGAGAGCTGTACTCAACTTTAAAAGAATTAAATAAAGAAAAAACTATAATTGTTGTAAGCCATGACACAAAGAATTTAGACATTTTTAACAAAATTTACGAAATTGAGAATCAGCAAATAAAAAGATCAAAATAATATATAATGCCAAATGTAGAGAGTAAAAAAATATTGTTTTGTAAAAAATGTGTAGAGTCAAATCAAAGGTACGTAGGTTCAATACAACATTTTGATACAAAAAAAAGTGTAAGACAAACAACTACTTTTGATGACGGAATTTGTGGTGCGTGTAAGTATTTTGAAACAAAAAAAAGAATTAATTGGGAAGAAAGAGAAAAAGAATTAATTGAAATTTTAAATTCTCATAGAAAAAAAAATGGAGACTATGACATTCTAATACCAGGTAGCGGAGGAAAGGACTCTGTATATCTTTCATACATTTTAAAACATAAATATAAAATGAATCCCTTGACTGTGACATGGGCTCCACATATTTATACAGATATCGGTTGGCATAATTTTAAATCTTGGCTAAAAATAGGTTTGGATAATGAACTTCACACACCTAACCCGCGTGTTCATCAAAAAATCACTTATCTAGCATTTAAAAATTTATTGCATCCTTTTCAACCTTTCGCTCTTGGACAGCATAATCTTGCACCAAAATTGGCTGTTGAAAAAAAAATTAAACTTATAATTTATGGTGATGCTGGTTTCGAAAAAGCAGTAGGAGGAAATGTTTATGGAATAACTGGAAAAAAAAATAAAGCTTTATATACCACAAACAATGAAGACATTTATTTTGGAGGAGTTCACATTTCTGAATTATCAAAATACAACATTTCAAAAAATGATATAAAACCTTACTTACCAATAAGAAGTGAATTAATTGAAGAATTCCCTTTAACTGTACTCAATTTACCTTATTATTTAAATTACAACCCTCAAAGCAATTTTTATTTTGCATCTGAAAATTCTGATTTTAAAGTAAACCCATATAGGAGCGAAGGGACTTACACTAAGTACTCTAGTCTTGATGATAAATTAGATAATTTACACTTCTACACTTGGTTTATAAAAACTGGCAGAGGTAGAGCCACTGAGGACGCAGCTTTAGAGGTAAGAAATAAAATTATCACTAGAGATGAAGCTGTCAAGTTAGTAAAAAAATATGATGGAGAATTTCCAAAAAAATACTTTAAAGAAATTTTAGAATATCTAGGCATAAATGAGAAAGAGTTTAATAAAATAATTGACAGTTTTAGACCCGACCATATTTGGGAAAAGAGAAGTGGGAAATGGCAGCTAAAAAATGCTGTTTGGAAATAATTTTATCGTCAATATTATTTTTTAAAAATAGAGCAAAACTTTAATGTATTCAAAAAAAATAGTTATTCTCGAAAATCAAAATTTAACAAAATATTTAGTAGATAGATTAGACTTTAAAAATAATTACAACGGTTTTTATATTGAATGTTGGAATCTTTTACCCATTATCGATAGAGACATTTTTAAAAGATATAACACAATGAATGTTAATTCTAAAAATAAATTTATTAATATTCTTTCATTAGGCCATCTATTAAAGAGTTTAATTAATATTAAAAAAAAAAATTTTTTTTATTTCAATAATTGTGGCATAAATTTAATAGCAACTATTGTTGATATTATTTTTTATTTAAAAGGTGGAAAAAAAGTTTTAATCCGCCCAACTGAACATGATCTAAAAATTAAATATTTAGATAGAATAAAGCAGATCTTAAATATAAATTTACTCTTTTTTTTGCGAAGGATTTTAATATTCTTTTTAAATCAATTATCAAGTAAATTTTTGAAAATGATAACTCCTAAACCTGCAATCATTTTTGTAGGAAATAATTTTTTATATAAAAAACTAAACAAAATTAAAACCAATGTATTCAAGTTTAATTGTCCTGAATATGAAAAATATTATAATACTAAAATAAAAAAAGAAAAAAAATACGTTGTTTATATTGATCAAGATATAATCAGATCATTTGAACAATCAATCACTAATGTTCCAAAAACAATTTTAAGAGAAGAAGAATATGAAAAAGAATTGTCTAAAACATTAAGAGATATAGAAAATTCAAAAATTTTTAAACAATATCCATTGAAGATAGCTGCACATCCACGAAGAAGAAAAAAATTTAATCTATTAAATAAAAGACCTATTTTTGATCAAACTTTCAAATTAATTTCAAAAGCTAAGGTTGTTATAGCACATCATTCACTAGCTATTAAATACGCTATATTGTTTGATAAGCCTATTATTTTACTTAATGCTAAAAAATATTTTAATTCAGAAGGTTTAGCAGAGGTAGATTTTTTAAAAAATAATCTCAATCTTATTACACTTGATATCTCAAATGATAACAAAAGAATGATTAGTAAAATTAAAAAAGTTAGCCCCGATAAAAAAAAATATAAAAAATTCAAAGATGAATACATTTCTTTTCCCAATTATGAAAATAAAAAAAGGTGGAAAGAAATATCCAATAAATTGAAAACACTGAACTAAATGAGAATAATAGCTAGATTAGATATTAAAAATAGTAATTTAATTAAAGGGATAAATTTTGAAGGTTTGAGAATTGTGGGTAATCCAAATAAGCATGCAGTAGAATATTACAAAAAAGGTGTAGACGAAATAATATTTATGGATGTTGTTGCAAGTTTGTATGGAAGAAACAATCTTACTGATATTATAAATTCTGCAACAAAAGATATTTTTATTCCAATTACTGTTGGCGGAGGAGTGAGAAGCATAAAAGATGCAGAAAAGATTTTTTTAGCAGGCGCTGATAAAATAGCAATAAATACTGCTGCTGTAAAAAATCCTAATTTGATAGAAGATTTATCAAAAAAATTTGGATCTCAATCAATCGTTCTATCTGTTGAAGCTAAAAAAAAAGATAAAGGGAATTGGGAGGTATACACAGAAAACGGAAGACAAGAAACAGGCTTGGACGTTATCAAATGGACTAAAATTGCTACAGAAAAGGGAGTTGGTGAAATTTTATTAACTTCGGTAGACATGGAGGGAACAAAAAAAGGATTTGATTTTGATTTGATTAAAAAAGTCTCTAATAATGTAAATGTACCAATTATTGCTAGTGGAGGATTCGGAAAACCAAATGATATGCTTAAAGCACATCTAGATTGTTCAGCAGATGCAGTTGCAATTGCTGACGCATTTCATTTTAAGCGAGTAAAAATTGAAGATCTTAGAAGAATCGCTTTTGATAATAATTTTAATTTAAGGAAATAAGGTGAAAAACATTGTAATAGTTGATTATGATTGTGGAAACTTACTGAGTATTAAAAGAGCTATTGAAAAAATTGGATATACTTCTACTGTCTCTAGAGATTTAAAAGAATTGCAAAAATCAAGTCACATGATACTTCCTGGAGTCGGAGCTTTTGGAAATGCAATTTCTCTTTTAAAAAAACACAAATTAATAGAAATTATCAAAAAACATTCCATAGAAGAAAAAAAACCTTTACTCGGTATTTGTCTTGGAATGCAACTTCTGTTATCGAATAGCAATGAATTTGGTTTTTCAAAAGGGTTAGATATTATAGAGGGGAATGTTGAAAAAATTGCCGATCAAACAAAAAAAAAAATTAAAGTTCCACATATTGGATGGAATTCATTAAAATTCCTAGATAAAAATAACAATTTTATTTTGGATGGAAATAATAGTTTTTATTTTATTCATTCTTATATGGCAAAACCAAAAGATAAGAAAACAATCGTAGCTTTCACAATTTTTGAAAAAATAAAGATTCCCGCAATAATTAGAAAAGAAAATATAAGCGGTTTTCAATTTCATCCTGAAAAAAGTGCTAATTCTGGTTTAGAATTAATCCAAAAATTTTGTAAAAATGATTAAAGAAAAATTAATTATTATTGGAGCTGGCCAACTTGGGAGTTTAGTGGCCAATATCATCGATAGAAAGAAGTATGAAATTTTAGGTTTTATTGATGTAGATAAAAAGAAAAGTGGAAAGAAGATAAACGGCCTGAAAGTTTTAGGCGATGATAAGTATTTATTATCTGTTTCTCCACAAAAAGTAGGTTTAGTATTATGTTTAGGAAAAGCAAAAAGCAGAAAAGTTTTTTTAAAAAAGATAAACAAAAAAAAATTTAAATTTCCAATCATAATTGACAAAAATTTAAGTAAATTTGAAAATGTAAATATCGGTAAAGGTACGATAATTTTAGGTTCTACAAATATTTCAAATAATACAAGTATAGGAAAATTTTGTATTATAGGCACAAACACAAATATTTTACATGATGTTAAAATTGGTGATAATTGTATTATTGGAGGAGGAACAATTATTGGTGCGAATGTTACACTGCACAAAGAGATATTTGTAGGCGTTGGCACAATATTCGCTTCTAAAAAAATTACAGTAAAAGAAAATTGCTATATTTGTAGTGGGAGCGTAGTGCTAAATAATTTACCTAAAAATTGTAAAGTAATTGGAAATCCAGCAAGAATTATTCCTGAAAAGAAATAATTATATGTTCAACGTTTTCGAAAAAATTTTAAACTTTTCATCACTAAATAAAAAGATTTTACTACCAGCAGAAAAAATTACCTATGGAGATTTCTATAAATTATCACAATTTTATTTTAAATTTTTAAAAAAAAATATTAAATCTAGACAAGTTGTCTGTATATGTTCAGAATACTCAGTTCACTATTTAGCCTTGATTTTTGCATGTTATTTAAACAAAAACGTAATAAATATTCTTAACGTTAAAGCATCAAATTTAGAAAAAAAAAATCAAATTTCAGACTCAAAATCAACCATTATATTCATGAATTATAATGATAAAAGTATTTTAAAAAAAAAGAAAAAAATAGGAAATTTTTTTTTTAAAAATATAAACACAAATTATTTTTTCAAAAAAAAAGCAAGATTTTTGATCTATACTTCAGGCACTACTAGCAAACCTAAAGGAGTTATGATTTCTGATAATGCTATCTCAAATAACGTACACGCAATAAATACAAATTTAAATTTTAATAAACGAGATAAGTTTTTAATTTTCAGTCCACCAAATTATGCAATGGGTATATCTCAGATATTTTCTGCTTTATATGCACATGGAGAAATTTTTTTTTATAATAAAGGACTTAAATTTCCTAATGAGTTATTAGAAATTATTCTTAAAAATAAAATATCGATTATAAATCTAAGCATCTCTGCATTTAGAATTTTAGAAAATTATATTTTTTCAAAAAAAATAATTTCAGCAAAGATTGTTATGTCTGGCGGTATGCAATATGGATTAAATGAATTCAATAAAATAAAAAAAATTTTTCCAAAAGCAAAATTGATTAATTTTTATGGGTGTAGTGAGAATTCACCAAGAATTAGTCATTGTAGACTTAAGAGAAATTTATTATACAAAGGTTATTTTCCCGTTGGAAAACCCTTGCAGGGAGTTAAAATAAAAATTCAAAAATACATAGATAAAAGAATAGGAAAAATATTAATTTCAGGAAACTCACTAATGAGTGGGTATTTTGGCTTAAACCCTAAAAAAAATTTTATTGGTAATTGGTTTGTTACTGGCGATTTAGGTTTTTATAGAAAAGGCAATTTATATCTCACAGGTCGGATGGACAATATATTTAGTGTTGGCCATGAAAAACTTTGTCCTGAAGAAGTGGAAGCTTTATTAAAAAGAAAATTCAATTTTAATGAGGTTGTTGTATCGAAAATTAAGGATAAGATTCTTAATTATAGACCAAAATATTACATTGAAATGGGAAAAAAAAAAATTAGTAAAAAGAAAATAATAAATTATGTTCATAAAAATTTTTCTTCATTTAAGTTTCCTAAAGAAATTGTTTTTCTAAAAAAAATACCAAGAACAAAATATGGTAAAATTGATAGAAAAGTAATAAATTAGTGTTAATGGTTTCTAAAAAGATATTTAAATATAAATTTAAACAAGAATATTCAAAATATATTCATATTAAAATTCTATAAAATAATGGCTACTATTAACCAAGAAAAAAAATTAAATAAGATTTTAATATCAATCAAAAAAAATTATAAAAAAAATCATAGTATTGCTGAACAACTTGACTCTATACAAATGCTTGAATTAATAACAAAGATAGAAGAGATTTTTAAAATTAAGATTTCATCAAAAGACATTAATAGTAAAAATTTTTTTAAGATAAAAAATGTTGAAAATTTAATTAAAAAAAATGTTAAAAGTAAATAAATTAGATAAAAAAACTTTTATTATCGCCGAGGTAGGACCTAATCACAACGGTTCCATTAAAATAGCCAAAAAAATTATAGATTTATTGTCATCCTCAGGCGTTGATTGCATAAAATTTCAATTAGGAAATCCTGACAATATTTACAGTGAAAATTCTTTTAAAGCAAATTATCAAAAAAATTTTCTAAAAAAGCTAACCATTAAACAAGTTAGTGAAAAAAATCAGTTATCAAGATCTGAACACGAAATTTTATCAAAATACTGTAAGAAGAAGAAAGTTTTATATGGTTGTTCAGCTTTTGATTTAGATAGTTTAAAATTTTTAGATAAAAAAATAAAGGTTCCTTTTTTTAAAATACCTTCTGGTGAGGTTTTCTCTTTAGATATGCTTAAATATGTTTCTAAGCAAAAAAAACCAATTTTTATTTCAACTGGAATGACTACTTTTAATCAACTCAAAAAAATTTTAAAAATTATTTCAAAATTTGGAAATAAAAAAATTGTAGTCATGCACTGTGTAAGTTCGTATCCAGCGAAAGATGAAAATTTAAATATAAATATAATAAACTCACTAAAAGAAAAATTTCATTACCGAGTTGGCTATTCAGATCATTCTATTGGAGACGATGCCTGTCTAGCTTCGGTAGCTAAAAATGTAAATGTAATTGAAAAACATGTAACATTATCAAAAAAAATGATTGGACCAGACCACAAAACATCAATGGATATAAAGAATTTTAAAATTCTTATAAACAGGGTTAGAAATTTAGAAAAAATTCTTGGAAGGAAAGTAAAAAAATTTTCAAAGGAAGAAACAAATGTTCAAAATGCATCAAGAAAAAGCATCGTCACGGCTCGCTATATTAAAAAGAATAAAAAAATTGGTGAAAAAGATTTATGTTTTAAAAGACCTGGAGTAGGTATTAATCCACTCGAAATCAGCAAAGTGATAGGTAAAAAGGTCAAAAAAAATTTAAAAGAAAATATAATTTTAAAAAAAGATTTCCTTCGCTAGTGATTAATAATAAAAGAATTTTAGCAGTAATACCCGCAAGGTATGGCAGCAGAAGATTAAAACATAAAAATTTACTTAAAATAAATAATAAATCTTTAATTGAATTGGCGTTTAATTCTGCCAAAAAATCTAAATATATTGACAGAACTGTAGTATCTACAGAAAATAAGATTATAAAAAAAAGTTGTGAAAAATTTGATAAAGATGCTGTAATTAGCAGACCAAAGAGTCTTTCTCAAGATAATACTAAAAGTGAAAAAGTACTTATAGATGTAATTAAAAAAATTGGTAAAGATTTTTATTACATTATTTTGTTACAACCAACCTCACCTTTAAGAACAACCCAAGATATAGACAAAGCATTAAGAAAAATTGATAAAAACAAATTTGATAATTTAGTATCTATTTGTGTTACTTCTCAAATAAATAGCTATTATATATCCTCGACTCGAAATTTGTTAATTAAAAAAAAAAAAATTAATGTTAAAAAAAAAAAATTTAAAGTTAATGGTGCTATTTATATATGCAAAAAAAAAAATTTTTTAAAAGAAAAAACTTTTTTTTCAAAAAAAACTGGATTTATAAAAATGCCGAAATTAAGGTCTATTGATATAGACTACAAAGAAGATTTTATTGAAGCAAAAAAATTGATTGAGAATGATTTTAAAGGAAGAAAAAATTATAATTAATAAGATTAAAAAAGTAATTGCGAGCGGGTCAAAAAAACTCCATGAGCCAATTTTTTTTGGTAACGAAAAAAAATATCTTGCCGAATGTATAAAATCTTCTTACGTTTCGAGTGTCGGAAGATTTGTAAATAAATTTGAAAAAAAACTATGTAAATTTACTAAATCTCCTCACTCAGTAGCTTTAGTTAATGCTACTAGCGCTATTCATTTAATATTAAGATGTTTGAACATTTCGAAAAATGATGAAGTATTAATTCCTTCGATTACTTTTGTGGCTACCGCCAATGCGATCAGATACTGCCAAGCGCAACCAAATTTTATTGATGTAGAAAAAAGAACATTCGGTATATGTCCAATTAAGTTAGAAAAGTATTTAAAAAAAATAATTATAAAAAAGGGCGGTCAATCAATTAATAAATTTACTAAAAAAAGAATAAAAGTGTTAATAGCTGTACATGTATTTGGAATGCCATGTAATATCAAATCAATAAATCAAATATGCAAAAAATATAATATTAAAGTTATCGAAGATGCTGCAGAGGCTATAGGCTCTTTTTATAAAAATTCACACCTTGGCACCAATTCTCTTGCTGGGGTAATAAGTTTTAATGGAAACAAAACAATAACCGCAGGAAACGGTGCAATAATATTATCAAAAAACAAAACTTTAATTCAAAAAATTAGACATCTATCCACCCAAGCTAAAAAAAAACATAAATGGGAATATGATCATGATGCAGTAGGTTATAATTACAGGCTATCAAATATAAATGCAGCAATTGGTTGTGCTCAAATTGAAAAAATAAAAAAAATAATATCTTTAAAAAGAAAAAATTTTTACTCTTACCAAAAAGAGTTTAAGGATTTTAAATACGTAAAATTATTGAAAGAACCTAAACAGTGTAAATCAAATTTCTGGTTAATTTCTTTGATCATTGAAAAAAAAAATATAAAAAAAAATAGATTGCTATCTGAGCTGCACAAGCATGGTATTTATTCTAGACCTATTTGGAAACCTTTGCACAGTTTAAAGATTTTCAAAATGTGTAAAAAAGATAAATGTGAAAACGCTGAGGAGATTTATAATAAGACAATTAATCTACCAAGCAGTCCAAATATAAGTTTAAAATGAAATATTCAGGAATACTAATTTCTGCAGGCAGATCTGATTATGATAGATTTTATCCAATCGTAAAATCTTTTTATAATTCAAAAAAATTTGACGTACATCTTTATTTAACCAAAGATCATTTTTCAAAAAAATTTGGTTATACATACAAACACATTGATAAAAAATTTAAAATTTTGAATGCTAAAAATCAAAAATTCTCAAACTCAAAAGCAAGTGAATTTATCGATGATCTTTCCACATTAATAACAAAAATAAAAAAAATTAATCCTAAATTTATTATTGTTATGGGAGATAGGTATGAAATGCTTCTTGGCCCACTTGCCGCGATACCAATTAAACTACCTATAATCCATTTCTATGGTGGAGCTGTAACAGAGGGTTCATCAGACGAATTAGTAAGACATGCAATAACGAAAATGAGTCATTTACATTTTGTTGCTACCGGTGATTATAAAAAAAGAGTTGTTCAATTAGGTGAGGAAAGTTGGAGAGTAAAAAAAATTGGTGTGTTAAGTTTACAAAAAATAAATAGATTTAAGTTTTCTAATAAAGAAAAATTATCCAATCATCTCTATTTCGACTTTCATTCTCCCTATGCAGTGATGACATATCATCCAGCAACTCATGAATTAGAAGAAATTAAAAAAACACTTATATCCATAAAAAAAGCGATAGAAAAAACTAAATTAAATCTAGTCATAACATATCCAAATTCAGATTTAAGAAATGAAATTGTAATAGATTTAATAAAAAAAAAATTCAAAAATAAGAAAAAATATAAAATTATCAAAAATTGTGGTTATTCAAATTTTTTAAACATTGTAAAAAATAGTCAGTTTATTTTGGGGAATTCATCAGCAGGCATCGTGGAAGCTGCGAGTCTAAAAGTTCCGGCTATAAATATTGGCAGCAGACAAGATGGAAAGATAAAACCAAAAAATGTAATCGATACAAATTATAAAGTAAATGAAATTATAAAAGCGATAAAAAAGGCAAGGTCAAGATTATTTAAAAGAAATAATCTTAATTTTAAAAGTCCATATGAAGATAAAATTAAGTCAGACGAGGTAGTTAAAATTATCTATCAAACACTTAAAAGAAAAGATTTGCTAAAAAAGAAATTTATAAATATAAAATAAAAATTGAAAAAAAAAATTCTTATTACTGGTGCTTGTGGATTCATCGGCTCTCATTTAGCTGAAGAATGTGTTAAAAAAGGCTACAAAGTAATTGCATTTGATAGATATAATTCTAATTATAGTTTAGGAAATCTAACAAATTCAAAATTTGTAAACGAAATAGAGTTTATATTTGGAGACATAAGGGATTACGACTCAGTTAATAAAGTAGTTAAAAGAAGTGATATAGTTTTTCATTTGGCAGCCTTAATAGGAATTCCATATTCTTATTATAGCCCATTAGCATATATAAGAACCAATGTTGAAGGCACTTATAATGTCTTAGAGTCAGTAAAAAATAATAATATAGAACAAGCAATAATTACATCTACTAGCGAAACTTATGGGACCGCAATGAAAGTACCAATAAATGAAAAACATAGGCTAATTGGGCAATCGCCTTATGCAGCTTCAAAGATTGGAGCAGATCAATTATCAATTAGTTATTATAAATCTTTCAAATTACCAATCAAAATTGTTAGACCATTTAATACTTTTGGACCAAGACAATCAGCTAGAGCTATTATTCCAACAATCATCACACAAGCTCTCAATTCAGATAAAAATATTAAATTAGGAAATTTAAAATCATCAAGAGATTTTACTTATGTTACTGATACGTGTAGTTCATATTTTGAAATACTAAAAATGAAGAAAGATTTTGGTGTGCCTCTAAATGTAGGATCAAAAAATGAAATAAAAATTGAGCAAATAGTAAAAAAAGTTTTAAAAAAACTCAAAATAAACAAAAAGATATTAGTAACCAAAGATAGATTGAGACCTAAACAGAGCGAGGTTGATAGATTGGTATGTGATAATTCCTTAATTATAAAAAAAACTAATTGGAAACCTAAACACACTTTTGACAAAGGATTAGAACTTACAATTAATTGGATAATCGACAATTATTCAAAATTTAAATCAAGAAATTACAATATTTAATGAGAGACTATTTAATAAATAAACAAAAAAATTTTAAAGATGCTCTAAGTCAATTAGAAAGAAGTAGTGAAAAATGTTTGATAGTTGTTGATAATAAAAAAAAATTAGAAGGTACTCTAACAGACGGTGATATTAGAAGAGCTTTATTAAAAAAAGCAAACTTAAGCACAAAAATAATTCAATATATAAAAAAAAACCCAATCAGTTTGAAAGAAAAAAACTTTCAAAGAATAGATGAAAATATTAAAAATAAAATAAAAGGTCTTTTATTTAAAATAAAAGATAAAAATATTGATATTATTCCTATAATTGATCATAAAAAAATAGTAAGGCAAATTATATTTACAAAGGATTTTAATAAATTTTTATCTCCCAAAAAAAATCTAAGCAATGTACCTGTTCTTATAATGGCTGGAGGGCAAGGGAATAGATTAAAACCATTTTCTAACTATTTCCCAAAACCGTTATTGCCTGTTGAAGATAAAACAGCTGCAGAGCATATCATTAAAAATTTTGAAAGATACGGAGTTAAAAAATTTTTTATGAGTATATTTTATAAGAAGAATTTAATTAAATCTTACTTTAAAGAAAACAATATAAAAAATTTAAAGTTTTTAGAGGAAGATATACCCATGGGTACCGCCGGGGCTATGTCGATGCTTAAAGGTAAAATTAAAAATAATTTTTTTTTAGTAAATTGCGATACATTACTCTCCATTAATTTAAATAAATTTTATGAGTTTCATAAAAATAATGATTTTGCGATCACTATTGTTGCAGCTTCTAAAAATATAAAAGTACCTTATGGTTCATGTGAAATAGATAAAAAAGGATATTTAAAAAGAATCGTGGAAAAACCTACTTTAAATTATTTAGTGAGCGTAGGTCTCTATTTAATTAAATCTGAGGTAATAAAAAAGATTCCTATGAGAAAAAAATTTGACATGGATGAATTAATAAAAAAAGTAAAGTTAAGTAAAAGTAAAATTGGTATTTTTCCAATTAGTGAAAGTAATTGGATAGATACAGGTGTATTTAAAAAAGAAATCAACTAATTTTAAAAAAATTATTTTCACAAAATAATCATGAATGTGGTTTTAATATTGACTGGAGGTCGATCAGGCGCTGATTTTTTACAAAGTTTACTTGACGGACATAATCAAATTTTACAATTCCCAGGAATTCTAAAATTTGATGAAAAATTGATAAGATTATTTAATTTAAAATCAGAAAAAAATATTTCAAAGAATTTTATAAAAGATTATGGGTATTTTTTTGACTCGAGATTTAATAAAATTGAGCGTCATCATAAACTAGGAAAAAATAAGAAAAGCTTTTATACAGTTGATAAAAAAAAATTTATTAAAAAATTTGCTAAATATTACAACAATAGTAAAAAAACTAATTTTGATATATTGGTTTCCTTACATAAAGCTTATGATAATAAGTGTGATAAAAAAAAAACTTTAATCATTCACATACATCTATTTCAATTCTTAAAAAACTACATTAAATACATTGGAATAAAAAAAAATGATAAAATATTACTTTCATTTCGAGATCCTTTAATAAGCTTGATTTCCACAATTAAACACTGGATGAGATATCGTAAGGGTATTGACCTAACGCCAAGAAACCTTTTTAGTAATTTAGATTTACACTTTAACAATTTCAATAATTTATTATTTTTAAAAAAAAAAATAAGAGTAGTAAAATTAGAAAAATTACATTTACACAGTGAAAAAACTTTGAAAAAAATTTGTAAATATATAAATATAAATTATTCAAAAGTCCTTCTGAAATCTACATACCATGGGAAAAAATGGTGGGGAGATTCCATTAGTAAAAAATATTTAAATGGATTAAATAGAAATTTTACAAATAATTTTGATAAAAATTTTTTTACTGAGAAAGAAATATTATTCTTTGAGTCAAAATTATTTAATATTATTAAAAAATATAATTATCCTTTCAGATCTAATGTAGATATAAGTGATAACAGTCTTTATTTAAGCCCTTTTAGCTTTGAGAAAAAAGTTTGGATTAAAACTTTAAAATTGAATTCTTTTAAATCAATACTATCCTGCCCAATTTTTTATATAAAAAGATTTTTTTTACTCAAAAAAAATAATGTTATAGATAAGGATTTACCAAATGAAGTGTAGAAATTGTAAGAAAAAAAATTTCACTAACATTGTTTCGCTAGGTAGGCAGCCTTTAAGCGGTCTATTTTATAAGAAAAAAAAAAGAAATTTAAAAAAATATAATCTTAATTTAGTGAGGTGTACTTTTTGCAACTTAGTTCAATTAGATAAATCTATAAATCCAAAAAAAATGTTTGGCTCCGGTTATGGTTATAAATCCTCTGCCAGTAAACTTATGGTAAATCATCTAAAAGAAAAGAAATTATTTCTAAATAAGAACTATTTAAAAAAGTCAAAACTTAATATTATAGATATAGGAAGCAATGATGGAACATTTTTAAATTTATTTAAAAAAAAAAATTTTCTACTCGGCGTCGATCCTTCCCTAAAAAAATTTAAAAGCTCTTATAAAAATGGAATCCACAAAATTAATG
>MDSZ01052548.1_pt1 | contig 26014 bp, 15 predicted proteins | sample 811201 | NCBI WGS metagenome assembly MDSZ01 (sample SAMN05326647, study PRJNA326480) | marine metagenome | isolation source: seawater | place: Indian Ocean: North | collected 2010 | reverse complement strand
GGCAGTGAGCCGCTGGTCCTCCAGCGTAACGAAGCTTATCTCGGCGTCTTAATTGATGACCTGGTTACAAAAGAAACCTTGGAACCCTATCGAATGTTTACGGCGCGCGCTGAGTACCGTCTTTTACTTCGTCACACGAATGCAGACCTCCGTCTTTCACCGACCAGCTATAAGATCGGCCTGTTAAGCAAATTTTTATTAAGCGCTGTTACCAAAAAACGGGGTTTTTTAAACCGGGAGATAAAAATGTTGCGCCAATGTCGGCCGGACCTTGAAAGCATTAACTCTTTTCTTTCTTCTCTTGGGGAGCCACACACGACTGAAAAAATTTCTTTAGCTGACGTTCTCCGGCGGCCTTCTGTTGGTTTAAGAATGTTGGCCGAAAAGGGTGTTGTCTCTCTAGGTTTCAGTGGGTTTTCGACAGAACAGCAGGAAGACCTTATTGATGAGCTAGAAACCTCCATTAAATATGAGGGTTATATCACGCGTCAAGATTCTTTAATTAAGCGGTTGGCTCAAAACGAGTCTACCCGAATTCCACCTGCTTTTAATTTTAATGAATGCCGGGCCCTTTCTTCTGAGGCTCGCGAGAAACTTCGTTTAGTTCAGCCTGAAACTCTTGGCCAGGCGTCTCGTATTTCTGGTGTTTCCCCTGCAGATGTTGGGGTTTTAGCGGTCTTGTTGGCTGCTTAATGACCCCTGTTTCACGTGAAACGGCTTCCCCTGTTTCTCTAGACGGTTTAATACAGTCTCTTTTTTGTCAGGTCGGGGGCGCTTGCGATAAAGAACTGACCCCTGATGTCTCCTACCTTAACATACCTGGTTCTTTGTTGCCCTTTCTTTTGATTGTTTTAAATCGTTTAAAAACAAAAAGATATGTGGTTTCAGTTGAAGATTATTCCCTCCGGAAGAGCCTGTCTGAATCGCTGGCTCTGTTGGCGCCCGAGTTTTCATTGTTTTTGGCTGGGCCTGGAGAGGGTGAAGCGCTTCAGGGGGCAGATATCCATGTTTTAAATCTTTTTGCGTTTGGTGAGGTTCCTGTTCTTATTGTTCCCCGTCAATGGACAGGCCGTGTTAGGTCTTGTTTGGGGGGTGGTTCAGGTGAGCGGGTTAGGCTTTCTTCTGCTCTAAGCCGAGAGGCGCTGGTCTCGCTGTTTACGGCTTGGAAAATGGAGAGGGCTCCTCTTGTTAAGGCCCCTGGCTTTTATGCCCTTCGTGGGGCCGTGGTAGATGTTTTCCCTTTTGGTGCTACCGAGCCGTTGCGGCTCGAGTTTGCTGAGGGGGGCCTTTCTTCCGTCCGAACGTTTGACCTTTATACTCAAAGAATGGTCAAGTCCGTTGACAAAGAGAAGGTTTGTTTATCCGCACCATTAAAGCCTCTTTCGAAAAAAGGGGGTGTTGATGAACACACCAACATGCTTGACCCCTTTTATCTTTCGGTTGAGCCGTCTGGTTCACCCAATATTTATAACCTTCGGCCTTTTTACGGGACGAAAAAGCCTTTTGCGCTCGACCTTGGTTGTGTTTCTCATCGGGGTTTTTATAACAACCCAAAAGCTTTTACAGAATTGGTTTTGCGCCTTCAAGATAAACAGGTTGTTGAGCACCTTGTTTTTTTTCCGGGGATGTTCACCGACCAAGCTCAAAGGTCTGGTCTTCTTAATTCTTTTTCCGTTAGCAACATACCATTTTCCGGTGCTTTTTCATCTGTCCCCCTCGGCCTTTTTTGGGTTTCGCTAGACCATGTTATTAGCCTTCCAAATTTGTCTTCCTTTTCTTCTGATAAAACGGCTCTTTCCCCTGAGCGGTCCGATAGCCTTGCTAGTTTGCCTTGGGATGGACCCGTTGTTCATGAAGACTTGGGTATCGGGCTCTATAAGGGTCTTTCTCGCGTTTTAAAGGGTTCTGTTAAAACCGAGTGTGTTGCTCTTGAGTTTAAACATGGTGATGTGGTTCACGTTCCCTTGGATCGCCTCGATTCCGTCCATCCATATGTGGGCTCTGGAGAAAGCCCTGGTCTTACAGACCTCCGGACGGGCCGCTGGCAACGATCAAAACAGAAAACGAGACGTTCTGTTGGAGAGGTTGTAGATCGGTTTGTTCAAATGTATGGAGAGAGGCAGGGGGTTGACGGTTTTCCCTTTTCAAAAGACGGAGAAATGCTTGATCGCCTTACTGAAACATTCCCTTTCAGAGAAACTGTTGACCAAATGTCGTGCTATAAAGATGTACGCCGTGATATGGAGGCTAAATCCCCCATGGATCGGCTTGTTTGCGGTGATGTGGGTTTTGGGAAAACGGAGGTTGCTATCCGAGCTGCTCTTAAGGCTGTTGCTGATGGGAAGCAGGTTGTTCTTTTGGCTCCAACCACAATTTTAGTTGATCAGCTTTATAAAAGCTTTCTTTCGCGTCTTGAGCCTTTCGGTATTTTTGTTCGGCACCTTTCCCGTTTTACCGACTCATCAGATGTCAAAAAAACGTTGTCCGGCCTAGCAGCGTCAACCGTTGATGTTGTTGTTGGAACACATCGTCTTCTATCAAAAGACCTCTCTGTTCCTAATCTTGGGCTGATTATTGTTGATGAAGAGCACCGTTTTGGTGCCAAACACAAGGAAATGCTTCGGGTACTTAAACCAAGCTGTGATTTTCTAAGTATGAGCGCTACACCAATCCCACGCACGCTACAGTTTTCTCTCGTCGGTGTACGGGATGTTTCAACCATTAGGACGCCCCCTCCGGGAAGGCTTCCCGTCCTTACATCAATAGAGGTCTTCGATGCTAACCGCATAAAAAATGCTATTGCATATGAGGTTAACCGCGGAGGACAGGTTTTCTTTGTACAACACAACATTTCAAGCCTTAAACAGCTTGCTGGCCAAATTGAGAAACTTCTTCCCGACGTTCGTGTGGGGGTCGCACACGGAAGAATGGCTGCCAATAAGCTTGAGTCAGTTATGTTGGCTATGCTTCAAGGGGGCCTTGATGTTCTCATCTCAACAACAATTATCGGGGCCGGCATTGATCTGTCTAATGTTAATACAATACTTATTAACAACGCGCATCGGTATGGTCTTTCCCAGCTTTACCAAATGCGGGGGCGTGTAGGCAGGTCTTCTAGGCAGGCCTACTGCTACCTGTTAATTCCTCGTTCAGGGGTAAGCCCTGATGCCCATGAGCGCTTGCGAACAATTCAATATAATACCGCGCTTGGCTCAGGCTATGACGTTGCCCTTCGTGATTTAGAAATGCGGGGTGGTGGAAACCTCTTTGGTCTTGAACAAAGTGGTCACCTAACCACGGTTGGTTTCCATCTATATTGTAAAATTGTTAAAGATGCGGCTGAAAAAAGAAAACAAAAACGGAAGCCAAAAGAAAAACTGTCTCCTGTTTCGCTGGCTGTAAAAGGTGACGCTTTGATACCTGAGAATTATGTTCAAGAACAGGAAGATCGTCTTCGCTTTTACCGCTTATTGGCAGGCGCTGTTTCGTCCCCTGAAATAGACGAGGTGGCCGAGGAGCTCGGAGATCGGTTTGGTCCTTTGCCCGAGCCTGTCTCTAACCTTCTTCTCATAAAAAAAATTCGCCTTTTTTCAGCTGATAGCGCTTTTAAGTCTGTGGAGGTTGACCGCGGGGGTGCTACCCTCTGGCTTGGGGCTCAAAAGAACCAAGCGGTTGTGTCGTTGGTCCGTTCTTGTGGCGCAGTGCTGGAAGAAAAAAGCTGCTCATTTTCCGTTATCAATAAACGGGGAGGTCAAACTGGTGTTCGTGTTGAAACGAGTTCTCTTTCTTCGGCGTTGCGGGCGGTAGAATACCTTTTTGAATCACCAAGCATCTCCCATTAATTTCTTGTTGTGTTCTTCTTCCGTTCAACAGCTCTTTTTTTTTCTCTCTTCTTTGTTCTTCTTGTTTTTACCTTTTCCGGCTGCGCTCGAAAAGATGGTCGCGACATTTCTGCCAAGCCTACTCTTCCTGTGGGGTTTTCCGCTGACAAGCACAACATAAAAAATGGGGCTCTGCCGGACCGGCAAAACCTTTTATATGGGGCTGCCGTCGAAAGTGGTTTACAAAACGACGCCTCCATTGAGGGGTTGGTCAACGATTATCGTAAAAACCTCTACGGAAATCTTTTTCTGGAACACTATCTCTCCTCAAGAATAAAAATATCCATGGATAAAATCAGAGAGCACTATTTAAATAACAGGTTTTCTTATGTACGACAATCAAACCAGGTTCGCCTAATACAGTTTCTTACACAAAACGAGGCTTCAGCTATTAAAATCAAACAAGCTTTGCTGCGGTACGACGCAGAGCTAAGGGCGTCCCTTTTGAGGGAGCACGGCGTTTCTCCTGTTACTGTTTCTCCTGGAGATTTGCCTCAAAGCCTAGATCTTCTCTTGTTTGGTTTTTCAAAACCCCGTGGTGTTTTTGGTCCAGAAAAAACATCTTTTGGATATCACGTTCTCGAGGTTCTGGAGTTTTTTCCTGAAGGTTCGTTTCGTGGCCTAGATGAGGTTTATGATGAAATAACCCAGGAACTCTATCGTTCCCACCGTGCGGTCCTCTATGACCATCTTTTAGATAGCTTGGCGACAGCGTCTTCGCTCTCTATTAACAAAAAGGGGGGTGCCTAAACCTTTAATGATAAAATTTAACCGAACCCGCTGGTTTTTCTTCTCTCTGCTTGGCTTTGGTTTTCTTTTTTCCGGCCAGAACCTTATTGACGGGGTTGCTGCCGTCGTGGGACAGCATGTCATTCTCAAAAGCGATGTTGCACAGCTCGTACAGATGACCGCTGTGGAGCGTCGCCTTGATCCTCGTTTTGACATAGAAAAACTTGAACAACTACAGGAACAGGTTCTTCAGTCTCTTGTCAACCAGAAGCTTATCCTGGAAATTGCTGAGGTAGAAAGCATTGAGGTGGAAGATCGTGAGGTTGATCAGGCCGTTGAGCAATATATCGCTCAATCGGTATCTCAGGCCGGGTCGGAAGAACAGCTCGAAACGATTCTGGGAAAACGTATTAGTGAACTTCGGCGAATGTGGTGGCCCGATATGCGCGAACAGCTTATTGCCGAGCGTTATCAAGGACAGCTTTTTGGGGATATAACTGTAACCAGGGATGAGGTTGTTGTGTTTTACAACAATTATAAAGACAGCTTGGGAACCGTTCCAACTTTGTATAATATGAGCCACATCTTTATCAAGTCGCGCCCCGGTGGAAAAAGCCGGGCCATTTCGCGTAACCTCATAGACTCTCTGAGACAACAAATCATAGGGGGGGAAGACTTTGCGCGGCTTGCCGAACAGTTTTCTCAAGATCCTGGTTCGGCACGCAATGGCGGTGAGCTTGGTTTTGTCAGCCGGGGAACCTTTGTGCCGGTTTTCGAGCGTGTGGCCTATGAATTAAATCCTGGAGAAATAAGTCGTCCTGTAGAAACAGAGTTTGGCTATCACGTTATTGAGGTGTTAGAAGTTATGGGGGACAAAGTGAACGTCCGCCACATCTTGGTCTCTCCCGCGGTTAGCGAGGCAGATGAAGACAGTATCTATGCTTTTGCCTCATTCGTGCGAGACAGCATAGAAACAGAGGAAGACTTTTCCCGATTGGCAAAAAACCATTCAGATGATATCAGCACAAAAGAGGCTGGGGGGCGCTTGGGGTGGGTAGACCCCAATTCTTTTCCAATTGAAGAGATCGGAAAGGTGTTGCTTTCTCTAAAGGTTGGGATTCCCTCTCCTCCCGTAACGACCGAGGACGGCTTTCACCTTTTGTTGCTTCACGAGGTGAAGGGGGGTGGCACCCCTACTCTTGAAACACACTGGTCAGAACTTGAGGGTTTGGCCTTGGCTAGGAAAAAGGGGCGTCGCTTCAATGCGTGGCTTAAAGAAGCCTCTGCCTCCATTTATGTGGAAAACTTCTTAACAAAAAAGTGACCCATCGAACAAAAGTTAACCACATATGCCGGTCAAAAATCTTAATAACTTTACCCAACGCTCTGATTTTGGCCTTTTTGTTTGTGGTGGTTCCTTTTTCAACAAGCTATACACATAAAGCAGAACATAATAAAATCATCACATAAACAACAAAATTGGGTTGTTAGCCACGGGTTTTATCGGCCAATTAAAACTTTACACACCCCATATTATTAAATAAACTTTTATCTTTATAAACTTAAGAAAAAACATAATTAATATTGGCTTCCAATCTAAAAACATGTTGTCCAAGAAACGAATTTTAGGTAACGTAAAATCACGATTTCACCACATATTACCATTTCCAAATTAGGAAAAACCCAACTTTTATGAAGGTTTCAATATCAAGAAATTCTCTCCAAACAGCTTTACAAAACCTTGCAAAAGCAACCCCGGCAAGGTCCACCATTCCAATACTTAGTAGTGTTCTTTTCACCGCAAAGGAAAGTGTGCTTGAAATGCGAACGACAGACCTGGAAATTACGTTGGTGACAAGAGCTGAAGCGTCCATTGAAAATCAAGGGGGCGTAGCAATACCGCACCGCACGATTACGGAAATAACAAATGCAATGCCGGAGACAGACATAACAATTGAAGCTGACGAAGAGAACAGAGTTGTTATTAGAACCTCCTTTGGAAATTATGACATTTCCGGTGCACCTCCAGAAGACTTTCCTGCCATGCCGGAGGTTGATAACAAAAAAGAGATTAAGATCGTGCCTTCTACCTTGAAACACCTTATTGAAAAAACATCTTTCGCTCTAAGTGGGGACGAGCTTAAGCCGGCGCTTATGGGAGCCTTGTTTGAAGTTTTGAATAATCAAATCTCGGTCATTGCTACGGACGGACACAGACTTGCGATCTGCTCACGGTCAGATTTTTCATCGAAGGGATACGAAGGAAACGTCATCGTACCCAAGAAATTTCTTCACCTTCTTTTGTCATATCTTAATGAGCAGGAAGAAGCCATACTTTGGGTTGGGGACAACCATTTGACAATTTCATTTAAACAGGGAACAATCTTTTCGAGGGTGATAGACGAAAGATACCCCGACTATAAAACCGTTTTACCAAAAGACAACAACAAAGTACTTACAGTCGAGCGGGAAGACCTGCTTGCTTCGGTACGCCGGGTCTCAATCCTTTCTAATAGAGCTACCCGGCAAGTGGAGTTAAGGCTATCAAACGGTGAGGCGGTTATTACAACGGAGGACCCTGAAAGCGCGTCTAGTGCACAAGAAAAAATAGAGGTGAATTATGAAGGGGACGATCTAACCCTGGGGTTTAACGCAAACTATCTTGTTGACATCCTGTCACACATCAGCACCGACAAGGTTTTGATACGATTAAACACCCCAATTTCGGCAACATTGGTAGAACCAGACAAACAAGGAGAAAACGAAGAACTTACGATGCTTTTAATGCCAATGCGGACTGGCGGCGAGTAAAGTTTGAAAACGGTTTCTCTGTTCTTCCTGAGCAGAAAAAGGTAGTTTATAAATAGCGGGAGATTTGGCCTTTATATGGAGCAACTTAAGTCGGCACTAAACACAGCTCTCAAACGGGAAGGCCTTGACAGTGCCGTGCGCCAGAACAAGGCTCTTTTCATGTGGGAAGAAGTTGTGGGGAAGGCTGTTGCGAAGAACTGTATCCCAGAAGAGATGAAACAAGGGGTCTTGATTGTCCGGGCACGAACCCCTGTTTGGCGAAATGAAATAGCAATAAAGAAAAAAGAAATTATTGAAAAGTTGAACATAAAACTGGAACAAAAAACAATAAAGGACATACGGGTTTTATAAAAATGGTGAAAAAAACCAAAGATTACAGCGCTGAAAAGATCACGGTTCTTAAGGGACTTAAAGCGGTTCGAAAACGACCAGCAATGTACATTGGTGACCTCGGTAAGCGAGGACTTCACCACCTTGTGAACGAGGTTGTCGACAACAGTGTAGATGAAGCACTAGCAGGGCACTGCACAAAAATAGCCGTCTTGATAAACAAAGACAACTCGGTATCAATAGAAGATAACGGACGCGGGATTCCCACAGACATTCATAAAGAAGAAAAAAAACCAGCCCTCGAAGTCGTCATGACAATTCTGCACGCGGGCGGCAAATTCGATAAGGGGACGTATAAAGTGTCAGGGGGGCTACATGGTGTTGGTGTGTCCGTTGTGAACGCCCTTTCCGCTTGGTTGGAGGCGGAAGTAAAAAGAGACGGAAAGATTTATAATCAGAGATATGAAAAAGGGGAGACAAAGACAAAACTAAAATCGACAGGCAAGACAAAAACCAGCGGGACAAAAATAACCTTCATGCCGGACGGGGAAATATTTAAAGACATAAGATGGGATTTCGAAATCATTTCGGAGCGTCTCAGAGAGTTGGCGTATCTAAACAAAGAACTTGAAATAACCATAAATGACAACCGACCCGAGGGCGAGGAAAGAAAGGAGGTCTTCAAGTATAAAGGAGGCCTCTCGGACTATGTTAAGTTTCTGGATAGCTCAGCCAACCCACTGCACAAGAAAGTAATTACCGTTTTAAACGAAAAAGGCGCGGTACCCGTAGAGGTGGCGCTTCGGTACAACGATGGATATAACGAAAACATCCTTTCCTTTGTGAACAACATAAATACAATTGAAGGGGGGACCCACATGTCTGGTCTGAGGTCGGCCCTGACCAGAGCCATGAATGCCTACACCACCAAGAACAAAATTATTAAAACCAGGAAAAACGAGAAAATAACCCTCTCCGGAGAAGACTTTAGAGAAGGAATTACTGCTGTTATCTCAATAAAAGTAGCAGAACCACAATTTGAAGGCCAAACCAAAACAAAGCTTGGCAACGGAGAAGTGAAAGGGCTCGTGGACTCCATCGTTTTTGAGGGGCTGCAGGACTTTCTAGAACAAAATCCTTCTATCGGAAAGAGAATTGTTGAGAAGGCTGTTCTTTCAGCCCGAAGTAGGGCAGCCGCCCGGAAAGCCCGGGAACTTATTAGAAGAAAAAGCGCCTTGGAGGGCGGTTCGCTTCCCGGAAAACTGGCAGACTGTTCTAGTAAAGACCCCGAGATGTGCGAGCTTTTTCTGGTTGAGGGAGACTCAGCAGGGGGCTCAGCCAAACAGGGGAGAGACAGGCGATACCAAGCAATTTTACCCTTAAGGGGAAAGGTGATTAACGCTGAAAAAGCCAGAATTGATAAGCTTTTATCAAACATCGAAATCCAGTCCATCATTACAGCCCTAGGCACCGGTTTTGGCGGAAACGGGGAAATGGAAGAGGGAGAAAAACCAACCGGAGCGGAATTTGACATCCTGAAATTGCGGTATAACAAAGTAATAATAATGACAGATGCGGACATTGATGGTAGCCACATCCGGACACTTTTACTCACGTTTTTATACAGAAAAATGCCCGAGCTGATTACCGATGGTCATGTCTTTATAGCACAGCCACCGCTCTACAAAGTGAAACAAGGGAAGAAAGAGCAGTATGCTTTTGATGAAAATCAACGAGAAACCATCACCGAGCGTTTTAAGAAAGACAACAAAACACAAAAAATTGATCTGCAAAGGTATAAAGGGCTGGGAGAAATGAACGCAGATCAGCTTTGGTCAACAACCATGGACCCAGAGCGAAGGTCACTACTTAAGGTTTCCGTAGAAAGCATTAGTGAAGCGTCAACACTTTTCATGGAGCTAATGGGTAGTGACGTAGAAGCACGCCGGGAGTTTATTACGACCCACGCCAAATTTGTGGTGAACCTTGATGTATAACGGGGAAAAGAACAGTGGCTGAACTTACCAGAGACATGTTCTTGAACCGTGACATTGTTGACGAAATGAAAGAAAGCTATCTTAACTATTCTATGTCCGTTATTGTATCTCGGGCTCTGCCCGACGTAAGAGATGGCCTAAAACCAATACACCGAAGAATTCTTTATGGCATGAGTGAGCTGGGCTCACTTTGGAACCGCCCCTACAAAAAATCAGCGAGAATTGTTGGGGACGTGATGGGTAAATACCATCCTCACGGTGACTCCTCCATCTATGATTCTTTGGTAAGAATGGCCCAAGATTTTTCAATGCGCCATGAACTAGTTGATGGTCAGGGAAACTTTGGATCTGTTGATGGAGACAACGCTGCAGCAATGAGATATACAGAAGCTCGAATGTCCCGCTTTGGGGCCGAAATGCTTAGAGACCTAGAAAAAGAGACGGTTGATTGGCAGCCAAACTTTGACGAAACAATGGAAGAGCCCATGGTGCTCCCGGCTGTTTGTCCCAACCTTTTGGTTAACGGGTCAGAAGGAATTGCTGTCGGCATGGCCACAAAAATCCCACCACACAACCTTGTTGAGATTATAGATGCAACCATTGCGCTCATAGACAAACCCAAAGCCACAACCGAGGACCTTATGAAGCACGTGAAGGGCCCGGACTTTCCTACGGGAGCCACCATTGAAGGGCTCGGCGGCATACAACAAGCTTATGAAACGGGGAGAGGAAAAATAACCGTAAGGGCTAACGCCTTTATTGAATCTATAAAAGGTAGCAAATCCAACATTGTTGTAAACCAAATACCATATCAAGTAAACAAGGCAAGATTAATAGAAAAAATTGCGGACATGGTTCGAAACAAAAGGATAGAGGGTGTTTCCGATATACGAGACGAGTCAGACAAGGATGGTATGCGGATCGTGATTGAGACAAAGCGCGACACCGTTCCAGAGGTAATTCTCAACCAACTGTACGTTAATACTCAAATGAAAGACACGTTTGGTATAATACTTTTGGCCCTGGTAGACGGCATACCAAAAGTTCTTTCATTGAGAGAGGTCCTACAGTGCTTTATTGATCATAGACACGACGTTCTTCTTCGCAGGACAAATTATGAGCTTAGGGTGGCCGAAGAGCGAGCACACATTCTTGAGGGCTTAAAAATTGCACTGGACAATATTGATGAGGTAATAGAGGTTATACGCGGAAGCAAGGACCCAACACAGGCGAAGGAAGGCCTTATGAACAGCTTCGAGCTCTCAGAAAGGCAGGCTCAAGCCATTTTAGAAATGCGACTTCAGAAGCTTACTGGCCTTGAAGTAGAAAAAGTTGTCCAGGAATATAAAGAGGTTATAAAGCTAATAGCACAGTTAAAAGGACTTTTGGAAAGCCGCTCAAAACAGATGACAATTATTAAGGAAGAATTAGCGGAAATAAAAGAGCGCTATGGGGAAGACAGGAGAACAGAAATTCTAGCAGTTGGAACAACTTTTTCTGTTGAGGATATGATTGCAGAAGAAGACGCAGTTCTTACGTTTACACACAAGGGTTATGTTAAAAGAACGGCAGCCGCAACCTACAGAAGCCAACGCAGGGGCGGGCGGGGACTACAAGGTGCGAAAGCGAAAGAAGAAGATTTTGTCGAACACCTCTTTGTTGCAAATACCCATGACTATATTCTCTTTTTCACAGACAAAGGTAAGTGCCACTGGTTGAAAGTACATGAAATTCCCCCTGGAGGCCGAGCCGCGAGGGGCCGGGCAATTGTAAATCTTTTAAGTACAGAACCAGGCGAAAAGGTAAAAGCTTTTGTAAGTGTAAAAACATTCGATGAAGAAAAGTTTATAATTATGGCGACCCGGAAGGGAAGAATAAAAAAAACAAAACTATCAGCCTACGGAAAACCTCGAAAAGGAGGTATTTATGCCATTGATATATGTGAAGGAGACGAGCTTATAGAAGCAAAAATTACAAACGGTGAAAACGACATTGTTTTGGGCACACGAGAAGGGAAGTCGATTCGTTTTCCAGAAACAGATGCCCGCCCCATGGGTCGAAAGACTAGAGGGGTTATAGGCATAAAACTGTCTACAAAAGAGGACTATGTGGTCGGAATGGTTGTTGTGCGAAGAGAGGGAACCCTACTGGTTGCCACCGAAAAAGGGTTTGGCAAGCGTACAGAGGTTTTACAATACCGCATTCAAAAGCGGTCAGGAAAGGGCGTGCTGGCCATGCGAACAAACAAAAAAGTGGGTAAAATGGTGGCAATAATGGAGGTTGTTGACACAGATGACCTTATGGTGATTACCGACACCGGTGTTCTCATTCGCCAACCCGTTGACAGTATCCGGACTATCGGACGCGTAACACAGGGTGTAAAACTTATTCGCCTTGACGAAGGCGCAAAAATTTCCTCACTCAGCAGGGTGGTACACGTTGAATCGGAAAACACAGAGGAAGAAACCACCGATCAAGAAGAGCCCGCTGGTGAAGAAAGTGTTGGGGCGTGATAAACCTAGACGCCCTCAAGTCCGTTCAAGAACGGATTGAGGCGGCAAGAGCGCGGGCCAACCGCGAGAACGACCCCCCTGTTCAGATTGTTGCAATAACAAAAACATTCCCTGCCTCTGCAATCGAATCGGCACACAGAGCCGGTATCGAAAATATTGGTGAGAACCGAATTCAGGAAGCATCCCAAAAGTTTCCACACCTGACAGACCTACCACGACTAACCAAACGTCTTGTTGGACACCTTCAATCTAATAAGGCGGGCAAGGCCATAGATCTTTTTGATGCGATTGATTCAATTGATTCGGTGAAACTGGCCCGCCGGCTGAGCATGCTTATGGCGGAAACTGACAGCAATTACGAATCACTACTTCAGGTAAACACAGGTCAGGATTCGGCCAAACACGGCTTTCATCCAGAAAACCTAGAGACCCTGTTGGAGGCCCTGGAACTGAAAAACCTTGGTGTAAAAGGATTGATGACAATTGGCGTGTTTACCAGCGACGAAACCACCACGAGAAAAACGTTTCAGAAACTGAGACAAATTAAAGAGAGATTAAACAGGCATCTTCCTGAAGAGGACCAGTTGACAGAGCTTTCTATGGGAATGTCCTCAGACTATGAAATAGCCGTGGAGGAAGGAGCGACAATGTTACGGATCGGAACCGCCTTGTTCGGAGAGAGGGAACAGTGACAATCTATTTACCACTAGCTGTGGAAGTGTATAACAAAACTTTTTCTGGTGTAAAACGACAAAAAAAAGTGAAGGCGAAGCACAACGTTTATAAGTGGGGCGACCAAACAATTGTTTCTCCGCAGAAAAAGTTAACAGAAGCCTCAACCCCGGAGAACCTGGCGGACCTTAAAAAGGAAATAAGGGGTAACAAGATGTTAATTATTGACAGGGTTCGCTCGAGAGAACCGATCATTCAAATTATAGACCACCGGAACCAGACAGGCATTAACCCCCTTACGGGAAATACACCCATTGATAATCTCCCCAGGTTCCCAGACGTAAGCAAACTATACGACAAAACAGAGCGGGGCCTGGCAAAAGAGGTTGTCAGTTGTGTGGGGCCAGGAAGATTTGAGGAAAAAAAGGAAACAAACATATCAGAAGCTGTTGCTCTTATTTCTTTGTCTGCTGCCTATGTAGGCTGGAGAATATGTGCTCTCGGCTGGAACCAAGAATATAATTTCACAGGAAAGGAACTTTTTAAAGCCGTAAGAGCTTTTTCATAAAGAAGTTTTTATGGCTTGGGTAATTTAATTCCAACCCAACCTCAATTTATTGATGCCAAAGAAGATTTTAGTTAGACACGTTTTCTTTTTTTCTCTTTTTAGCACAGCTGTAGGGGAAGAGCCACAGTTTTTAAGTAATGTTCGGCAGCTAACTTTTGAGGGGCGCCGCGCCGGTGAGGGATATTTCGGCCCAAGTGGCAGCCTTATGGTTTTACAGAGTGAACGAGAACCAGGCAACCCATTTTATCAAATTTACCTTATGGATTTTGAGACGGGAGACGTAGATCGCATTTCACCTGGGTACGGAAAAACAACCTGCTCATGGATTCACCCGAATAGACAGCAGATCTTGTTTGCATCCACCCATGGAGATCCAGAAGCACGAAAGAAACAGAAGGAAGAGCTTGGGTTTCGGGCTTCCGGGAAAGAGCGCCGCTATAGTTGGGACTATGATGAAACCTTTGAACTCTATTTATATGACCGCAAAAGTAAAAACTACCGCCAACTGACAAACGCTATAGGCTATGATGCTGAGGGCGCCATTTCCCCAGATGGAAACTGGGTTGTTTTCAGCTCGAACCGCCTGGCTTATTCAAACCCTCTGTCAGACGTTGACCGGAAAATTTTTGAAACCGACAAGGCCTTCATGATGGACATCTACAGGATGAGAACGGACGGAACCAGCCTTCAACAATTGACAGACAGTCGAGGCTATGATGGCGGACCGTTCTTTAGCCAAGACGGAAAAAAGATCTGTTGGCGTCGGTTTTCTGAAGATGGCGCTACAGCAGAAATTTTTACCATGAATAGCGATGGCAGCAACCAGATGCAAATAACGGAAATGGGCGCCATGTCTTGGGCACCATTTTTCCACCCTTCGGGGGAGTATCTTATTTATGCCACAAACATTCATGGTTTTGGAAACTTTGAACTTTATCTGGTGAGTACGAATGGCGGAACACCAGTCCGCGTCACCCAAACCGACCGTTTTGATGGACTTCCAGCCTTTTCACCGGACGGCCAAACCCTGGCGTGGACCAGTCAGAGAACGGTGGACAACCAATCTCAAATTTTCTTGGGACAATGGAACCACGATGCTGCACTCAAAATTTTGAAAGAGGGAGACCTGAAGACAAAAGAGAAGACCGTCATCACAAACAAACCACCTAAATCAGTAGGAACCCCGGAAATATTAGCAGCGGACATGCGCCAGCACGTTGAAACCCTAGCTTCGCCCCATTTTGAGGGCCGGATGACAGGAACAACAGGAGAGCAAAAAGCAACACAGTATGTGGCAGAGGAATTCCAACGTTTGGGGCTTGAGCCAGCCGGGGAAAACAGCACCTATTTTCAAAAATTTAACTTCACAGCTGGAATGGAAATTGAAAAAAGCAGTACACTAAAACTGAATGGCCCACGGAAAGCTTTAAGAAAATTCAACCTCAAAATAAATACAGACTGGCGCCCCGTTACCTGGTCAGCAACAGGTGAGACACCTTTGAAACAAGTGGTTTGGGGGAACTACGGTATTGTTGCGCCAGAGGCCAACGGGTTCGGCGAGTATGATTCCTTTGTTCATTTGGATGTTAAAGACAAATGGGTTATGGTTTTACGATATATGCCGGAGGAAATTTCCCCTGAGCATCGCCAGCACCTGTCTAGGTATAGTAGCCTCAGATATAAAGCGATGACACTGCGGGACAAGGGAGCCGCGGGCATGATTGTTATAAGTGGTCCACAATCAGGTGTTAAGGAACAGCTGACCCCCATACGATTTGACGCTTCATCATCGGCAGCCAGCCTACCAGTTATTTCGATTACAGATGAAACGGCCGAGCTTCTACTGTGTCCCAAACGCGGGAAGGACTGTAAATCACTAAAGAAATTACAAGAGATACTAGATGATGGAAGCGTACAAATGGGGTTCCCAACAAGTTTTCAACTTTCAGCCCGAATTGACCTTAAGAAAGAAAAACGGACAGGAAGAAATGTGCTTGCCGTCTTAAAGTCAGACCTTCCAAACAATGAACCACCCTTGATTGTTGGTGGACACGTTGATCACCTTGGTAAAGAAGGCGGATCCAGTTCTCTAGCACGGGAAGACGAAAAAGGAAAGATTCACTTTGGGGCAGATGATAACGCCTCTGGCGTAGCCAGCACATTGGAGATGGCTGAATGGCTTGTGGACCAGAAACAGCAGGGAAAACTCGAGATGAAAAGAGACATCCTTTTTGCGGTCTGGTCAGGAGAAGAGCTAGGATTGTTGGGCTCTGCTCATTACGTAGACCAACTGGCAACGGCCAACCACAGCAACGACTTATCAAGCAAGTTCGCGGCCTATTTAAACATGGACATGGTCGGTCGTTATGGGGACGTCCTGGTTGTAAACGGAGTGGGCTCAAGCTCTGTCTGGAGGCGGGAGATCGAGCGCCGGAACGCTCCCATCGGCTTACGGCTAGCACTGAAGGAAGACAGCTACTTACCGACAGACGCAACCTCGTTTTATATGAAAAAGATACCCATCCTTAGTGTGTTTACGGGTTCACACAGCGAATATCATTCACCAAGAGACACCCCAGACCTATTGAACTATGAAGGAATGGAAAAGATAACAAAATTTCTTAGCCTTATTGCCCGTGGATTGGTTATAACGGTTGAGGAACCAGACTATCTGGAACCGCAAAAACCGCAGGAGCAGTCCGCGCGGTCAGGTCTACGGGCCTATTTAGGTACTATTCCAGATTATGGGGAAGGAAGTGTTCCAGGGCTCAAAATTTCAGGTGTTTCCAAGGGAAGCCCCGCTGACAAGGCAGGCTTAACAGCGGGAGACATTATTGTAGAACTGGCCGGGCGGAAGATTGAAAACATTTATGATTATACCTACGCTATAGACGCTGTAAAAATTGGCCAGACAACGTCAATTGTTGTTGTTCGTGATAACAAAAAAATTGAACTGGAAATTGTTCCAGGTTCACGCGAATAGCCGAGAAAAAGCTAAAGCTTCAACCCAAACAGAGGCCGCACCCATTTTATCCGCTTTAGAGCCAGCTCTTATGATGATATCGAGACAACAGCCAACGAGGTAATATGATCCTTTTTCAGTAATTTTTTGGAAACAAACTGAAACAACAAGACAGCCTATCCTGTTAAACAGAAAACGCCAAGCCGCCACCTGTGAGAAAATTTAATTTGCTTCTTTTCCTCTTTTTGATTTCTGTGGTTTTTGCGCAGGAAGCCGCCACCATTAGTGGTTTTGTCCGTGATGATGCTACCGGTGAGCCACTGGCTTACACCAACGTTTTCGTAAAAGGATCTAACGTAGGCTCAGCCGCAAATATTGACGGCTATTATGTTCTCGCCAATTTACCGGTTGGAACAAAGGAGGTGGTGGCTTCCATCATTGGTTACGGGATGGTGACAAAAGAGGTGACGGTGCAAGTTGGTCAAGAACTACGCTTGGACTTCCGGCTGAAACGGACGGTTCTTGAAGGAGAAACAATTGACGTGTTCGGTGAAGCGCAAAAAATGCGCCAGCTGGTAGAGCCAAGCCGCGTAACACTGGATATGCGGACCCTAGAAACAGCCCCAGCCTTTGTTGAGCCAGACCTATTCCGAACCGTTCAGATGCTTCCAGGTGTTCAAACACTCAATGATTTTTCCAGTGCACTCTACGTACGAGGCAGTACGCCGGACCAGAACTTGATTATGATGGATGGTATTACCATTTATAATCCATACCACCTGGGTGGTATCTTTTCCACATTTAATACAGACGCAATAAAAGAGGCGGACTTCCACGCCGGAGGTTTTCCCGCCCGGTACGGTGGCCGTATGGGCGCCATCCTTAATGTTATTAACCGAGAGGGAAACACCGAGAAGTTTCAGGGGAACGCAAATGTTTCTCTCGTTTCCAGCAAAATATTGATGGAAGGGCCGACACCAAAATTTATGAAGATGAAAGGGTCATGGATGGTTGCGGGAAGACGAACTTATTTTGACCAGATCATAAATGCCCTTTTACGGGCGGGGGGGGCCGGAAAAGAAGCCAAGTTTCCCTACTATTTCTATGACTATCAGATAAAGGTAAATGTGGATTTGAACCCCGATCACCGCCTCACCTACAGCCGGTTTTACGGAGACGATGTTCTAGAGATAAACGTCTCCAGCAGCGAAGAGGAATATGATGTGTATTCAGACTATTATGAGAACAGTAAATCCAAATTCAAGATCGAGTGGCCCTGGGGAAATCACACCAACAGCCTTACTTGGCGGTGGTTGGTAAACCCAAAACTGGTTGCCCGGACTTTTGTCGCAAACAGCCGGTACAGGTTCCATTTTGATATGACTGCTCGGGAGGAAGGAGATTGGCGCATGGGGGGTGAGACGGGGACCTATGGAGACCAGTTTTCCTTCGACTTTTTTGATATAATTGATGATAGAACATTGGAGACAGAACTGTCATGGCATGGGATAACTAATCACCAGCTTATGGGTGGGGCACAACTGAAGCGGGTTAACTATAACCTCGGCATGGAGTTTGAGTATTCAAATCTTGACACCACTCTTTTTCTCAACCCCCTCAACATGAAAGACCAGACGATGGAAACCGCTCTTTTTATTCAGGACAAATGGGATGTTTCCTCCAAGCTTGCCTTTCAGGTTGGTGGCCGCCTTATGGATTATTCTCTCCATGATGAGCTTTATTTTGACCCCAGGTTTGGCTTGAAATATCTTTTACGTCAGGACCTTTCATTAAAACTAGCCTTGGGGCGCTACCACCAGTTTCTTACCATTGCCAACCCGGAAGACGAAACACTGCGTATTATTGACTTCTGGCTCGGCTTACCCGCTGACAGGCCTGCCACGTATGCAGACCACGCTATATTGGGTGTGGAATACCTATCGGGAAAAAATTGGCTATTCCGGGCTGAAACCTATTACAAGCATTTTGAGAACCTCATCACCCTGAAGCAGGGAGAACTGTTTACAGAGGAAACGGATCAAGTCCGCTTTACACCTTTCAATGAGTTTGACGAAACACGGGCTTACGCCTATGGTCTTGAGCTGCTGTTCAAAAAGACGGCAGGGCGGATTCGTGGCTGGGTTGGCTACACCTGTGCTGAAACGAAACGCCACATTGATAAACATGGTTGGTATTACCCAAAGTATGATCGAAAACACACTTTGAATATTGTGGGAGACGTGGCCATACCCATAATCAGGGAAACATATTTCAGCACCGCCTTACAGGCATCAAGTGGCCAGCCTTTTACACCGCCATTGGGGCGCTACGAAAAGTGGAACTCCTGGCATGACGCATATATGCCCAGCTGGAGTTATTACGAAAACAATTTGGTGGGCAGAAAAAACTCAGACCGCCTCTCCAGCTATTTTCGGTTGGACATAGGCCTTAAACAGAAAAAACAATTTTTCAACCGTCCTTATGAAAGATTCATTCAACTGATAAATGTGACAAACCACGTGAACCCACTTACCTACCAATACAGAGACAAAACCAACAGATTGACAGATGAAAGACTTGGGCTGGAGCGGGCAGCGGTACCCATGTTCCCCTTTTTCCTCACCTTCGGTTATAGGATAGAATTTTGATGCACTCACATAAAATCAGCTGTCTGTTTCTTTTGTTTTGGGCCTGCGTTGCTGACTTTTCTCCCGAGCTGGAATGGGAAGACGTAGAGGCGGACTATGAACCTGAGCTTAACATCATGGGCATTCTTTCTGGGGATACCTTGGTAACCAGTTTTGTTCGGGTACACCGGACTCTCCGGGTGGACGAGGCCGCCGACACACTTATGAGGGATACTATTTTCGGTAATGTGGTCCCTTATTATGCGTCACGATTTGTGATACGGGACGCCCACGTGACTGTGAGTAACAGCACAAAGGATTACACCTTCCAGTTCAATAAAAGTGTGGAGGACGATGGAAGGGAGGATTTGTATGAGGCATATGTTTATAATGGAGAAGACCTGAATCTGCAGCCGGGAGAAAAATGGACCCTTTCCGTAACCACACCCGGCGGACTCACTGCTACTGGAGAAACCATCGTTCCGCCTCTACCCCAGCTTAACAAAGAACAACTACCGGACAGTTTTAATACAAGCCAGACCATGGATATTTTTTGGGCGGCACAGCCGGACAACTATCAGCTGGTTAATGTAAGAAACTACCAAAGCTATTTTTTTTATGATGATTATGACACAGAAGAAGGGAAGATTTATGACAGTTGTGGTTTCTGGCAAGAGTTAGTAGTTAGCCCGGGTGACACAGTCTGGACCTACCGCCGGGACATTTGTGAAGGTGCTGTTAGCACTGGGGAAACAAACGATTATGAAACAGAAGACTACTTGCTCATCAACCTAATGAGCATGGACAGCAATTATCATAATTATTTCCTAAAATATGGGGGGGATGGAGAGGACGAGGAGTTTTCCAGCCTGTTCTTGGGTCAAGGAGGCTCTGGACGAAGCTTTGGCATAAAAGGCGGTATCGGTATCTTTGGGTCCATCGGGTTTGACCGGCACTATTTGCCCATTACCCGTTAATAGAGCCAAAATGAGAAACATTGTGAATTTGAATAAAGCCAAACGAGCTCTATTAAATTGTTTTAGTTAATATTATGGAGAGGGGAAAATGAAAAAAACTCTACAAACCTTAATTATCTTGTCCGCCGCCCAACTGTTCGGTCAGAATATTTACATTAATGAATATTTGGCCAGCAATGATGCCTGCTGTGCGGATGAGAACGGAGAATACGATGATTTTATCGAAATCTACAATGGTGGTTTAGCCAGTGTTGATATTGGAGGGATGTATATCACAGACGACCTGTCTAAAACAACAGAGTGGCAGATTCCAATAACCGCACCGGACTCAACAACTATCGACCCGGGCGGCTTTCTTGTTCTGTGGGCGGACAAAGAGTCGGAACAGGGTATTTTACATGTAGAGATTAAGTTGAGCGGTGATGGAGAACAGATTGGCCTTTATGCTTCTGACGGATCCACAGTTGTTGACACACTCACGTTTGATGCTCAAGCAACAGATGTTTCCATGGGTAGAAATCCTGACGGCAGTGAAACGTGGGCAACACTTACAAAGCCAACACCGGGGACAACAAACGGAAGCGCGTCAGTTAGCGAGCTGATAAACTTACCCTCAACCATAGCGTTGGAACAGAATTACCCCAACCCGTTCAACCCCCAAACCACACTGGCTTATATCTTGCCGGAGGAAACAATGGTTACCCTTGTTGTATATAATATACTTGGTAAACAAATAAAGACAATTGTGAACCAACCCCAAAATGCCGGCGTTCATAACGTTAAGTGGAATGGAACAGACATTTCCGGAACACCAGTTAGTGGAGGTGTTTATCTTTGTCGGATGAAGGCAGGGGGGTTCACCCAAACCCGCAAGATGCTGTTTTTAAAATAGTTTATCTCTGAGCCAACCCAAGCCACCAATCGGGGCTTGTCAATTGGTAGCACAGGGAAGCAGACAACACCACGTGAAAACTAACGTTTTGCTGACGATTCATTTTCTGAGTGGTCTTCTTATGGGCCAAGAGCTGTTTGACCCTTACAGCGTCCACGCCCTGGAAATTGATTTTTATAATCCGGACTATGACTCTGTTCTACAAGCCCGGTGGAAAGAAGATGATAAGAGTTATGAACTGGCCACCATAATATTTAATGGTGAGACATTAGATAGCGTTGGAGTCCGCTACAAAGGGAATTCAACATTCTGGTGGGCAAGAGAGACGGAAAACCCAAAGTTTCCGCTCAACCTTGAGTTTGATTTAATATATGATAATCAAGATTTGCTGGGCTACAGCAAAGTTAAGCTGTCTAATTCTATCTTTGACCCAACGTTCGTGAGAGAGACCATGGGGTACCTTTCTGAATCATACTACCTTCCAACCCCCTCCACTGGCTATATGAATGTTACTGCAAACGGGGAGCTCCTAGGTCTATACATTTCTGTAGAATCGATTAATAAAACATTTCTTACCAAACATTTTGGGAACAATACAGGCGCTTTTTTCAAGTGTGAGCCACAGTTCCAATATGGAGAGGATTATGCATATGACGCTTGGCCGGACCTTCGCTGGTACGGGCATGATTCAACGGCTTATGCCTATAGAATGGGGTATGAACTTAAAACAGAAACCGGCTGGGCGGATCTTCTCAACTTGATTTATACATTGAATTTCGAGATTGACAGCATTGAAACGATCTTAAATGTTGACCGAGTACTTTGGTTTTTTGCGGCCTCCACAGTGATGCCAGACCTTGATGCTTACACCGGTTTATATATGCACAATTATTATCTTTATAAAAATACGAGTAGTGGACAATTTGAAATAATCCCTTGGGACAAAGACCAGACTTTCGGAGGTGCGCAGATCAACACCGTTCGCGAATTGGGTGGCAACGTTGAATGGATATATAACTGGGACCCCTTTCTATTTGAAGACAGTCGGGAGGAACGGCCGCTCTTTCGTCAACTCATGAGTGTTCCATTGTATAAGAAGCGCTACACAGCACATATGCGTACTATCATAGAAGACATTTACAGCGTAGAGTATTTTGAAGATCAGGTAGGCGGTATACAAGACATTATTGAGCCTTATGCTATAGCCGATCCAAACCCATTTCCCTCTTTCGCCAGTGGGGACTACTTTCGATACAATGTGAGCAACTATTTAGTTACACCCGATGACGCTCACTGGTGCGGCATTACGTCAACGGTAAGAGAAAGGCTTAAATATCTGCTGAATCATGCTGAGATTTCGAAAACGGCACCAGTTATTTCCAAGGTCGTACAGTCGAACACAAAACCGGTTGATGGAGAAACTGTTGTTATTACTGCCGAAACGGAGGGCGCAGACCTTGTAGAACTCTTGGTTACCACAAATGACAATAGCGGCCTATTCATTTCAGTTCCTATGGTGGATGATGGAACTCAAGGGGACGGGGAGGCAAATGACAATCTTTTCGGCGCAACCGTTCCATTTGAAGCCGGTGGAAGTCATGTAAAGTATTATATCAGAGCGAGCAACGATGATGCTCTGGTATTGAGCCCTCGAAAAGCCCAGACAGAACTCTATGAGTATAGAGTTGGCCTTGAAATGTTGCCCCCGGAAACGGTTGTGATTAACGAAATCAATTATAATTCATCTAATGATTTTGATCCTGAAGATTGGATAGAACTGTATAATCCAACATACACCACAACCGATATTAGCAGGTGGTTATTCAAGGATGAAAATGATGACCACGTTTATACTATTCCTGCAAACACCACCCTGGGCCCGGACCAATATTTGGTTCTCTCTAAAGATACAACTGCTTTCAAATCTGTCTTTCCCGATGTAAATGACTATATTGGTGATCTCGGTTTTGGTCTGAGTGGGGGAGGCGAACTGATCAGACTTTTTGATTCAAACGGAGCCTTGATGGACATGGTAGAATATGATGATTCAGCCCCTTGGCCGAAGGAGGCGGACGGGAACGGACCCACACTTGAGTTACTTAACCCTTCTTATGACAACTCCTTGGCTATAAGCTGGTCGGCCTCTGAGGGGTACGGGTCACCGGGGCGCGTTAATACGAGGTTTGTGAATCTAAGAAATGATGTGCGGACCCCAACACAGTTCCAGGTTTTTGATAATTTTCCCAACCCCTTCAATCCAACCACCACCATAAGCTATGAACTTCCAATAGACGGCATGGTCAACATCACCATCTATGATTTGGTAGGCAGAACGGTAAAAACTTTTGTAAACGGTAAACAGACTGCGGGGTTTAAATCGTACCAGTGGAATGCTACTAATGATAATGGGGAAGCCGTTACAGCCGGGGTTTACTTTTATGCAGTGACGGCTGGAGATTACGCGCAGACCAAGAAAATGGTTTTGTTGAAATAGCTCCACCCCGAAGGGAACGGGATGAATAAAGGCAATACTGCGAAGTGTTTTAACTACCTGTCTGGAGTATATTCAGCAGTTCAGCCAAACAGAGAAAGGATTAAAAAATTTCATCCACAAAGTCTTTAAAAAATCAGTGGCATTGGGTCCAATGGCCGTTTTTCTTTATCAGCTTAGTTCTAATTCTACTGCTATTTAATGATTCATTGGGCTTTTTGCCAACCGTACCACAACAGATAGGCAGAACAATATTATGGGACGTTATTATTGTTTCCGCACCCACGATCTTTCTCCTTGTGCCCGGATTGTGGAGAAACATATGTCCGGTGGGCCTGTTATCTGTTTTACCAAACCGGTGGGGAATCAGCAGAGAGAAAAAGCCGTCACATAAAACTCAGGGCATTTTGCTCTATACAGGACTATTTGTCTTGATCGCCCTGATCCCGCTTCGGCATATTTTTCATAATGGCTTTATTGAAGCCAGCCTTATGCTGACTGTTGGTTTGGCAGCTTTTATTAGCGGCATGACCTATGAAGGGAAAGCCGGATTTTGTGTTGGGTTGTGCCCCCTCCTGCATGTAGAAAAACTGTATGGCATGAAACCACTCACTTCTTTTGAAAACATTTTGTGTAAACAGTGTAGCCATTGTGTGGCTCCTTGCCCGGATTTAATGAAAAATGACGGCTTTTCAAATTTTGCGAAATTTAAAATAATGGAAAGGGTAATTGTGGGTGGTTTCCCAGGATTTGTCTGGGGCTGGTTTCAGGTACCGGACTACACCAACCCAATTGAATGGGGGAATATACTCTACGCATATATCGTTCCACTTTCCGGTTTGGTCCTTTCTATAATTATTTATGAACTCCTGAGAAAAGTAGTAGAAGCGGAGAATTTTATTACAATTCAGCTGACGTTTAGTTTTATTGCAATTACAGTTTATTATTGGTACAGACTACCAGAGATATTTATTGTCAACACCACAGATCAACTGTTGTTATTTGCTCTGCGCGGCGCCACAATCACATTTTTTGGGTGGTGGTTCTTATTAAGGACGAACAAGAAGAGGGCCTGGCAATATTTAGTGAATCAAAACTGACCCCCCGTTTTATTCTTGCAAAAACGACATTTATTGGTCAGTATCTAGAGTTTCTTCCCAAAACAGGAACCAGGAAAGGAGTTGATTCACATGTCAGCGGAAATGACCCCACAAAGACTTTTACGCAACTCAAAGGAACACGCAAATGAACCAGCCATCTCGACTCCGGTAAATGGAGGCTGGGAAACCGAAACCTGGGCTGAGTTCACATCTTATGTCATGGACATTTCCAAATCGTTGGTAGCCCTTGGCTTTCAACGCAGCGACAAACTGAGTATTTACAGTTACAACAGAAAAGAATGGTACGGCTGCTACGCTGCGGCACAGATGGCCGGTGGTGCTGGCGTAGGAGTGTATCATACCTGCTCACCCGAGGAAGTAGAATGGGTGGTGGGGAACTCTGATTCAAAGATTGTTTTTGTTGGTAACAACCCAATGGATAACGGGGAAACAGATAAAATGCCCAACCACCGTCTAATGAAAGTTTTAGACCGCTTAGAAAAAGTAGAACATGTGGTTATGATGAACGGGGAGGACGTTCTGGAAAATCCCAGGGCAATGACATGGGATGATTTTATCGGTAAAGGGAACTCTGTTGATGAGTCACAGGTGATGGACAGAAAAGACGCCCTCACCATGGAGGATACAGCATCCCTGATCTATACCTCAGGAACCACTGGCAACCCCAAAGGGGTTGAGCTTACTCATGATAATTGGTCATTTGAATTGGATGCAACCGATTCCATTATGGACTTTAAGCCGGGTGAAAAGTATGTTTCATGGTTGCCCTTGGCGCACGTGTTTGGTCAATTAGTGGACAACCATTACTGGATGAAAAACGCTCTCCATATGTATGTTGTTGATAATCCGCTGAACGTGGTTGATTTCGCCAAGGAGATTCAACCCCACCTCTTCATTGGTGTCCCCAGGATATATGAGAAGATATATTCAAATGTTAAGGCAGCCCTGGATGCCAAAGCCATTCTTAAGGTTCTTCTAAAGGTACCCGGCCTGTCGGGTGTCTTAAAGGGAAAGCTTAAAGAAAAGATTGGGATGGCCAACTGCCGTTTCGCAATTACCGGTGCTGCACCGATTAACACAGACATCCTGAGGCTGTTTCAATCACTGGGCATACCTCTTTTTGAAGGATATGGCATGACTGAAGATACAGCGGGAGCCACAATTAATTATACTGGCATGAACCGGATAGGAAGCGTGGGGCCGGCTTTCCCAAACACGGAAATAAAAATATCCAAGGACGGAGAAGTGCTTATAAAGGGCCGCCATGTCATGAAAGGGTATTACAAGAATCCAGAAGCGACGGCGGAGACCATCATCGATGGCTGGCTCCACAGTGGTGATGTAGGTGAAATTGATGGTGACGGCTTCGTAAGGATTACTGGCCGCAAAAAGGAGATTTATGTCACTTCCGGTGGCAAGAACATTGCACCCCTTGTTGTAGAG
>MDSZ01265939.1_pt1 | contig 26036 bp, 25 predicted proteins | sample 811201 | NCBI WGS metagenome assembly MDSZ01 (sample SAMN05326647, study PRJNA326480) | marine metagenome | isolation source: seawater | place: Indian Ocean: North | collected 2010 | reverse complement strand
TATGAAAAAAATATTAGTTTTTGCAGCACATCCAGATGATGAATTATTAGGATGTGGTGCAACTTTATTAAAATATCAAAAAAAGGGCTTTAAGATAAAAACTTTCTTTTTTGGAGACGGGGAAAGTTCACGGGATATAGATAAAAAAAAAATTTTTGAGTCGATAATTAGAAGAGAAAAACAAGCAGAGTCTGTGTCAAAGAAAGGAAAATTCGAAAAACCAATATTTAAAAGATTTCCAGACAATAAATTAGATACTGTTCCATTATTAGATATTGTTAAGTTTATTGAAAAACAAATAAGGAATAATAAGCCCGATATTATATTTACGCATTTTGAAAATGATTTGAATATTGATCATCAAATTATTTATAGAGCAGTTATTACAGCCTCAAGGCCTTTATCTAAAACTTTTGTAAAAAAAATTTATAGTTTCGAGATTCCTTCAAGTACAGATTTTTCTTTAAGTACAAAATCAAAAAAAATTTTTAATCCAAATTTTTTTGTAGAAGTTGAAAAAACAATTAAAAAAAAATTAGATTTATTAAAGATATATAAAGACGAAATTAAAAAATGGCCACACCCAAGATCGTTAAAATCGATTAAAAATTTATCAATGCACCGAGGTTCTCAAATTGGAAAAAAATATGCAGAAGCATTCATACTAGTAAGAGAACTGAATTGATTTTAATAAAATATGAATATTTTATTTACATGTGCATGTGGGAAAAAATCAGAACAGTTATTTAAAGTTATTAAAAAGAATTTTAAAAAAAAAGTTAAACTCCACGGATGTGATTTAAGAAAAAAAAAGGGAAAAACATATCTTGATAGTTTTAATCAAATTAGTAATCAAAATGAAAAGATATTTCTTAGTCAAATCATGAAATTATGTAATAAATATGAAATAGATTTTTTATTTGCCTGGGCTGATAAAGAAATTGAGATTTTATCAAAAAACTTGAAAAAATTTGAAAATATTAAGACTAAAATTTTGCTTAATAATTATAAATATACAAAAATATTTAACGACAAATTTAAAACATACAACCTTCTAAAAAAGATAAAAATAGAACTACCAAAGTATGATTTATTGAAAAATATTTCAAGTATAGACAAGATACTAAGCAAGTTTGGATATCCGGAAAATTCTGTAATAGTAAAGTCTAGGTATGGTATTGGTGGGAGAGGTGTTTATTTATTATTGGGAAATCAAAAAAAGGAATTAAAAAAATTTAAATGGTTTGGAAATTTTAATAGAGAAAAAAAAATTTATTTATTAAATTCTAGAATAAAAAAAAAAATATTTAAACCAAATAATTCAATAATAATGGAAGCATTAGTTGGTCCAAGTTATGATGTTGACGTTTTAAATTATAAAAATTTTTATACCTCGGTTATAAGAAAAAGAAAAAATCCTGCTGGCATTCCTTACAAAGGAAGTAAAGTAGTTATAGAAAAAAGAATAGAAAAAGTTATTAGAAAAATTTTAAAAAAATATAAATTAAAATTTATTTTAGATTTTGATTTTATGACTCATCACTCATCTAAAAAACCATTAATTTGTGAAATTAATACCAGACCAAGCGGAAGTATAGTTGACTCAGAAAATCAAGGTAAAAAAATTTTTACTAAGTTAATCAAAATTTTGTTAAACAATTAAATATTATGTTTGCCAAAAGTTTTCAGATTTCTAAATTGAATTTATCTAAACAATCAAAAATTATAATTATTGCGGAAATAGGAATCAATCATGAAGGAAATTATCTAAAATGTTTAAAAATGATTAATGAGGCAAAAAAAGCAGGAGCAGATTTGATTAAGTTACAAATAGTTGATCCCGAGGCAAATTATGAAAAAGGCACTAACTCTTACAAGATTTTTAACAAAGCCAATTTATCAAACGAAGAAATATTCAAAATATATAATTATTGTAAAAGAAAAAAAATAGATATTTTCTCAACTTTTGACAAAAAAAAATTTGATTTTTTCAAAAAGATTAACCAATGTTGTTACAAAATATCTTCAAGTTTATTTTATGATTATTATTTGATTAAAGATATATTAAGAATGAATAAGCCAGTTTTAATTTCTACAGGTGTTGCTGATTTAAATGATATAGATGTTATGATAAATCTTCTAAAAGGAGAAAAAAATAAGAAAGTTTCTTTATTACATTGCAGATCACTTTATCCAACAGAATATGATAACTTACATCTTTCTAGAATTGGATATATTTCAAATAAATATGGTATAATAACAGGATATTCTGATCATGCGATTGGAATTGAAGCATCAATCGCAGCAGTTAATTTAGGAGCAAAAATTATTGAAAAACATTTCACATTAAATTCTAAGAGGGCAGGATATGATCATAAAATTTCATTAGAGCCAAAAGAATTTTCTCTAATGGTAAAAAATATAAGACTACATGAGAATATGATTGGAAACCCAAATTTTAAAATTTTTAAAAATAATAGGGATTTTGAAAAAATAAAAAAAATAATAAGAGGCTACAAATTGTTAAAAAATGTTAAAAAAAATCATTTTTTAAAAAAAGATGATTTTTCAACTATTAGAGTGTTAGATACCTCAAGAATATCTAAATTTAGTAATATTATTCAATATATTTTAAATAAGAGAATCAAAAAAGATTTAAAAAAAGGCAAAGTTTTGTCGGTGAATGATTTTAAGTAAAAAAAAAAATTCAATTTTATTTATTTACGACCATTCATTAAAAACTGGTAATGGCCATTTAAGAAGATGTGAGTATTTTTCAAAAATTTTTCCAAAGCAATTTAATATAAAATACCTCAAATTTAATAATGAAATATATAGTAATTTTTCAAAAAAAAAATATGAATATATAATTATAGACAGTTATAAAATTGATTTTTTCAGTGAAATGAAAATTAAAAATTTTTGTAAAAAACTAATTACAATAGATGATAATTATAATCGAAGATTTGCTAGTGATATAATTATAAATTATTCACCACTAGTTAAAAAAAAATATTATCAAAAAAAAAGCTTAAAAAAAACTAAATTACTCTTAGGGAACAAATATAATTTTATTCAGAAAAAAAAATTTTTCAAAAAAATAAAAGATAAAAATTTAGACAAAAAATTAAATTTATTTATATATTTTGGGACAAAAAATAGATCAAATTTAGTAAAAAGAATCTTGAAAAAAACTAAAAATATTAAAATTATCAATAAAATATTTGTAATGAACAAAAAAAAAATTATTCCTCACAATATTTTTCTTGAAAAAATAAATACTTCAGATTTGATGCTGATATCATCAGGCGTTACTTTGCAAGAATGCTTGAATATGAAAAAAATGATATTTGCAACCTATTTTTCCGAAAATCAAAAAAATTTTTATAAGTATTATAAAAGAAGGAACTTAATAAAAGATTTAAAGAGTTTTGATCGTTTTATTAACTTTGAAATTAAAAAAATTCATTTAATTTTAAAAAAAAATCAATTAAAAATTAATAATTATTTACAAAATAGAACTAACAAAAAAAAAATCTGGTCTTTAATTAAAAATGCTTAAGGTATGTTTTCTATTCGATAAAAAAAATAATTGGCTTTTAGAAAAGACAAAAGCTACATTCAAAACAAAAAAAAAATACAATTTTTTTTTTAGCGAAAATTTAAATAAAGTAAGAAATTTTGATGTTGTTTTTATTCTTGGCTATACGAAAATTCTAAAAAATAATTTTCTAAAAAAAAATAAATTAAATTTAGTTGTTCATGAATCTAATCTCCCTAAAGGTAAGGGGTTTGCTCCAGTTCAGTGGCAAGTATTGAAAAAAAAAAATAGAATACCAATTTGCTTGATTAAAGCAGATAAAAAATATGATTCGGGAGAAATTTATGTCAAAGACTATTTTAGAATTAAAAAAACAGACTTATATGAAGAAATTAGAGAGCATCAAGCTAATGCAACTATAAGAGTAATTAAGTTTTTTTTAAAATCGTATCCAAATTTATCTGGAAAAAAACAAAAGGGTAAAAGCACTTATTTCAAAAGAAGAGGAAAAAAACATAGTGAAATTTCAATTAATAAAAGCTTAAAGTCTCAATTTAATATTTTAAGAATTTCTAATAATCGAAATTGGCCAGCTTTTTTTTATTTTAAAGGAATAAAATATATTCTAAAGATTAAAAAAGGATAAAAGAACATTAAAAGCCCCAGAAGACCAAAATAATTAAAATGTTATTTTACATATGAAAAGATTAATCTTAACAAACTTGAAGGGAAATAAGAGTATAAATAAAAATTCTGTCGCTTTAGGAAATTGGGTAAATTATGAAAAAATGAATTGCCTTAATTATCACTGGAGTAACAAAAAAAAATTAGTCAAAGATTACAAATATTTGACAAAATTATCAGAAAAATTTTTAAATTTTTTTACCAATAATTTAAATTACATTCATCAAGAAAAAAGAAGTTTAAAATATTGGAGGATAATTTTATCTCCATGGCTAAATACATATATTTCGTCAATGTACGATCGCTGGGAAACAATAAATCGTCTAGAAAAAAACAAGATCAGTTTTACTTGTGATTATCTATATAACAGAAAAATTTTTACAAATGTTGGTTCATTTGATTATATAAGAAAAGTTACAAGTGATGATTTATGGAATCACTCAAATTTTATTCGAATAATAAAATTTAAAAAGCTAAAAAAAATAATTTTAAAAAAATCCTATCAATCATATATAATTAAAAATTATCAAGAAAAAAAAACTAAAACCTCATTTATAATTAATTTTTTTGATAAAATTTTTTCTCACATTTCTATATTAATTAACTCAACAATAATTGAAAATTTTTATATTTCAAAAAAAGATTATTTAAATTTATGTCTAAGCTCCTATATATTTCCAGGAATCTTTAAAAATTTTTTTTCATCTAAAAACCTTTATAATTGCAAAATAAATAATGAATTAAGAAATAAGTTTTTTAAATATAAATCAAAAAAAAAAGATTTTAATTTCTTTCTGTTTGAATGTTTGAAAGAAGATTTTCCTGTTACTTATTTAGAAAATTATCAAATATTAAAATCTGAAATTTGCTCAAAAGGTTTTCAAAAAAAAAATATAAAAAAAATCTTTTCCATGACCTCTTTTATTATGAATGAAGTTTTTAAGATATGGCTAGCTAATAGAGTTGAACATGGTGCTAAATTTATTATCGTATCTCATGGTGGATGTTTAAATCCTAAATTAAATGGGTATCTAAATTATTTTCCAAAAATTGCAGACAAAGTTATTACAAGAAAAAAACCTTTGACTCATAAAGAAATTCAGATGCCAATATTTATAAGGGAAAACTCCTATCAAAATTTAAATGAAAAAAAACAAAAAATTTATATTTTTGATTGCGGCCCAGCTAATTATCCATGTAAAATTCAGTCATGGCCTTTTATAAACGATTATAAAAAAATTTTAAGAAACACTGAAAATTTAATTAATTATTTTTCACTCAAAGAAAAAAAAAATATTTTCTATAGATCCTTGTGGACTGGAAAAAATATTGGTGTTCAAATTAAAAAAAAAATACCATCTATAAACCTTTGTGATTTTGAAAAAATTAAATTTAAAGATATAAAAAATGAAATTAAGTTAGCAATTTGCATGTACCCTGAAACTGTAATAGTTGATTTAATAACTTCAAATATTCCAACAATATTATATATTCCAAAAGATTTATATTTATTCGACAAAAATTCACTTAAAATGATAAATTATTTAAAAAAAAACAAACTTTACTTTGATAATCTTAAAGATTTAAAATCTCATTTAAACATCATTAAAGATTCACCATACACATGGTGGACAACTAGACCAACTCAAACAGCAATTAAAAAATTTCAAAAACATTTTTTTTATGTTGAACAAAACTATATATTCAAATGGAAAAAATTAATCAGAACAATTTAGATTACAAAGTTATAAAAATAGCTCGAGCGATTTTTTCAAAAAAAATATAGATATAAATACTAATAGTAGTATATCTGAATGGGATTCTTTAAATCATTTACGATTAATGACAGAGTTTCAAAAAAATTTTAAAATAAAATTTGAATTAAATGAAATTATAAATATTAATAGCTTAAATAAATGGTCAAGGTTAATAAAAAAAAAACTGAACAAAAAATAAATTTTTTTATAAAAAATTTGCAATCTAAACACTTTGAAATTGTTAAGCCTGAATTTAAAAAACTCAAGGATGACAAATATTTGAATAATCCTGAATGGATATTTAGAAAAAGATCTTTCGCCCAAGGTACAATTCGTGGAGGAAAATTATCATGGAAAAATAGCGTATCTTTTTTTCAGTCAAAAAAAATCAACAAGTATGCAGGCGGGATAATAAGAAAGTTTCCAAAAATGTCTAAACATTTAAAAAAATTTTCTGAGAGAATTATTATTGAAAATTTGATAAATAAAAAAATTTTATTCAGTAATTTTAATTTTGGTGTTCATGCAATTAGGATTATTTGTAATAAATATAATCGTGGTTACCCTGTCCCTGAGGGTTTTCATACTGATGGAGTAGATTTTGTTGCAATAATTCCTATTAATCAAAAAAATTGTTTGGGTGGTACTTCATATCTTAAAAAACAAAAAAAAAATGAGATAGTCCTTAAAAATAAGATTCCAAATGGCAAATTTCTTTTCTTTAATGATACAAAATTTTTACATTACGCAACTCCAATTTGTCATCAAAAAGGTAAAATCGGTTTTAGAGATATGTTGGTAATCACTTTTCTATATTAGTTTATGTTGTCGAATATTGTTGAAAATTTTATATCAAAAAAAAATATCTTTATTGGCGATAAAACTAAAGTTTTAAATTCAATAAAGATTAATGAAAAAATTAAAGAAATTTTAAATATAATTAATACTATAGATGACGGGGTAGTTGGTATTTTGCTGCCCAGAAATATCAATTACATATTAGTAATTTTAGCTTTATGGAAATCAGGTAGAGCTTTTGTGCCACTTAATTATAATTGGCCGAAAAAATATTCAGATTTGATAATTAAGAAATCAAAAATAAAATATTTGATTACTGATAAAAAAATTATTTTTAATAAAAGAATTCAATTAATTGATCTAGAAAAAAAAAAAATTAAAAAAAAAATTAGAAAAAAAATTAGAAATAATATTGCTTATATAATTTTTACCTCTGGATCTACTGGTGAGCCGAAAGGTGTTCAAATATCAAATAGAGCATTTATTACATATTTAAATTGGGTAAAAAAAAACCAAAAAACAGGAAAAAACTTAAATCATTTAATCACTGGCGAAATCACATTTGATATTGTATTAGCTGATCTTGCATTTATTCTAGCAAATCGATGTTCGATATTCATTACTGATGATCCTAAAAATGTATTTAATACTTTGGATTTGATTATAAAGTATAAAATAAATTCAATATATTGTGTTCCATCTTTAATAGATAAAATCGTAGATGCGGCTAAGGCTTTATCTATAAACCCTGTAAAATTTGAGTTTGTTTTTTGTGGAGGAGATATATTTAAGATAAAACTTTTTAAAAAAATTAAAAAATTCTTTAAAGGAACAAAAATATTTAACATGTATGGTCCAACAGAATGTACAATGAACACATTGGGTGTAGAGTTGACAAAAATAAAGAATGTTGCAAATTATAAATATTTACCAACTGGATACGAATTTAAACATCTTGATTATTTAATTTTAAATGAAAAAAATAAAAAAGATATGCAAGGAGAATTATTAATTGGAGGGAAACAACTAATGGATGGATATCTGGGTTCGAACAGAAATAATTTGATAAATCCATTCGTTGAAATTAATAAGAAATTGTATTATCGAACAGGTGATATATTTAAAAAAAGAAAAAAATTACTCTATTTTATTGGAAGAAAAAATCAGATTCACAAATTATCAGGTTTTAGGTTTAATTTTTCTTATATTGAAAATTATGTTGAAAAAATTCAATCTATTAAAGAATTTAAATTATATATTAATAAGGAAAATTTGTATGGGTTTTATACTTGCTATAAAATTGTTGAGAGCGATTTTTTAATAAATTTCTTAAAAAAAAAATTTCCAAATTTCATGATTCCAAAAAAAATTTTTCGAATTAAAAAATTCCCTTATAATAATAGAGGAAAAATAAATTATAAACTTTTAATTAAAGAAATTTGATGAATATCGGTATTATAGGCACTAGTCCAATAATGTTAATTGAAGCATTAAAATTATCAAAAAATAATAAAGTAAAAATTTTTGATCCAAGCTCAAATACTGGGGGTGCATGGAGTGTAAAAAGAGTTGGTAAAAATCTTTATGCACCAAGGCAGACAAATGCTGTAGTACCAACGTCATTTAAAGAGGAAAGAAAAATTTTAAAATTAAATACATTTCTCGCAAAAAAATTTAATATCCACATAGAAAAATTTGATAATTATATATTTAAACAAAATTACAAACCAAAAAACATTTTCTTTTATGATTTAAGTTTTTTTTATGAAAAAGTAAAAAAAAAAATTCAAATTAAAAAAAAAAGAGTTCATAAAATATTAATCAAAAATAAGAGCTTGTATTTAGGTAATGAGAAATTTGATCAAGTTTTGGTGCCCTATTTTAACTCAATAAACTCAATTAAAAACAATAATAAAGTGTCTTTGACAAGTCATACTATGTTTAAAAGTAAACATATGCTGTGTCTTATGAAAAGAAAAAAATTCAATAAATTGGTTTATGAAGAGTATACAGATAAAGTTTTTGACAGATATTTAATAAATGGTAAGAAAAATTATTTTGTTGGTAGAGTTTCAAGAGAATATAAAAAAAAAAATACTCAAACTTTATTGAAAAACACGGATATTCGATTTTTAGAAAAAAAAAACATAAAAAAGAATATTTTTTTCTATTACAAAAATTTTAAAAGAGATAAAAAACAAATTAATAATTTAATAAAAAATAAAAAAAATAAAAATTTGAAATTTATTAATACAAAACAATTTGCCACATCATTAATTAAAGTACTGGAATCTTATGGGTAGGTATATATTTGAAAATAAAATCTTTAAAATCAGAGAAACTTTAGAAAAAGATGTTAACAAATGGTATAAATGGTTTAATGATCCATTTATAAATAAATTTCTTTTGCATGGTGCTTTTCCAAACACACTTGAAAAACAAAAAAAATTTAGGAAAGAAAATGTAATTGGAAATAAAAAATTGATATTTTCAGTTTTGAATTTTTCAGGAAAAACACTTATCGGTACGTGTAGTATAAACATCTTTGAGCCACAAAGTTCAAGAAGGTGTGAGATTAGTCTTGTCATTGGTGATAGAAAATTTCATAAGGGTAATTTATATTTAAGTTTAAACATCTGGTTAATAAATCACTCTTTTAACGAACTGGGCATGAACTCTATAGTGATTGCTTTTTTTGAAAAAAATTTAGCTGTAAAAAAAACAATTGAAATTTTAGGTTTTAAAAAAATAGGAATTGAAAGATCAAGGTTTTTTAAAAATGGAAAATTTCATAATATTCTTAGATATGATCTTCTAAAAAAAGATTGGAAATATTAATGAACAATCTAAAAAAATATTATGAAAAAAATTATAAAAAATTTGGATTTAAATTTCAAAGAGAATATCCAAATGAGGAACTTGTTAGATTCATTTCTAGAAATTTTAATAAATTAAGATTAAATGAGAAAAGGAAAATTAAAATTTTAGAAACTGGATGTGGAAGTGGTGGGAATCTTTGGATGTTAGCTGAGCAAGGGTTTAACTCTTTTGGTATTGATTTATCAAAAAGTTCAATTCGATTAGCTAAAATAAACTTAAGAAAAAAAAAACTCCAAGCTAATTTAGTTCAAGGAGATATGGTTAATCTACCTTATAAAAATAATTTCTTTAATGTTATTGTTGACGTATTTTCATCTTGTCATTTAACAACAAATGAAGGAATTAATTTTTTAGATATTTGTAATAAAAAACTTAAAAAAAATGGACTATTTTTTTCCTATTTTCCGTCAAAAAAATCTATGATGTTTAAAAATTCTAAAAACGTTTTTTTGGATAAAAACACATTATATAATAATTCAAGCGTTAAAACTATTTATAAAATAGAAAACTTTCCTTTTAGATTTTTAAGTAGAAAAGATTATTTAAAAATTTTAGAGGAAAAAAATTTTAAGATTATTCATTCGGAAGAGTTAACCAAAACATACTTTGACACAAATGATTATTTCACATTTAATGTAATTGAGGCAAAAAAAGTCTCAAATTAATTTATTAATCTTCAAAATAGTTACTTTTATAGCATTTCTGTTCATTAATTGAACAACTTACCTAAAAATTACTTTACTGTTCAATTATTGAACTATATAAACCATTGATATGAATAATAATAATGAAAATAATTTTAAAGTATTGAGAGGGATACAAAATAATCCAAATTCTTCACAAAGAAAATTAGCCAAAGAGTTAGGCTTCAGCTTGGGAAAGTTAAATTATTGTATAAAAGCTTTGAAACAAAAAGGTTTGGTTAAAATAAATAATTTTAATAAAAATCCTAATAAGATTACTTATGCATATATTTTGACTCCAAAAGGAATTAAAAAAAAGGCAACACTTACGTTTAATTTTATGATGAGAAAAATGAAAGAGTACGAAGAATTAAAAAAGGAATTAAAAAAATAAAAGAAATGAATAAAGCAATTCAAATATCTGTAATTATTGCCGCAAAAAATGCTGAGTTGTATATCGGAAGATGTATCAGATCTTTAATTAACCAATCTCTTGATAACGATAGCTATGAAATAATTTTAATTAATGATGGAAGCACTGATATGACACATGAGGCTTTAAAACAATTTATGGGTGATATTATTTATATAAAAAATAAAGTGAATATAGGTCTACCTGGAAGCTTAAATAAAGGAATTAAAAAAGCCAGGGGTCAGTATATAGTCAGAGTTGATGCTGATGATTGGGTCCATCCACAATTTTTAGGTTTTTTATTTTATCATCTAAATTTAAATGTAAATTTGGATGCTGTTGCTTGTGATTATCAAATAGTGAATAACAAACAAAAAGTTCTTTCAACTGAGAACTGCGAAAGAAAACCAATAGGGTGTGGAATAATGTTTAAATACACTCACTTAATAGAAATTGGATTATATGACAAAAAATTTCTAGCTCGCGAGGAAGAAGAATTAATACACAGATTTAAAAAGAAATATAAAGTTACAAGAATTCCTGTTCCGTTATATAGGTATAGAAGACATGGCAATAATCTTACTAGCAAAAAAAAAATTATGACGAAATACGCGAATAAAATGAAAAAAAAATATGGATTAAATGGATAAATTTTTTACAAAAAAAAATGAGAATTCATTTCCTTATGTGATTGCTGAAATAGGAGTGAATCACGAAGGTTCCTTAAAGAAAGTGAAAAGATTAATTATTGAAGCAGTAAAAGGAGGTGCAGACGCTGTTAAATTTCAGACCTACAAAGCAGAAACATTAGCTGCAAAAAAGAGCCCAGCATATTGGGATACAAAAAAAGAAAAAACTAAAAGTCAATTTAAGTTATTCAAAAAATTTGATAAATTTAACAAAGAACATTACAAAAAATTATATGACTTCTGTAAAAAAAAAAAAATTGATTTTTCCTCAACACCCTTCGATGAAAAATCGGTTGATTTTTTAAATCCTTTTTTGAAATACTTTAAAATCGCATCAGCAGACATTAATAATTTACCTCTCATAAAAAAAATAGCAAATAAAAGAAAACCAGTAATTATCAGCACAGGAGCTTCAAATATCAAAGAAATTAAATATGCAGTTAATTTTTTAAAAAAAAATGGTTGCAAGGAAATTATAATTATGCACTGCATTTTGAATTATCCAACAAAGGATATTGATGCTAATTTAAACATGATAAAAGATTTAAAAAAAAAATTTCCTAAAAATATAATTGGTTATTCAGATCATACACTGCCTGATAAAAATATGACTAATTTGTTAACCGCATATTTATTTGGTGCCAAAGTTATTGAAAAACATTTCACAGACAATAAGAAAAAAAAAGGTAATGATCATTATCACTCTATGGATTTTGAAGACTTAAAAGTTTTTTCTAAGATAAAAAAAAAGGTAAAGATATTGATGGGAAAACTTGAAAAAAAGCCAATAAAATCTGAAAAAATCTCTCGAAAAAATGCAAGAAGAAGCATTGTATTACAAAAAAAGATTTCTAGAGGACAAAAAATTAACTCCAATTATATAATTACTAAAAGACCCGGAACAGGTATAACAGCTGATAACTGGTATAAAATTATTGGGAAGAGGGTAAAAAGAGAATTAAATACCGATTACATATTGAAGTGGAGTGACGTTTACTAATGAGTAAATTTAAAAATTTTAACATAAAGGATAATGAAGTTCTTAAAGGCTCAGTTTACCTGAATAATAGTAAAAAAAATATAGATAAAGATGAGTATATGATTTTGAATATGAAGCATAATCTTTCATATAAAATTGAGTCTGAAAAAAGTAAGAATTCAAACTTACTCGATGAATTTAAAACAAGATTTAAAAGATATAGAGAAAATTGGAATCTACAGCCTAAGAGCTGTATCGAAAAAAAATTCCTAGGAACTCAAATGGCTAATGAAAAAATTATACCTTTATGTGTTGATGTAGAAGTTGCTTCCATTTGTGATTTAGCTTGTCCATTTTGTTACAGAGAGTTTATTGTTACGCCAGATAAAATTATAAATGAAAAACTTTGTTTAAATTTAATAGACCAAGCGGGAGAAATGGGAGTTCCAAGTATGAAATTTAATTGGAGAGGTGAACCTTTGTTAAATCCAAAAATTTACGACTATATCAATTACGCAAAAAAAAAGGGTATTTTAGAAACTATAATAAATACCAATGCAACAAATCTAACAGAAACAAATTCAAAAAAGTTGATAGATTCAGGCCTAGATTTAATGATCTATTCTTTTGATGGTGGAACTAAAAAAACATATGAAAAAATGAGGCCCGGAAGATTTCATCAAAATTCATTTGAGAAAGTTTACAAAAATATCAAAAATTTTCACAGAATACGATCAGATTTAGGATCTAAATTCCCTTTTACAAAGATACAAATGATTTTAACAAAAGATACAACGAATGAAGTAGATGAATTTTTTAACAATTTTAGAGGCATAGTAGATAATGTCACGGTTAATCAATATACTGAAAGAGGTGGTGATATAAAAGACTTAAATGAAGAGGAAAAAAGTAAGTATAAAAATATTTTAAAAGAGAATAATTTTCCTGAAAATACTCCATACATGAAAGATATTGAAGGTAATATAAAATTTGCAACAGGTCGGGAGCCTTGTAAACAGCCATTTCAAAGGCTTTTAGTTACTTATGAAGGCAAAGTAGCAATGTGTTGCTATGATTGGGGCGCATCACATCCAGTTGGGTATACAGATGAAAAAGCATTTAATAACTCATCTGATTATAAAGAGGTTGTTCATAAAATAAGAAATAAAAAAAAAGGGTTTGAATTACTAAAAGATGCAAAATTATCTGCTGAACATAATAAACCTAAAAAAAAATTGAATAGCTTAAAAGAAATTTGGTTAGGATCAGAAATTGACAAAGTAAGAGCTAAACATTTAAACAACCAAGGTGGTGATCTGTCAATTTGTTCAAAATGTACATTTAAAGATGTGTATAAGTGGAATAATTAGATAAAGATATATTTTTAAATATGGCAGTAAAAATTATTACGGAAATAGCATCAACACATAACGGGAACATCAAAGTTCTTGAAGATTTGACTTATGATCATTTTAGATCTAAATCTGATTACATAAAATACCAAATATTCAAAGCAGCAAATTTATTAAATAAGAACGAAAAGGATTATAAAAAATTTAAAAAAATAGAAATAAGTTATAGTAATTGGACAAAAATAATAAATAAATTTAAAAAAAAAACTAAAATCATCTTGGAAGTATTTGATTTTGAGAGCTATAAGTTTAGTAAAAAATTTAAAAAAGACGTTTATTTAAAGATCTCAACTTCAGAACTTGATAATTTTGATATTATTAAAGATGCAGTCAAAAATTTTAGAAAAATTTTCTTGAATATCTCTGGCTATGAAAAAGAATTTATTGATAGAATTCTTAAGAAATATTTTACAAAAGAATTTAAGAAAAAGCTTATTATATTATACGGATTTCAAGGTTTTCCTTCTAATCCAAAAGATTTAAGGCTAAATTTATTTGATATATTTCAAAAAAAAAAAATTAATTATGGTTACTCTGATCACTCTATATACGGATTGTCAGATGATTTTTTAAGTTTATTGCCTATAATTTTAGAAAAAAAAATTCAATATTTTGAAAAACATATATGTAGAAATATTTCAAAAAAACCACCTGATTATATATCCTCTTTAGAACTGGGTGATTTTTCTAAGTTTGTAAAAATAATTAAAAAATATAATCATCTCAGTAATTCAAATTTATTAGGAAACGAAATTATTGAGAATAAATATTCTCAAAAAATGCACAAATTTGCTTTTTCAAATAAAGCTATAGGAAAAAATAAACAAATAAATTTATCGGATATTGTTTATTTAAGGACATCAAAAAAAAATGGGCTTCGTAGAAGCTTTTTTAAGACAAGAAAAAAAATATTTTCCAAAAGATTTATCAAAAAAAACGACATTTTGCATAAATCAAATCTTAATTATTAATGAAAAAAAATATTTCAGTATTTATACCAGTGAGATTGAAATCAAAAAGATTAAAGAACAAAGCATTAAAAGAAATAGAAAAGAAAGCGAGTATTAAATGGTGTGTTGATAACTCATTGAAGATAAAAAATATTAAGAATGTGATTGTAATGACATCCAAATTAAAACAAGATAATCCATTAAAAAAAATAAATTTCGGCGATAGGATTAAATTTTTTAGAGGAGATGCAAATAATCTAATTTTAAGATTCTTAAGTGCTGCTAAAAAATTTAATGTAAAAACTATCATTAGAGTTACAGGAGATTGTCCTTTTATTTCTAGCGAAATAATGAATTATCTTCTTAAAAGTCATAAAAATAAAAATGCAGATTTTACTGCTGCTAAAAATTACGCTGTAGGTACCAGTGGTGAAATAATTGAAGTCTCAGCTTTAAAAACAATATATAAAAGTTTGAAAGACCTGAGATATTCTGAATATATGACAATGTTTTTTTTAGATAATCCAGAAATATTCAGATTGAATCTAGTTAATCTTCCTAAAAAATATATTCAAAATTTCAGATTAACTCTTGATTATAAAGAGGATTTAAAAATGTTTAACGAGTTAGTCTATAAGCTAAGAGAAAAAAAACTTAAAGTTAATTTATCTAATATTTTTAAAATTTTAAATTCCTTTAAGTACATTGATAAAATTAATAATAAAAAAAAGTTAATTTATAATTCCAAAAAATTTAGAAAAAATATTCTCAAGTACACTAAAATAAATTATGCAATATAAATTAAAAGGTAAGGTAGCGATAGTTGTAGGTGGCTCTGGACAAATAGGAAAAGAAACAATCGATATATTAATTAAATCTGGATGTCAGGTTGTAAACTTAGATTATGTTGGTCTAAGATTTAAAAGTAAAAATTATTATTTTAAAAAAATTGATATTACAAATGAACTTGAGATTATAAATTTTAAAAAAGATTTTCAAAAAAAATTTAAGAAATTGAATATTTTAGTAAATCATGCTCATTATAAAGGAAATCCAAAGAAACTAGACCCAAACAATAATTTTTTTAAAAGTTTAGATGATTATCCAACAAATGAATGGAAAAAAACAATAGACGTTAATTTAAATGCAATGTTCTACATAACAAAACATTTCTTAAAATTAATGTTAAAATCTAAAAATCCAGTCATTTTAAATACCTCATCTACTTATGGAAAGGTTTCTCCAAACAAAAGTATTTATGGAAATTCAGGTATCAATGCTCCAGTTGGTTATACAGCGACAAAAGCAGGTATTATAGGCTTTACAAAATATATAGCGACCCACTATGGGGATAGAGGATTAAGAGCGAATGTTTTGATACCTGGAGGTGTTGAAAACAAAAATCAATCCAAATCATTTAAAAAAAATTATTCAAATCTTACACCTCTCAAAAGAATGGCTAAACAAAATGAGTATAAAAGAGCAGTTTTATTTCTAATCTCAGATGAATCATCTTATATGACAGGATCAGAGTTTATAATAGATGGTGGGTGGACAGCGTGGTAAAAAAAGAAGTTTGTATAATTGGCAAGGGCTCAATAGGAACTAGACATGGAAAAATATTTAAAAGACTTGGGTGCAATGTAACTTATTTTAGGAGAAAAAAATCAGTCCCCTTAAGTAAGAATGAAGTAACAAATATCAAAAATTTGAAAAAAAAAGTAGATTTAGTCTGCATCTGCAATCCTACTTCATTACATTCAAAAACATTTATAAAATTTCAAGATATTTCAAAAAATTTTTTTATAGAAAAACCGTCATTCCATAAATCAACTGATATTGATAAGGTCTTTAAAATTATAAAAAAAAAAAAAATTAATATTTTTTCTGGGTACATGTTTCGATTTGATCCTAGAATTTTATTAATTAAAAAAATTATTAAAAAATCAAAAATTAGATATGCCAATTTTATTTGGCAGTCCTATTTGCCAAATTGGCATCCTTGGGAAAATTATAGAAAATCATATGCATCAAATAAGAAACTAGGTGGAGGAGTGCTATTAACCTGTTCACATGAAATTGATATTGCACAAAATTTGTTTGGAAAAGTTTCCAAGGTATTCTGTACTGATACACTGACGAATTTGAAAAGTAGCGTTGAAAATTCCGTTTTTATAATTTTAAAACATAAAAATGGAGTTAAATCTAATATTACTCTAGATTTTTCATCAAAACAAAATCAAAGAAAATTTGAAATCACGGGTGAAAATTTTAATATAAATTGGAATTTTAACAAAAAACAGATTTTGATAATAAAAGAAAACAGATTTTTTAAGAAAATTACCAAAAGTAGCTCACATATAAATAAGATTTACTTATCTCAAAATAGTACATATCTAAAAAACCTTTATAAAAAACAAAATAAAAATTTTGATAATTTGTTTCATACTGAAAGAATAATTTTAACCGCACTTAAATCATTAAGACTTAAGAAAACATTAAGTTTGATATGATATTATTATCTGTAACTTTAGAGAAATGCTCCGGTTGTGCTATAATGAAAAATGGGAAGATAATTTATAGTTCAAGTGAGGAGAGATTTTCGAGAATAAAAGCTGACTCATCTTTTCCAAAAAAATCAATCTTGAATGGACTAAAAATTTCAAAAATTAGTCCTGAAAAAATTGATAAAGTGCTGATAAGTGGTTTTGAACTCTCACTCTATGCTCCTCTCTTCAATTTATACTCAAAATTGAGTGTAGAAGATCAAATCAAATTAATGAAAGAGTATTGGGAACCAAAATTATTACACAATAAAAATATTTCATTTGAGTATGTCATGAGAAAAAAAATTGAAAAAAATAAATTTCCATTCAAAACAAAGCATGCCTCAGTTTTTGAAATTCTAACATCAAAATACAAGTTTGATAAATTTAAAAAAGATAATAAAAAACCCTTTCAATCACCAAAAGATGTTAATAAAGTTTCTATTTTTTATAAAAAAGTAATTAGTGATTTTCTTAAAATAGATTCTAAAAAAATTATTCATATTGACCATCATACTTGCCATGCTGCTTATGCATTATTTGCAAGTCCAATACGAGATAAAAAAACATTAGTGGTTACTGCAGATGCGTGGGGAGACTCTTTAAGTGGAAGTATATCTTTATATTCAAAAAAATTAAATAGAATAACCAGAATAAAAAAATATTCTCATAAAGATTTCCAGCTTGGAAGAATTTATAGATTTACAACTATTTTTCTAAGAATGCTTGGTGACTCTCATGAATATAAAGTAATGGGCTTAGCTCCATACTATAATGGACCAAAAACAGATGAAGTAAAAAAAATTTTTGGCCTGATGCAAAAATTCGAAAATGGTAAATTCATTTTTAACAAAAAAATTAAAAATATATTTTATTTTTTGGAAAAAAACTTATCCGACTATAGATTTGATCACATAGCATCTGGCTTGCAAAAATTTACAGAGGAACTTTTGGATAAATGGTTCAAGTTTATTTTGAAAAAATATAAAGTAAATTCAGTGGTTTATTCAGGTGGAACTTCTATGAATGTTAAAGCCAATATGGTTATTTCCAAAATTAGTAAAATTAAGAAGATATTTATTTGTGGTTCTGGAACAGATGATACACTACCAATTGGTGCTTGTTATCATTATGCATCACTTAATCAATTTAGCACTTCACCTTTAGAAAATATGTATCTTGGCGACAATTCAAATTATCTTAGACATGACTTAAAAATCTTTAAAAATTGCAAAATTAAAAAAATACAATCTAAAAGAGATATCCTTAACTCATTGATGAAAAACAAAATAATTGCTGTATGTAGAGGAAGAGCTGAAATGGGTCAAAGAGCACTTGGGAATAGGAGCATACTTGCCGATCCAAGAGATGAAGAGACAGTAAAAAAAATAAATGAAGCAATTAAGCAAAGAGATTTTTGGATGCCTTTTGCACCTATTATTTTAGATAAGTATCAAAATCTCTTAATTAAAAATCCAAAAAAAATCAAATCACCATTTATGACATTTGCTTTTGAAACAACACCTTTTGGAAAAAGAAATATTCCAGCAGCAATTCATAAGTCTGATAAGACAGCAAGAGCACAAATTTTAGAGTATCATCAAAATCCAGAATTATGGGAGTTAATATATCTTTTTTTTAAGAAAACTGGTGTTCCAGCTTTATTAAATACCTCATTTAACTTGCATGGCTATCCCATAGTGAATTCCGTTAAAGATGCTAAAGGAGTTTTTAAAAGTTCTGAATTACAAAGTCTTTGGTTAGAGGATCATATTATAGAAAAAAATGATTAAAAAGTTTTTTTATTATCTTAATTTATTATTGAAGTGTCGCTACAAGTTTAAAAAACCCGCAAAAAAACAAATTTTATTATACGATCAAGGCTTTCTTTTTAATAAACAATTTAAACAAAACTTTAAGGAGTTTAACATAGATATATTGTATACCAGGTTGGAGGAAATTAACCTTTATGTTCTTATAAAAAGTCTTTTAAAATTAAAATCTTTGAGCAAAGACTTCATTTTCCTAAATTATTTAAAAACATATTGTGTTTTATGCAGGCCTGATTGGATTATCACATCAAATCATAATGATTTAAAATTTTATAAATTAAAAAAAATGATAAATTTAAATACTAAATTCGCGATTATTCAGAGAAGCCCAATTTTTGAATTTCATATAAAAAATTTTTTTAAAAAAGTTTTAAATAATGAAAAAAAATTAATTGTTGATTATTTTTTTTGTTTTGATGATTTTTCAAAAAAAATTCTGAGAAATTTTCTTAATACCAAATTTGTTACCATTGGTTCTTTTAAAAATAATTGTTCCCCTTTACAAAAATTGGAGAAAAATATGGATATTTTACTGATTTCAGGTTTTAGAACAAAATTTATTAATATGACTAATAAACAGAGTCATATAATTGATATAGAACAGGAAAAGAAATTGGTAAAATTATTAATTTTAATTTCACAAAAAGAAAATTTGAATTTTAAAATTTTATTAAAACCTCTTACTAAAGTAAATGAGTATATAAAATTTAATCAAATAAAAGAAGATTATTGTATATTTAATAATGGTTTTAATAATTATTCTATAATCGATAAATTTCGCCTTCTTTTATTTTCTAATGATAGTACATTAATATTTGAAGGAGTTGCACGGAGAAAAAAATTTTGTCTTGTTCAACCGAATTATCAATTAGATAACGAAAAAATGAAATGGTCATGTGTTTTAAAAACCGATCTGAATTATGATACTTTAAATGACTTGATAAACTCTACAATAGATCAAGATTTTAAAACTTTTACCTCAAATAATATTAAATTGGATAAACAGATACCATTTGATGAAAATAATAACATTTTAAAATCATATATTAATTCAGAAAAAAAGGAATTAGTTCGTGCTAATTAATGATTTTATTAAAATTACCAAGATTGTTCCAAAAAAAATTAATTATAGATTTTTTATATTTATTTTATTTTTAACGATATCTTCTGTGCTTGAATTAGTGAGTATTTCTGCATTAATTCCAATAGCAGAAATTTTCATAAATGGACAATCATCTTTTAAATTTTTGAATGATTTCTTTCAAGCTTTATCAAAATTATTTGCAAAATCTGTTGATATTTATTCTATTTTATTTGTATTTTTGACAATTGTAATAATTAAGTCAATATTTCTTATATTTTTTTCATATTGGACAAATAAGTTTTCACAAAATATTTATAAATCAATAAGTCAAAATCTTCTTCAAAAATATTTCAATAATAACTATTATTTTTTTTTAAATCATAAGTCGTCTGATCTAACAAGAAATGTTTTGATTGAAACTAAAAATATCGGAGCAACAGTTTTTTGTTATCTGAAAGCTTTTACAGAAATTTTTATATTTTTTTCAATTGGGGTTTTAATACTTATAATTGATTTTAAGTCATCATTAATTTTAATAATATCTTTCTTATTTTTTGCTTCAATTTACTTTATCTTTACGAAAAAAATAATTTATAATTTTGGTCAAATTAGACAGACATCTACAGGTAGATTATTAAAAGTCTTGCAAGAAATATTTGGTTCAATCAAAGATATTAAATTAAAAAAATCAGAGAATTTTTTTGAAAAATTATTTGGTAAAGATATAAATGATTTTACGATAGCTGCGTACAAATCAAATACAATAAATGAAATTCCAAGATATTTAATAGAGGTTGTATTTGTTTTTATTTTACTTTTAATAATTTTTACAAATATGAGTAACAATAATGATTTTCAAAAAATTATTCCTTTGCTTGCAGTCTATCTTGCAGCAGGTTTTAGAATATTACCTGGAGTTGTAAAGTTAAGTGGATATTTGCAAACTATTCAAAGCTTAAAACCATCTTTAGATTTATTGTATAAAGAATTTAATGATACTGAAAGATATAATGAAAAAAGAGAAAATATAATTAATGATAACATAAACTTCAATAATGATATAGTTCTTGATAAATTGAGTTTTGGTTTTGGGAAAAAAAGTATTTTTAAAGATTTAAATTTAAATATCAAAAACAAATCTGTGACAGGTATTATCGGTGACAGTGGATCAGGCAAATCAACACTAGTTAATTTATTACTTGGATTTTTAAAACCCGATAAAGGATGTATAAAAATTAACAATATTGATATTAAAAATTTTATTTTTAAGTGGCAATCTAATATTGGTTATGTATCACAAAATATTTTTTTATTGGATAGCACATTGAAAGAAAATATTGCCTTTGGAATTAATCAAGAAAAAATTGATATCGAACAATTAAATAAAGTAATTAAATCAACTCATTTAGAGCAATTTGTTAAAAATTTAGATAATGGACTGAATACTAAGATTGGTGAAAAAGGTTCATGGATTTCAGGAGGTCAGACCCAGAGAATTGCGATAGCAAGGGAACTTTATAGAAATCCCTCAATTTTGATTTTAGATGAGGCCACCACGGGTTTAGACGAGATGACCGAGGAGAAAATTTTAAAAAAGATAATTGAGTTGAAAAATGAAATAACTATTATAATAGTATCACACAATAAAAACACCCTTAAAATTTGTGATCAAATAATCAATTTAGATAAAATGCTTAAAATAAAAAATGATTCTATTTAAATCAAAATTAATAAAATGAAATTAAATAAAAAAATAATAATTTTACTTCCTGCAAGATTTTCATCCACTAGAATAAAAAAAAAACTGTTAAAAAAACTGAACGGCATTCCATTAATAGCCCACACAATTTTGAGGACAAAAATGATAAAAAATATTGAAAAAATTATTGTCTGTACAGACAGCGTTATAATCAAAAAATTAGTTGAAAAGTTTGGGATAAAGTCTGTTATGACATCATTAAAACACAAGAATGGCACCGAAAGAATCGCAGAAGTCTCAAAAAAAATTAAAAAAGCCGATTTATTTGTCGATATTCATTCAGATGAAGCAGTGCTAGACCCAAAAAATGTAGAAAAATTAATAAAATTCCATCTTAAAAACATGCGATTTGATATCGTCGTCCCACATAAAATTTCGAACTCATCGGGTGGCAAGAATATAGTGAAAATGGTTTTTAACAAAGATAGTAAAGTTCTTTACTTGAGTAGAGCTAAAGTGCCATTTTCTTTTCGTTTTAAAGGGAAAAAATTTTTTCATCACTTAGATACTATATCTTTTAAACCAGAGGCTTTAAAAAAATTTTCAAAATATCCCGAGGGTGAATTAGAAAAAATTGAAGGTATCGAGTTAATGAGAGCACTAGAAAATAATCTTTCAGTTGGAACTTTGCCCATTAAGACAAGTTCTTTTTCAATAAATACATCTGAGGATTTCATAAAAGCAAAAAAATATTTAAAAAAAGACAAACTTTATAGAAGATATTATGCAAAAATTAAGTTCTAAAAAGAATATTATATTTGATCTAGATGGCGTTTTATTAGACTCTCTAAAAAATATGCTTGTTTCATGGAATTCAGTAAACAAAAAATTTGATTTGAATATTTCTTTTAATGAGTATTATAAGCATATTGGTATACCTTTCAAAGATATACTTAAATCTTTAAAAATTAAAAAAAGTAAGTTTAGCTTAATAGAAAAACAATATACCACTAAATCTTTTCGAAATTTAAATAAAGTAAAGTTTTATCCTAATGTATTGAGCACTTTAAAATATTTAAAAAAGAAAAAATATTTTTTGGGCATTTTAACCTCCAAAGATAAAGTTCGAACAGATATTATTTTAAAAAAGTTAAATATAAAATTTGATGTAATCCAATGTCCTCAAAAAAATTACAAAGGAAAACCAAGTTCTGATTTAATTAAAAAAATTATTAAAGATAAAAAATTAAAGAGAAATGAATGTATATATATTGGTGACTCAATTTATGATCTTGTAATGTGTAGAGCGGCAAAGGTTGATTTTTTATTTGCTAAATACGGATACAAAATTGGTATTAAAAATTACAAACATAAAATAAATAAATTTTCAGATATCCAAAAGATTTTATGATGAATTTAGATTTTAACCTCATCAAAGATTTAAATTCACTTCAAAAAAGACTTTTTCAAGAGAATAAACCAGAGTTTATTTTAGCTAATGAGTCTTTGAATATTGTAAAAGGTCATCCAAATTATTTAGAAGTTTTTAAAAATTACAATTTAAAAAAATTCTTATCTTTATTTTTAAAATATTCTATTATAAATTTTTATTATTTGTTTAGTTCTTTATTTTTTTATAAATCAAAAAGAATTAATATTAAAAAAAACATAAATTTTTTAGTTGTTTCCCACTTTCTTTCCTCAAATAAAACAAGTCACATTAATAATAGAGATTTTTATTTTGACGAATTTGAAAAGAATATGAATTTTAAAAAAAAAAATAATTTTAAAATTTTGATAAATCATTCAAAAAAATTTAGAAATGGTTTGTATAAAAAAGATAAAATTATTTTACAAAAATATACAAGCTTTAGGCATTCTATATATATTTTAATTAATTTATATTTTTTATTTATGAAATATTTTTTAATAAGTTTAATAAAGAATAAGAAAGAATCTTATTTACTTAAGATAATATCAATAGAATTTATAAATCCAGGAACGTTTAAAAACTTGATTATCAAAAAAAATCTTGAAGATATTATATTTGGTTTAAATATTAAAAAAGTTTTTTTCACTTTTGAAGGTTTTCCTTGGGAAAGATTTTTATGCCAAATCATTAAAAAAAATTGTGAAAATTCAAAAATTTTTGGATATCAGTTTGCAATATTATTTAAATATCAAAATTCAATATTCTTAAATATTCCAAAAATTTATCTTCCGAACATAATTTTAACATCAGGAATTATGAATTATAAAATTTTAAAGAAGAAATTTTTTGATATTTCGATAATTGGCTCATCACGATTTTCAAAGAATAAAAAAAAAAACTTGAATAAAAAAAATTGTTTAATCTTACCGGAGGGCATGGATAGTGAATGTGAAATATTGTCTGATTTTGCTATAAAATGTGCTCACGAAATTCCTCATATCAATTTTATTATTAGGTTTCATCCTCTTACAGATTTCAATAAGATTAATGAATATTTAATCAAAAAGATAAATTATAAAAAATTAAATAACATTAAACTGTCAAGGAAAGACCTATCTTATGATTTAAAAAGATCGTCGATATGCTTACACAGAGGAAGTACTTCTGCTATAACTGCTATGCAAAGTGGAGTTATGCCAATTTACTTAAATTTCCATAAAAATTTAAATATTGATCCAATGTTTCAAATAAACAGAAAAAGTCGCTATATTGAGAATGTAGAGGATTTAAAAAATTTTATTTCAAAAAGTCCTATAGACAAATTAAGAATTTTAAAAAAAATTAAAAAATCCTCAAAAAATTATTTTACAAAATTTAATCATCAGGAGCTTTCTAAATTAGTTAAAGAATAAAATTATAAATGAATTTTAAAAGTGTTAATAATTTATGTTAGAAGATCTAGATCTTATAAAAGTATATGAGGATGCTAGCAAAAGTTTTTATAACAATACTGAAAACAGGGGTCAAAAAAGTAGACATTGGTTAAGATATGATTTCAGGAAATATAATTTAGAAAATTTAAAAAATTTTAGGTCTAGCGGTAAATTGAGTGAAGGTTTAGATGATAAACAAAAAAATTTTTCTTTTAGTATTTTTGCAGACATAGTTAGAGAAACATCAGAAAATTATTTGATAAATAATTTACCAAAAAAAAATGTTGGTAATTGCGATAGTATAATAGAGTATAAAAATACTTATTTAGATTACAATAAATTAATTCATATTTATTGGTTTTGGATAATAGAGAAAGAGGTCTTAAAAAAGGATAAAGTTTCTAATATATGTGAAATTGGTGGAGGTTTTGGTAGTTTTTCCGAATTATTTTTAAAAAATTATAATAACAAAATTTTTTTAATAGATTTACCAGAAGCAAATTTATTGTCTGCATATTATTTAAAAGAATTCTTTCCAAACAAAAACTTTTTTCTTTTTAATGAATATCAAAAAACTAATTTCTTAAGTTATGACAATTTTATTGCAAACGATATAATAATTTTACCTCCAAATTGTAAAATAGATAAAAAAATAAAATTTGATTTTTTTATTAATACAAGATCAATGATGGAAATGAATTTTGATGTAATAAAAAAATATTTTGATTTTATTCATGAATACTCACATGATAGCACTTATTTTCTCAATATAAATAGATATGAAAAGACTAGCGTTGGATATCCTATCAGAATTTCAGAATATCCCTATGACAATAATTGGAAAGTTTTAATATCAAAACCCAGCTTTAACCAAAGATGGATACATTTTTTGCTTACAAAAAGAACTTTTGAAAAAAATGAGGGAGATATATTAAAAGAGTTGGAGAATATTAAAAAAATTGGTAAGGAATTTTACGGTTCGTATATTGACTATAGTCCAAAATTTATCTTTATAAAAAGAATTATAAAAAAAATTCTTAAATTTTTTTATGGTATAAAAATATTAAACAAAATCGGTCAAATATTATTGAAAATTGGAACAAAACTTAAAAATTTAGATTAAAGTAATAAGAAGATATGAAGATTTTTTATGAAAAAAATGAATTTTTTTAAAAAAAAAGTAATTATTGTTACAGGTCATACTGGTTTTAAAGGTTCATGGTTA